>JGI26084J50262_1000292_pt1 | contig 29016 bp, 34 predicted proteins | sample SaaInl6LU_22_DNA_FD_50262 | JGI IMG/M metagenome (IMG submission 50262) | reverse complement strand
AAAAAGCAATAGAATTAGCAAAAAAATTGAAATTTCAAACAGTAGAACTCCATACAGGGTCATTAGATAAAAAAAAAATAAATAATAGAGATAAAGAAAAAATTAATAATATGATTAACTTTGCTTCAAATATGAATTTAAAAGTAAATATTGGTCATGGTCTAAATTTTTCAAATATTAAATTTATCAAAAGTAGAAAAAAAATAGATACTGTTCATATTGGGCATTTTATTATTTCTGAGGCTATTTTCTTATCCCTTCATGAGACAATAAAAAAATTTCAAAGAATTATCTGATATGATTATAGGACATGGAATTGACTTAATAGAAATAAATAGAGTTTCTAATATCTATCAAAAATTTGATAATGCATTTGTAGATAAATATTTTGCTTTAGATATGATCGATAAAATAACTCCCAAATTATTATCAAATAATTTTGCAATTAAAGAGGCATTTTCTAAATCTTTGGGACTGGGGTTTAGGGCGCCATGTTTTCCAAAAGATATATCTGTTCAAAGAGACAAAATGGGGAAACCAGAAATTTTTCCAAAAAATGAATTAAATAAATACATGAAAGAAAAATTTGGCAATTTTCTTATTCATGTTAGCTTATCTGATACAAAAAAATATTCGATTGCGTCGGTTATAATTGAAAAAATTTAAAACTTCATTTGTCAATAATATGAAAGCTTTGCTATGGGCTTTGTTAATAGCTGGTGTCATCAGAACATTTGCTATTGAGCCTTTTAAAATACCTTCTGGTTCAATGAAACCAAACTTATTGGTAGGAGACTTTTTGTTTGTTTCTAAATGGGATTACGGATATTCACGATATTCTTTTCCATTTGGATTAGCTCCATTTTCAGGTAAAATTATGGAAAAGAGTCCAAATCGGGGTGATGTAATAGTTTTCAAATTGCCAGGACAAGAAAATATAAACTATGTAAAAAGACTAGTAGGTCTTCCTGGGGAGACAATTAAAGTTGTCGACGGTTTAATATATATAAAAAAACAAGGCTTTGATGATTTTGAAGTCATAGATCAAATTGAAGATGGTTTATTTCTAGATGATCAGTACAAGGTCAATATAAATCAACTCGTTGAAAGTGGATATAAAATATTAAATTTAACTGATAATGGACCACTTGATTATACGCCAGAGTATATAATTCCTGATAATAAATTTTTCTTCATGGGAGATAATCGGGACAATTCTTCAGATAGTCGAGTCATGAGCGGTGTCGGTTTTGTACCAAAAGAAAATATTATTGGAAGAGTATGGTTTATTTGGTTTTCTGTTGATACAGATTTTAGACTAAGTAGATTTTGGACACTGCCACTACACATTAGATATGATAGATTATTTAACATTGTTAATTAAATTTTGAATAAATTAAAAATCTTTGAAATTATTAAAAGCATTAAGGGTTATCAGACTAGCTTAAGCCACGATAGTTATAATAAAAATCAAAAAAATTCCGATAAACCTTTCCAAAAATATGAATTTTTGGGTGATCGAGTACTTGGACTAGTTATTTCAGAGTATTTGATAAATAATTTTCCAAAGAGTTCTTTGGATGAAATTTCTAGAAGATTTATACATCTTGTTAATACAAGTACGCTAGCAAAAATTTTTAAAAAACATGATTTAATTGAAATTTTTAAACATCAACTTGATCCTAAATCTAGCAAGAATTCGGTTTACGCTGATGCCATAGAGTCTCTGATTGGATTTATTTATATTAATAAAGACCTCAAATTTGCAAAACAATTCATTTATCTCTTATGGAGTGAAGAGCTTAATACCCTTCCGCAAAAAGATCCAAAAACTTTTATACAAGAGTACAGTCAAAAGAAAAACAAAACGATCCCTCAATACAAGTTAATTGACGAACTTGGAACAAAACACAAACCAAAATTTTTGGTTGAACTCAAGGTGAATGATCTGTCTGTCAAAGGTGAAGGTGTTTCAAAACAAAAAGCTGAAATAGCTGCAGCAAAAAATATGATTAAATTAATAAACTTAGAATGATTTATCTTGTTTAAAACTCCGGCGATCATTACTAAAATTGATAACTATAAAGAAAACCATTTATTGATATCCTTATTTTCATGCGAGTATGGAAAAAAAAGTTTAATTGTTTTTGGTGGTAAATCTAAAAAAAAAAATACTGACTTTGTCAAAGGAGTATTAACTGAAATAGAATTCAATAAAGAAAATTCATGTTTGAATTCTAATTTAATTCAATCATATAATTGGTTTTTGTTTGATAAATATAGACTTAAAGTTGTTGATTATATTTGTTTCTTAATTAATAAACTTCTTTTCCTAGAAGATCAAAATTCTAAAATATTAAATTGTTATCAAAATTTGTTGATAGCGATGAATAATAGTTCAAATTATTTAGTTGATTTGATTCAATTGGAATTAGAAGTCTTAAAATCCTCAGGCTATCAACCTGATTTAAGCGAAAGTGTTATAAAAAAAGTTTTCGGAGATAATTTTTCTATTAATGCTAATTCATATGAGGAATTATCATCTTTGCTTAGAAAAAATCAAAGCTTCCAAGAAATATTTTCTAATTTTATGGAAAAGGTAATAGCGAAAGTATTGAATAATTTAAATATTCATTTACCTTTTAATAGAAGTGAAATTATTAAAAAAAATTAAAAAAGTTTACATAGCCTCTGATCACGCTGGGTACCCTCTAAAAGAGTTAATTATCAAAGAATTTCTATCCAAAGAAAGTATCAACTTTCAAGATTTAGGTACTAATTCTGAAAAATCTGTTGATTATCCAAAATTTGCAAAAAAATTATGTAAAAAGATCAATAAAACTTCAATGGGTATATTGATCTGTGGGTCTGGCATAGGAGTAAGTATAAGTGCAAATAGGCATAATCATATTCGGGCCTCCTTGTGTCATAATGTAAATTCTGCAAAAATGACAAGAAAACATAATGACTCTAATGTTATTTGTTTACAGGGAAGACCTTTTGTAAAAAAGAAAATTTTTGCTATGCTCAATGCCTATTTTGATACAGAATTTGAAGAAGGAAGACATAAAAGGAGAGTTGAACAGTTATGACACTAAATGCAAATTTTTTCTCTAGTAGCCTAGAGCAAGCTGATAAAGATTTATTTAATTCAATTTCGCAGGAACTTAGCAGACAGCAAAATCAAATCGAGCTTATAGCATCAGAAAATATTGTCTCTAAAGCTGTGCTTGAAGCGCAAGGTTCAATTATGACCAATAAGTATGCTGAAGGATATAGTGCTAAAAGATATTATGGTGGATGCGAATTTGTCGATATAGCTGAAAATCTCGCTATCGAAAGATTAAAGGAATTGTATGGATGTGCTTATGCTAATGTTCAACCACACTCTGGGGCTCAAGCTAACCAGGCAGTTTTTTTAGCTCTTATTAAACCTGGAGATACCATCCTTGGAATGTCATTAGATGCTGGTGGTCACTTAACTCATGGTTCACGTCCTAACCAATCTGGAAAATATTTTAATGCCATTCAATATGGCATTGATCCAACCACGTCGCTAATTGATTATGATGAAGTAGAAAAATTAGCTCTTGAACATAAGCCTAGTTTAATTATTGCGGGTGGATCGGCTTACCCAAGAAATATAGATTTCAAACGCTTTAGAGAAATCGCAGATAAAGTTGAGGCCTACTTATTAGTAGATATGGCACACTACTCAGGCTTAGTTGCTGCGAAAGAATACCCTGATCCAGTTCCTCATGCTCATGTCGTAACTTCTACAACCCATAAAACTATCAGAGGCCCTCGAGGAGGAATGATTTTATCTAACGATATTGATTTAGGTAAAAAATTTAATAGTTCAGTTTTTCCTGGCCTTCAAGGTGGACCACTGATGCATGTTATTGCAGCTAAAGCTGTAGCTTTTGGTGAAGCTCTTCAACCAGAATTTAAACAATATATTCAACAAGTTAAAAAAAATGCATCGGTTTTAGGTGAGGTTTTAATGGCCAATGGTATCGATATTGTTACTGGCGGTACAGACTCTCACATGGTTCTGGTAGATTTAAGATCCAAAAATGTAACAGGGAAAGATGCTGAAGAAAGCTTAGAACGAGCAGGGATGACCTGTAATAAAAATGGGGTAGCTAACGACCCTAATCCTCCAACAATCACCTCCGGTATAAGGCTAGGCTCACCAGCTGCCACAACTCGAGGATTTAAAGAGGAGGAGTTTAAATTTATTGGTGAAAAAATATCCACTGTTATTAATACTCTATCTTCTTCCAATTCAGATATTTCAATGATTGAAACATCGATTAAAAAAGAAGTAGAAGATTTATGTTCTAAATATCCTATTTATAATCATTAATTATGAAATGCCCCTTCTGCAAAGAGAAAGAAACTTCCGTTTTGGACTCCCGTCCTACAGAAGATGGTGGGGTAATTAGAAGAAGAAGAATTTGTGGTTGTGAACGAAAAGAAAGGTTTACTACTTTTGAGAGAGTTCAATTTAGAGAATTCTTAGTAGTAAAAAAGAATGGCGAAAAATCAATTTTTGATAGAGACAAAATTGCCAAATCAGTCGATTTAGCCCTTAGAAAAAGNCCTGTNGATATAGATACTAAAGAAAAACTTATTTCAAAAATTGTCCGAGATCTTGAAGGTATGGGCGAAAATGAAATAAGTACCAGCGTCATTGGTGAAATGGTTATGCAGGGACTCTATACTTTAGATAAAGTGGCGTATGTTCGTTTTGCTTCAGTGTATAGAGACTTTAGAGAGACTAAAGACTTTGAGCAATTTTTAGGTTCTCTTAATAAAGAATAATTTGCTCTCCAAAAAAGACCTTAATTATCTCGACTCAGTTAACAATCTTTCAATCAAAAATCTTGGTTTAACAGGTGTCAACCCCTCTGTGGCTTGCCTAATTGTTGATTTTAAAAATAATTCTCAAGGTACTGTTATAAGCTACGGATTGACTTCTCAATCTGGTCGCCCTCACGCAGAAATAAATGCATTAAATAAAGTTACAAATTCTCAAATAAATAATCTTACTACTTTATATGTTAGTTTGGAGCCTTGCTTTAAAGAAAATAGTTGTTGCGCGAAAAAAATTATCAGCAAAGGAATAAAAAAAGTAGTTATAGCATCGCTAGATCCCAATCCGCTGATTCATGGAAAAGGAGTCAAATTTCTTAAAACACAAGGTATTCAAGTAATACTGGCTGGACCACATCAAAATAAATTTCATAAAATAAATAAATATTTCTATTATTTTCAAAAAAAAAACCTCCCTTTTATAACTTTAAAAATAGCAGTATCTCAAAACTACTATACCAAGAGTTTATCTTCCAAAAATATAACACTCAGTGAGACGCAGCATTATATGCATAATCTAAGGTTAAAGCATGATGCTATTATTGTTGGTTTTAATACTTATAAAGATGACAGTCCTCAATTAAATTGTCGTTTAAGTGGAGTAGATAAAAAAATAATCCCCTATGTTTTAACTAAAGAATTAGATAAAAAGATTCAATTTCCTCAAATTATTTTAAGAAATAATTCTGATTTTTTGAATTTTTATTCAATTATAAATAAAAAACATGTCCAAAGTGTTTTGATCGAAGGTGGTATTCAAACATTTAAAAATTTTCTTATTCATGGTCTTTTTAACGAAGTAGTTATTTGTCAATCACCAAAAATTATTAAAAAATCAAAAAAAAGATACAAGTTAGATAAAAAATTGATACAAAGCAGATGTAAAAAAATAAATTCTCAAATTTATTTTGAGGACAAAATAGAAACTTATTTAAATGTTTAGTGGAATTATTCAATCTCATGGAAAAATTTCTAAGATAGTGAAATCACATGAATTTTTAAGCATAGAAATCCAGTCAAATCTTAAGGGATATAATCTTGGATCCTCTATTTGTTGTTCGGGCATTTGTTTAACAGTCACTTCTTTTTCTAAAAATAAATTTACTGCAGATATTTCTAAGGAAACTTTAGAAAAAACAAATGCAAAATTTTGGAAGAAAGGAACTATCCTTAATCTTGAAAATTCTTTAAAGATAGGTGATGAGGTATCGGGTCATTTTGTTTTTGGACATGTTGACACCACGGGCAAACTTTTAGATTTGGAAAAATTTGGAAAGAGCTGGTCTTTGTCAATTCAATTTCCCGTCTCAATTAAAAAATATATTGCTCAAAAGGGATCAATCTCCTTGAATGGTATTTCACTAACTATTAATGAGGTAAGATCAAATATTTTCACATGTATGATCATTCCTCATACTTTTAAAAATACCGATATTCATAAATATAAAAAAAATGAAATTTTAAATCTTGAAGTAGATATGCTTGCAAGATACGCTCATTTTTCTAAATTAAGGAGTTAGTTCATTGTCAGATTTTTCAACTATTGAAGAAATTATTCAAGATGCCCGTGATGGAAAAATGTATATCTTGGTAGATAGTGAAGATCGAGAAAATGAAGGTGACATAATTATACCTGCATCCCTATGCAAACCTGATCATATAAATTTTATGGCCACTCATGGCAGAGGTCTAATATGCCTTTCTATTTCAGAATCTAGAGCAAGCGAACTCAAACTTCCTTTAATGAATCCTGATAATTGGAAAAAAAAAACTACTGCATTCACCGTTTCAATTGAGTCTAGTAAAAATATTACTACAGGAATTTCAGCTTTTGATCGGGCTGAAACTGTTAGAGCTGCTATCAACCCTGATTTTAAACCTGGAGATATAATCAGCCCAGGTCATATATTTCCCTTAATAGCTTGGGATGGAGGTGTCCTTACAAGGGCAGGTCATACGGAAGCAGCGGTTGACATATCTCGTTTGGCTGGTCTGAATGACTCAGCCGTGATATGTGAAATTATGAATGATGACGGAACCATGGCAAGAGTACCTGATTTAATTCCTTACGCTAAAAAACATTCCTTAAAAATAGGTACAATCCAAGACCTGATCGCCTATAGAATTAAAAATGATATTTTAATAAAAAAAATCCCAGAAAAAAATCATCAAATTAAAAATATTTATTCAGATGCATTTGAATTAAATATATTTGAAAACACTATTGATGGTCTCCACCATGCAACTTTACATATAGGGGACTTGCAAAGTCAGAGTACTGTTTTAACGAGAGTTCACCCAGTTCAAGGTTTTGATGATATCATTATGAATTATAATAATCCAAAGACAAAAGATCTGCATGCTTCAATTGATAAAATCAAATCACATGGCTCCGGAATTGTTGTCTTGATTAACAACCCTATTCTTGGAGATTTAGGGCAACTATCTCAAGATGAAAAAGTAAAATATTATGGCTTAGGCGCCCAAATATTAAAAAATTTTTCGATAACTAACATTTCAGTATTGTCTAATTCTTTTTCAAATGAATTAGACTTAGGTATTTATGGGTTAAACGTGAGTGGGATTGAAAAATTAACATGACAAAAAAAAACTTACTCGTTCAAATAGTAGTTGCTGATTATTATAAAGTTATAACTGACTCTTTAACAAATGCTGCTACCAAGTGTTTAAAGCAAAACAGTATTAAATATGAAATTATCAAAGTGCCAGGAGTGTATGAAATACCTCAATTCATTAATTGGAAATTAAGTTCAAAAAAAATTAATTTATTTATCGCTTTAGGTTGCGTGATCAAAGGAGACACTTATCATTTTGAAGTAATTTCTGATGCTGTCGGGCAGTCATTGTTAGATATTTCAACATCAAATCCAAAAACAATCATCACTAATGGAATTATAAATTCCTATTCAGGAGCACAAGCTAAAAAAAGATCTAAAGCAGATTCTAAAAATAAAGGTTTTGAGGCTGCAAGTGCCATGGTGAGAATGATTGAATGCTTAATTTAAACAAAAATACACGCCTTTTCTTTTTTCAATACATTTTTCAAAGAGATTATTCTACTGATTTTGAATTAGATGAATTTATTTTAAAAAATATAAAAAAAAGACCTTTTAATAAAAGAAAATTAAAGTCTCTATATAGTAGTTTTGATACCAATAGTGAAATTATTAAAAATCTCATATCACCAGAGATTTTAAAAAAAACCAATAAAATCAGCATATTCTTAATTTATGCTTTTTTTTCTGAATATTTGCTCGATAAGGGTAAAAAAAATATTCTCATGGGTGAATATATTAAGCTATCTAAGGAGTTTTTGACTGTCGAAGAAGTAAAATACTTTAATTTTCTATTAGATAATATAGCCCAAAAAGCACCTTGAAAAAAAAATTAAAATAGAATAACTACTTACCATGTCTCAGATACACTATTTACAATTAGTACTATTTGCTGCGGCTGCAGCAATTGCTTTTGGTTTAATCACCACATACAAAATTCTAAATTTACCTAAAGGTAATAAAAAAATGATTGAAATAGCTAGCGCAATTCAAGAAGGAGCTAAAGCTTATTTAAATCGTCAATACACAACCATCGCAATTGTTGGTGCTGTAATATTTTTTGCCTTTTTTTTAATTCCATTTGAACACACCTATGATGTACCTGTTGGTTTTCTCATTGGTGCTATTTTATCTGGTCTAGCTGGATACATCGGCATGAATGTTTCTGTCAGAGCAAATGTGATAACGGCTCAAGCTTCAAGTGTTTCGTTAAAGAAGGGGCTTTCAGTTGCATTTAATGCAGGTTCAGTGACTGGATTATTAGTTGTTGGTTTAGCACTTGCTGGGATAGCTGGCTATTTCTTTTACTTATTTCACGGCCTTGAAAGAGAAGGGAGAGAATTAATTGAACCTTTAGTTGCTTTAGGTTTTGGTTCTTCTTTAATCTCTATTTTTGCAAGACTTGGCGGTGGTATCTTTACAAAAGGCGCTGATGTTGGTGCAGACCTAGTTGGAAAAGTAGAAAAAGATATTCCAGAAGACGACCCAAGAAATCCAGCTGTTATCGCAGATAACGTTGGAGATAATGTAGGTGACTGTGCAGGTATGGCAGCAGATTTATTTGAAACATACGTCGTATCTATTGTTGCTACTATGGTTTTGGCAATTATTTTTCAGGGAACTGTTACTGATATTACTATTTATCCATTGTTAATTGCCGGTTCTAGTATCATCGCCTCAATTATTGGATCACAATTCGTCTCTATTTCTGGAGCTAAATCATCAATTATGGGGGCTCTCTATAAAGGATTTTTCGCAACACTCATTATATCAATTATTTTATTTGCGGTTCTAACATCATATTATATTGGTTTCGACCAATGGGTGGTAATTGGTCAAAATTACTACACTGGAATGGACCTATTTTTATGTGCGGTTTACGGCCTAATCATTACCCTTGCATTGGTATTTATAACTGAATATTACACCGGTACTGAATANAGACCTGTAAGAAGTGTTGCTAAGGCTTCCCAAACTGGACATGCAACAAANATTATTCAAGGTTTGGCGATGGGTATGGAGTCTACCGCTGTTCCAGTTCTTATTATNGTAGTTGGTATTGGGGTTACTTATGCCACTGCTGGTTTATTCGGTATCGCAATTGCGGTTACTGCTATGCTCGCTTTAGCAGGAATGGTTACTGCTTTAGATGCTTATGGACCAGTGACAGATAACGCAGGAGGTATAGCCGAAATGGCTGGTCTTCCTAAAAAGGTTAGAACTGTCACTGATGCTCTTGATGCTGTTGGAAATACAACTAAGGCTGTTACAAAAGGGTATGCAATTGGATCGGCTGGATTAGGGGCTTTAGTTCTTTTTGCAGCTTACACTGAAGATCTAAAATATTTTGGTGAACTCACTGGCAACGATGCTTTTAAAGTTTCTTTTGATTTATCAGAGCCATACGTCATCATTGGTCTTCTTTTAGGCGGACTACTTCCTTATTTGTTTAGTGCTTTAAGTATGACTGCGGTTGGCAGAGCTGCCGGATCTGTTGTTGTCGAAGTTCGTCGACAATTTAAAGAAAAAAAAGGCATTATGACTGGCAAGGAAAAGCCTGATTATGGCAGATGTGTTGACATTTTGACAAAATCTGCAATTAAAGAGATGATTATTCCTTCTCTTTTACCTGTTCTCTCACCTATTGTGGTTTTCTTTGGNGTCTATTGGCTTACAGGTAGTGTAAATATTGCCTTCCAGACATTAGGTGCTTTGCTTATTGGTGTTATCATCACAGGTTTCTTTGTAGCTATTTCAATGACTGCAGGTGGCGGAGCTTGGGATAATGCAAAAAAATATATTGAGGACGGAAATTTAGGTGGCAAAGGGAGTGAGACTCATAAAGCATCCGTGACTGGTGATACTGTCGGTGACCCTTATAAGGATACTGCTGGACCAGCTGTTAACCCAATGATCAAAATAACAAATATCGTATCTATTTTGTTACTTTCGATCGTTGTTCACCTAAATATTATTTAATTTAAATTTACTTCTTCAACAGACCTTAAAACATTATCTTCAAATCGAAGTTTTAAGGTCTTGTTGTAGATTGTTTTTTTAAAGGTGGCATTTCCTTGTTGCTTCTCCATCCGATAAATCCACAAATTTTGTGAATCCTCTGTAATGAGTGGCATACCAATAATATTGATTACATCTTCTTTGGAGTAGTTCTTGTTTTGATAACTTTGCAAAATTTCATTTATACTATTTTCAGAAATACCAGAAAAATGAAGGTCTTTAGAGCAAGAAATGAATAAGGTACTGAATAATACAAATATAAGAAATATGAATTTTTTTGATATACTCATAATTAAGACAAATAAGGTATAAGGGTATTTAAAGCAATAATAAATAATTTATGAGTAAATATATAATAAATCTTGATTTGCATGGGGGCGATTTTGCTCCAAGATCAGTGTTAGAAGGCGCATCTTTGGCTCTTACAAAAAACCCTTCAATTCACTTTAAATTACATTCTACAAAAGAATTATATCAACAATATTCAATATTATTTCCTAAAATTTTTGAAATTTTTGATTGGATTGAATCCGATAATTCAATCTCTCCTAATACAAAACCTAGTGAAGCTCTAAAAAAAGATAATCGAAAAAGTTCTATGTCAAATGCAATTGCAGATCTTAAAAACAATGATAATGAAATTACAATTTCTGCCGGAAATACGGGAGCAATGATGGCATACTCAACCGTTTATTTAAGAACTATAGAGAATATTTCTAGACCAGCTATCGCCTCTTTATTTCCCTCAAAAAATCATCCAGTATGTTTTTTAGATCTCGGAGCAAACTCTGAATGTACGGCAGAAAATTTATTAGATTTTGCTATTATGGGCAGTACTTATTACCAAGTGCTTTATCCCGAAGTTGAATGTAAAGTAGCTCTATTAAATATTGGATCAGAAGAAATGAAGGGGAATAACCTAATTCAACAAACTCATGATTTATTAAAAAGTGAGAAGAGAATAAACTATCAAGGCTTTATTGAGGCAAATGAAATTACAGATACCTCTAATCATGTAATTGTTACAGACGGATTTTCTGGAAATATAGCTCTAAAAACTGCTGAGGGTATATCAAAGTTTATTACTGATTCATTAAAAAAGAGCCTTACTTCTTCATTGTACTCAAAGTTTTTATCTTTTCTTTTAAAAAACAAATTTCAAGATTTCAAAAATTCCATCGATCCTAGAAATTTCAATGGAGGTATTTTTATTGGCGTCAATGGTATAGTTATTAAAAGTCATGGAAATGCAGATAGTCATGCTTATGCAAATGCTATTGAGTTTGGATTAAAATGTTTAAAATCTAACTTACTTAGTAAAATAAAATTGAATGTCTCAAGATAAGATTACTAGGGAATATCTTGCAACTCAACTTTCTAAGGAATTTGGAATTGCTTATACAATTGCCTATAAAAAAATAGATCTAATTCTTAATCTCTGGTCAAATTCTCTTATTAACTCAGACTTGAATATCAGTTCCTTGGGTTCATTTAAGATAAATCAAAAAAATAGTCGTCTTGGAAGAAACCCAAAAACTAAAGAAGAGCATATTATAAAATCTCGAAAAGTTATAAGCTTTAAAAAATCAAAAAATTTAAAAGTATGAATAAAAGTTATTACAATATTGATGAGATAGCTCAAATTTTAGATGAGCAAAAACATACTATACGTTTTTGGGAAAGTAGAATTTCGAAGTTGAAAGTATTAAGAACCCATTCAGGTCATCGTCTTTACAATTATGAAAATCTACTATTACTTAAAAAGATTAAAGAATTAGTTGATGTAAAAAAATTAACACTTGACGGTGTTAACAACTATTTCTCTAATTCTAAGGTTAAAAAAAATACATTAAATGATAATGTAATTTCTGAATTGAGAGATCTATTAGGTCTTTTAAAAAAATCTAGTTAAACGGGGGTTAGCTCAGTCTGGTAGAGTGCACGTCTGGGGGGCGTGAGGTCGCTGGTTCGAGTCCAGTACCCCCGACCACATGACCTAAAAATGTTAATTTTCAATAATTAATTGAGATAAATATTCAGTTCATTTTTTTCTATATATTTCACTATATTTCTTGATTTTTTAGTCATTTTACTTATATTCCCCCTATCGTGAAAACAACAACGCTTAAAAAATCTGAATTTAAAAAAGAATGGCACCTGTTAGATGCAACTGATATTTCAGTTGGAAGACTCGCTTCTCGTGTTTGTTTGATTTTAAAAGGTAAAAACAAACCTCAATTTTCACCTAATCTGCCTGTNGGNGATGGTGTCATTATTGTTAATACAGATAAAGTAAAATTTTCTGGCAATAAAAATACTGACAAGAAATATTATAAACATACTGGTCATCCAGGTGGTATTAAAGAAATTACCCCAGATAAACTGAAAGAAAAAAATAAATCAGAAGATATCATTAAAAAAGCAATAAAAGGTATGCTTCCAAATTCACCACTTTTCAGAGATTTAATGAAAAATAATTTAAAACTTTACAAAAATGCAACCCATCCTCATGAATCTCAAAATCCAAAAAACATAGATTTTAAATTACAAAATAGAAAGAACACAGTTAATGTCTAATCAAGTATACAGCACAGGAAGAAGAAAAGAATCCATTGCAAAAGTTTGGGTCTCTAACGGAACTGGTAATATAACTATAAATAAAAAAAATATTGAAGATTACTTCAAAGACAAAGCTTTAAGAATGATCATTAATCAACCGCTTGATGTAGCAAAGAAATCTGACTCAGTTGATTTGAAAATTACAGTTTTGGGTGGAGGTTTATCTGGCCAAGCAGGTGCCATAAAACATGGTCTCAGCAGAGCCCTCACTCTTATTGATCCTAATACTAAAGACCCTTTGAAGAAGAATGGCTTTTTAACCAGAGATTCAAGAACTGTTGAACGCAAAAAATATGGTAGAAAAAAAGCTAGACGTAGTTTTCAGTTTTCTAAAAGATAAGCTTTTATCTTCCTTCCTACTGCTTTTTTTTTCATTTATCACATTATCATGTGAAAGATCTTTTCAAAATTTTGATAAAAATCTTTTAGAGAAAAAAAAAGAATTAGAGGAATTTAATGAAAAGAGTAATATTAGAAAAGAAGAAATTTTAAATTCACAAAATGAATAAAATCAAAATAGCAATAATTGGTCTTGGTGTTGTTGGGTCCCACGTTGTGAAACTCCTAGAAAAAAATAATTACATCTTAAATCAATCTAAATTTGAGATTGTTGCATTAGGTGCAAAAAATAAGTCAAAAAAAAGAAACTTCAATATTAAAAAATATAATTGGATAAGCCATTTCTCTGATTTAGAGAAATATTCTAAACCAGATATTGTTATTGAAACTATTGGGGGTACGGGAAGTTATATCCACAATCTCTATAAATATTGCTTAAAAAAAAATATTTCTTTAATCACCGCAAATAAAGCCCAGCTTGCTGAGAATGGAGATAAATTTTTTGCTGATTTTGATGTTCAAAAACTATTTCTTGGATATGAGGCAGCGGTACTTGGAGCGGTCCCTGTTGTTAGATCAATAGAACAAAGCATTCTTCCTTCAAAAATTAATAAAATTTACGGAATTTTTAATGGGACAACCAATTATATCATATCTCAAATGTATGGAAATAAGATAAGCTTTCAAGACTCCCTTAATCAGGCTATAAAAAGTGGCTTTGCAGAACAAGACTCCAGTGCTGACCTTTCTGGAAGAGATGCTACCCATAAATTAATTCTTTTATCTAACTTGTCTTTTGGTAAAAAGTTTTCTTTCTCAGATGTTAATTATGATGGTATAGAAAACATTAAACTTATTGATTTAGAACAAGGATTAAAGTTAGGTTACAAATTAAAACTTGTTTCTTTGACGGAACGTTATGATAATTCTAAATTTTATTCCTCTGTGGCTCCATGTTTTGTTCCTGAAAATAGTCTGATAGCCAAAACAGATTTTGAGGAAAATTTAATAACTTTAGAAGGCGATAGTTTTATTAAAACTAGTTTGGTAGGAAAAGGTGCGGGAGGATATCCGACTGCAACATCAATAATTTCAGATCTAAAACGATTTACTTCTCATCTTGAGACTGAAGGTGTTTTTGGAAGCAAATATTCCTCTATGTCCAAGGCAAAATTTATTAATCGATCTGATCGAAAAAGACCTTACTATCTTCGAATGGCCGTTTTAAACAAGGTGGGAGTTTTAAAATCTATAGCCCAAATATTTTCTCAAAAATCTATTTCAATTAAATCTATAATACAATTGAACACTTCTAATGAAAAAACTGTTCCAATAGTAATCATTTCAGANCCAGNTGGTATCGATAAGATTAATTCAGTTATTCAAAATTTAAAAAAGACCTCTTTTATAAAAAAAGAAATTTCTGTCATTAGAATAGAGGAAAATATTGGATAGAAATCTTGCTATTGAATTAGTAAGGGTTTCTGAGTATGCAGCTTTAGCAGCTTCCAAATTTATAGGTCGTGGTGATGAGAAGGCGGCTGATCAAGCAGCTGTTGATGCTATGAGAAATTGTCTAAATTCACTTACCATATCTGGCAAAGTGGTGATAGGAGAAGGCGAAAGAGATGAGGCACCAATGTTATATATTGGAGAAGAAGTTGGCCTTGGAGGTCCCAAAGTAGACATAGCCTTGGATCCTTTAGAGGGAACCACTATTACTGCTAAAGGTGGTGAAAATGCAATGGCAGTTATTGCCCTAGCCCAAGAGGGTGGTTTTTTAAACGCCCCAGATGTTTATATGGAAAAAATTTCAGCAAATGTTCAAAGCAATCAAGTAATCTCATTGCAACAAGATTTAAAATCTAATATTCAAGAATTAGCTAAATATAAAAAAGTAAATATTGAAGATTTAGTTATTTGTATTCTAGATCGCGAACGTCACCAGGACTCTCTAGAAACTATCAGATCGACAGGTGCTCGAGTAAAAATGATTGGCGATGGAGATGTAAGTGCAGTGATTTCTTCAGTGCTCAATTCAAGCAACATTGACATGTATTATGGAATAGGAGGCGCCCCTGAAGGTGTTTTAGCTGCTGCAGCATTACAATGTATTGGCGGTAGCGTTGAGGGTAAGCTTTTATTTCAAAATGAAGATGAAATTCTTAGAGCTAAAAAAATTGGAATTACAGATTTAAATAAGATTTATGAATTAAATGACCTCGCCACGGGTGATATCATGTTTTCTGCAACTGGAGTTACTGATGGAACAATGTTAAAGGGAATAAAAATAACAAAAGATTATGCCGAAACTCACTCAATTGTGATGAGATCAAAAACGGGAACTATAAGACATATAAACGGCGAACATAACTTTAATATAAAAAAACTTGAGTATTGATTCTAGTTTTCAAGGGGCTGAATGGCAAAGTGCTTATTCAAATCAAAACGAGGATGAAATTTTTCAAATAGCTCAAAAAAATAATATATCTACTCATCTTTCAAGACTGCTGATCAATCGTAATATAAAGAGTGTTTCAAAATTTATTAATTCTAAATTAAAAGAAAATTTATCAATTTCAAAAATAGTTAAACTTTCAAACCTAGACAACTCAATTTCTTTTTTTGAAAAAGTCAAATCTGATAAAAAGATTTCTATATTTTCTGATTATGATGTGGATGGAGCATGTGCCGCCGCTATATGTAAAAAATTTTTAAGCCAATTTGATATTGAGGTTAATGTTTATATTCCCAATCGATTAAATGAAGGCTATGGGCTTAATCAAGAAGCAATTGATAAGATTATGACATTTAGTCAAAACATTCTAGTTCTTGACTGTGGGAGCAATAACATCAAAGAGCAAGAGTATATCTTCAGTAGAGGTGGAAAAATTATGATTATTGACCACCATGAATGTGAAGTTTTTTTTGATCAAGCGATTGTTGTAAACCCTAAGACACCTAATGATCATTCTAATTTAGATGATTTATGCGCTACTGCTTTAACTTTTCTGGTAATGGTATACCTCAAGCATGAAAACGTATTTCCAAATGTTGATGTTCTTCAGTATTTAGACTTAGTTGCCTTGGCCACTATTTGTGATTTAGTCCCTTTATCAGACGTCAATCGAAGTTTTGTTAAACAGGGTTTAAAAGTTATCAACTCAGATAATGTAAATAAAGGAATACAAACACTTATTAACCAANCCAAAATTAAACAAAAAATATCTGAATATCATTTGGGATATATTCTTGGTCCAAGAATTAATGCAGGTGGTCGAATGGGAGAGTCTATATTGGGATTTAATATTCTTTCTTCGGAAAATATTCATCAAGCGCTTCAGCTAGCTCAAATTATAGAATCTCATAATCAAAATCGCCAAAGTATTCAAGCCAAGATAGTAAAATCAATTAATTTAAAAGAGTCAGAAGATAGAAGTATTAATTTCTTTTTTGATAAAAAATGGCACATCGGGATTGTGGGAATTATTGCTGGCAGGGTAATGAGACTTAATAATAAACCTTCTTTTGTAATGACTAGTTCAAATGATTTAATAGTTGGTTCTGGAAGATCTTTGGGGGAAAAAAATATTGGTCAATTAATGATGATTGCAGCTGAAAAAGGAATAATAATCAAAGGTGGAGGACATGCAAAGGCTTGTGGATTTACACTTCGAGAAGATCAAATACCCGAATTTAAAAATTATCTTTATGAAGAAACTAAAAATATATTTATTTCAAATGAAAAATATTACGAGTCGACAATTGATTTAAATGTAATTAATGAACAATTATTAAATGATTTAGATCTTTTAAGTCCATTTGGACAAAAAAACCCAGAACCCATATTTAAGGCAGAGAATGTTAAAATCGATATTCTTCAGATATTTAAAAATAAGCATGCGAAACTGAAAATCTTTGATGATTTAAATTTTGAATGTGAGGGGATATTTTTTGATATTGTTTCTGAAGATCTTAAATTCTATTTAGATAAAAAATCCAATTTTGATTGTTATTTTAAAGTAAAAAAAGACACTTATTCAAATAAGACTGTCATGCACATAGAAGATATTCATTGATTGATTTTTCATGAAATCTAGCTATTTTGTTTGTCTTAATTAACAGATGTCTCCTTCGTCTAGCGGTTAGGACATCACCCTTTCACGGTGAAGACACGGGTTCGATTCCCGTAGGAGATGCCAAAATAAAGTGTTTTTAAAACATAATTTCATATTATGAAACACTGTAAGGATATTCAGATAAATTAAATTAATCTAAAATCTCTTATTTCTAATAGAAAGGATAATAAATAAATCATGCCAGGTAAAATTTCACTATTCGTTCCAGGACCAACTAATATGCCAGACAGAGTAAGGCAGGCAATGGATATTTCCAATGAAGACCATCGAGCACCTGGAATGGAAAAATTTTGGCATCCTTTAATTGAAGATCTAAGAAAGGTTTTTGAAACCTCTTCGGGACAGCCTTTTATTTTCCCGGGGACTGGAAGCAGTGGTTGGGAAGCTGCGCTTACTAATACTCTTAACAAGGGAGATAAAGTATTATCTGCAAGATTTGGTCAATTTTCCCACCTTTGGATTGAAATGTGTAAAAAACTTCATATTGATGTTGAGGTTGTAGATGTTGAGTGGGGATCGGGTACCCCTCATGCTGAATTTGAGAAAATTTTATCTGAAGATAACAATCACGAAATTAAAGCAGTATTGATTACACATAATGAAACTTCTACAGGAGTTACTAATGACGTTAAGGCAACAAGAGATTTACTAAATAAATTAAACCACCCAGCTCTTCTTTTTGTTGATGGTGTCAGTTCAATTGGCTCAATTAAATTTGAGATGGATGCTTGGGGAGTAGATGTTGCGGTATCTGGTTCTCAAAAAGGATTTATGCTTCCAGCGGGTTTAGCTATTAGTTGTGTTAGTCAAAAAGCTTTAGAAAGAGCAAAGACTTCAAATTTGCCTAGAGCTTATTTTGATTATCATGACATGCTGAAAATAAATGAAACGGGATACTGGCCATATACCAATCCAATGCCTTTACTTCGTGGATTACGAGAAGCTTTAACGATGATGCATGAAGAAGGACTAGATCATATTTATGCAAGACACTTATTTTTAGCACAAGCTGTCCAAAAAGCATCCGAGGCCTGGGGTTTGAAATTGTGTGCTAAAGACCCTTCTTTATACTCAAATACAGTAACAGCCATTATGGTTCCTGAAGGTATTGACTCAACAGACGTTGTTAAAACCGCTTATAACAAATATAACACTTCTTTTGGCGGTGGATTAAGTCAAGTTGCTGGAAAATTATTTAGAATAGGGCACTTAGGGGACTTAAATAGCACCATGATATTAGGCGCCATATCAACAGCAGAGTTAGCTATGTATGATGTTGGAATAAAATTTGAACTAGGTAGTGGTGTTGCTGCTGCAATCAAACATTTAAAGGTTTAAGATGAAAATTTGTATTTACGGTGCTGGCGCAATAGGTGGATATCTCGGTGCCAAACTTACTGAAATTGGTGCAGACGTAACTCTAATTGCACGAGGACCACACTACGAAGCTATTCGACAAGATGGATTAAGACTTCGAAAAGATGGTAAAGAATTAGTTGTTTATCCTCGATGCGTGGATACTGCTGAAAAAGCTGGAAAGCAAGATTATATTTTTGTGACTCTAAAGGCACATTCTGTTCCAGGCTGTTTGGATGCTTTTGAAGTTCTAATGAAAGATGACACATCTTTTGTTTGGGGTGTGAATGGTATTCCTTGGTGGTATTTTCATAATCATGAAAATCCAGAATATAAAGATAAGAGAGTCACTTCTGTTGACCCTGATGGCAGCCAATGGGATCGCATAGGTCCTGAAAAAATTATTGGGTGTATTGTCAATCCTGCTTCTGAAGTTATCAAACCTGGAGTTATTCAACATTTAGAAGGTGACAAATTTCAGTTAGGTGAAATTAATGGAGAGGATACAGATAGAATAAAAAAATTATCTACTACTTTAGAGCAGGCTGGCTTTCAAGCTCCTATTCGCCCAAATATCAAAGGAGATATTTGGTTAAAGTTATTTGGCAACCTCTCTCTAAACCCCATCAGCTCATTAACGACTTCTACTTTAGTTAAAATATGTAGCGATCAAGAAGTTAGAAATGTTGTTAAAAACATGATGAACGAAGCTCATGAAATTTCAAAAAGCTTAGGCATAGATAAACCTTTTGATGTTGAAAGAAGAATAGAAGCAGCTAAAGCCGTAGGTGAACATAAAACNTCAATGCTTCAGGACTTGGAAAGAGACCGTCCTATGGAGATTGATGCTTTAGTTTCATCAGTGCAGGAACTTGGAANAATNACCAAGGTTCCTACACCAACAATTGATACAGTTTTAGCTTTAGTAAAGTTACGCGCTAAAGAAGCAAAACTTTATAAATAAATTAACCTAAAGCTCTTTGGATCGTCTCACCTAACTTAGCTGGTGACTTTGAAATATGAACGCCCGCATCCTCAAGAGCATTGAACTTAGACTCAGCTGTTCCTTTTCCCCCAGAGATAATAGCTCCAGCATGGCCCATTCTTTTACCAGCTGGGGCACTGGCACCCGCAATAAAGGAAGCCACTGGTTTTTTTATTGAAGAGTTCTTAATGAATTCTGCCGCTTCCTCTTCAGCAGTCCCTCCAATCTCACCAATCATAATAATACCTTCAGTCTCCGGATCTTTTAAAAATAAGTCTAAACAATCAATAAAGTTAGTACCATTGATAGGATCTCCACCGATACCAATACATGTTGATTGACCAAGACCCACAGCAGAGGTCTGGGCTACCGCTTCATAAGTTAGGGTTCCAGATCGACTCACAACACCAATTTTTCCTTTTTGATGAATATGGCCAGGCATAATACCTATCTTGCATTCATCTGGTGTAATAATACCTGGGCAGTTAGGACCAATAAGTCGGGAATTAGAATTTTCTAACTTTCTTTTAACTTGCATCATGTCTAAAACTGGAACACCTTCGGTGATACAGACAATCAATTCCATCTGGGCATCGATTGCTTCAATTATTGCTCCTGCCGCAAATGGAGGAGGGACATAGATTACAGTGGCATTAGCTTCGGTATTTTCTTTTGCCTCTTTTACTGTGTTAAACACAGGTAGACCTAAGTGTTCTTGTCCACCTTTTTTTGGTGTTACTCCACCGACCATTTGAGTTCCATATTTAATGGCTTGTTCAGAATGAAAGGTACCTTGAGCGCCTGTGAAGCCTTGGCAAATTACTTTGGTTTCTTTATTAATTAATACTGACATGATTACTCCTTTAACTCAAAGCACCGACAGCTTTTTGAGCTGCGTCTTCTAAATTATCTGCTGAAATAATAGCTAGATTTGATTTATTAAGAATTTCTTTACCTAATTCAACATTTGTTCCCTCAAGTCTTACAACTAGAGGAACTTGAATTGATAATTCTTTGGCTGCGGCTACCACACCTTCGGCAATGATATCACATTTCATAATTCCACCAAAAATATTCACTAGTATTACTTTCACATTAGGGTCTTGTAAAATGATAGAGAAGGCTTTTGCAACTCTTTCCTTTGTGGCTCCACCACCAACATCTAGAAAGTTTGCAGGACTTCCGCCATGAAGTTGAATAATGTCCATAGTGCCCATCGCTAGACCCGCACCATTGACCATACATCCAATGCTTCCATCTAACTTCACATAATTTAACTCATGTTTAGAGGCCTCGATCTCAGCGGGATCTTCTTCTGTTTCATCTAACATCTCTGCTATGTCTTTATGTTTATAAAGAGCATTATCGTCAATAGAGACCTTAGCGTCTAATGCGAGAAAGTTTCCCTCTCCGGTTAAAACAAAAGGATTGACTTCTACGAGGGAAGCATCTGTAGATAAAAAGCTTGTATAAATTTTTTGAATTTGATCACAAAAATCAGCAGACTGCTCTGAAGTAATATTCAAACCTTGAACTAGGCGATCTAAGCTAGTTTGATCTATGCTTTTATCACCAGGAACGTTTACTGTAATAATTTTTTCAGGTTCTTTTTCTGCTACTTCTTCAATTTCCATTCCACCTTCAGTGGAAGCGATAATGGAGATAGAAGAGGTGGATCGATCAACCAACATACTAAGATAAAATTCTTTTTTAATATCACAGCCTTCTTCAATATAGAGACGATTAACAACTTTGCCATCTGGGCCAGTTTGCTTGGTAACTAGGGTCTTGCCGAGCATTTTTTTTGCATTTTCTTTAGCCTCTTCTTTAGAAAAACAAACCCGAACTCCACCTTTGTCATCGCCGCTATCTTTAAATCTTCCTGCACCTCTACCTCCGGCATGGATTTGTGATTTCACAACCATGACAGATGTTTGAATAGAGTCTACCGCAGATTCTATTTCATTGTCGTTTAAAACTGGATTACCAGCTAAAACTCTTACATCATTATTTTTAAGCAACATTTTTGCTTGATACTCATGTAAGTTCATTATTATCCTCCTTTAATATCTAATAAGATTTTTCCAATATGGCTGGATGATTCCATTAACTCATGAGCCAAATTTACATCTTCCATATTGAAAGATTGGAAAATTGTTGGTTTGTATTTTCCCTGCTGAATTAAAGGCCAAATATGTTCAACAACTTGATCGACAATTTTTCCTTTTTCTGCAGGGGATCTTGATCTTAGTGTAGATCCAGAAATTTTTAATTGTTTAGTCATTATATATAAAAGATTAGCTTCAGCTTTAATGCTCTCAAGAGCAGCAATATAAGTGAGTCTTCCTTTTTGATTTAGAATTTTTAAATTTTTTTTCAAATAGGAACCACCTACCATATCTAAAATAACATCAACTTTTATTTTTTGATCTATAAAGTACTGCTCAAAGTCTTCCTCTTTGTAATTGATTGCAGTTTTTGCACCTAATTCTATGCAGCGTTCACATTTTTCTTTGGATCCAGCAGTAACATAAATTTGATCTGTGAAATTTTTTAAAATAGAAATTGCTGTTGTTCCTATTCCGCTACTTCCGCCATGAATTAGAACAGCTTCATTCTTTTTAAATTCAGAAATATTAAAAATATTTTCATAAACAGTAAGAATAGTCTCAGGAAGTGATCCCGCTTCTAATAAGCTAATATTTGAGGGAACAGGCATAACTTGTCTTTCATCTACATTAACAAATTCTGCATAACCACCCCCACCAAGAATAGCACAAACTTTATCTCCGATTTTAAATTTACTAGAATTCTGACCTACCCTTAGAAACGATACCTGCACATTCTAATCCAATAATTTCACTCTCATTTTTAGGAGGAGGATAATGACCTTTTCTTTGAAGCACATCAGCTCTGTTGATGCTCGTAGAATAAATCTCTATTTGTATTTGATTCTCTGCAGGCTCTGGTAAGCTAACTTCATCGATAAATAGTTTATTGTCTTTACAGTTTACAAACTTCATTTTTTAAATCGTATAATGTATACATTATACCAGAGTTGTTCACAACAAGTTAAAAAAAATAGCTAAAAATAATGTTTTTTTATAAAAAAAAATTTTTTTTTTAATTTAACTTTCTAATTTTTTATAAATAGTTTAATCTCAACATGAATATTCATTCTATAGGAGGAATAAATAGTATGACTTTAATAAAAAAAATCAGTCTAGTTCTAGTTTCTCTCTCACTTGTAGCTGTTAGCTCAGTTTCTTCTGCAAAGCCTTTTGAGCCGAAGAAGCCTATCGAGCTTATTATTCCAGCTGGTCAAGGTGGAGGTGCTGACGAGATTGCACGATTAGTTCAAGGTGTTATTGAGAAAAATGACTATGCTTCAAAGCCAATGATTCCAATCAATAAAAAAGGTGGTTCTGGTGGTGAGGCAATGACGTATGTTAAGAAAAAAGCTGGTGATGAGCACACAATCATGATCACCCTTAACAACGTTCTTACAACTCCAACTAACCAACCTGAATTAGGAATTGATTTCTTTAATGATTTCACTCCTCTTGCAAGACTTATCACAGATACTTTCTTAGTATGGATTGCAACTGAAGGTAAAAATACTCAAGGTGTAGAAACTTTTGATGACTTTATTGCACTTGCAAAACAAGGAAATCTTGTTGCTGGTGGAACTGGAAGTATGTCAGAAGATGAATTACTTCTTGGTATGATGAGAGGTCAATTTGGATTTGATGCAAAATACGTTCCATATTCTGGTGGCGGTGCTGTTGCAAAAGGTCTAGTTGGCGGCGAGTCAGATTTCACATTAAACAATCCTTCTGAGCAAATGGGTTTCTATCAATCAGGTGATTCAAAAGCTTTAGTTATGATGACCCCTGAAAGAAACAATGCTTTTCCTGAAGTTCCATCTTCATATGAACTTGGATATCCAGATCTTGAATACTACATGATGAGAGCATTCATGGCTCCAGCTGGTGTTGACGCAGAAGTAAGAGACTACTACACAGGTCTTCTTCACACTGTTTATTGGGATNNTGAATTCCAAACTTTNAACATCGATGATGGTAAGCTTATGAGCTGGTTAGAAGGTTATGGTCTTAAAGATTTCTTAGCTGTTGAATACGAGAAGCACGCTGAAATTATTAAGAACTTTCAATAATTAAATAAGTAGGAGCGAATTATGAGCTTAGTGTCTAAATTTACAGTCAAAAAAGCAGAAATCACTGTTGCGGTGATTTTAGCACTGAGCTCACTCGCTCTTATGATTAAGAGTATGGAGAATAGAATTACTTGGAACGCAGAAGAGAATATGGGGGCGGGATTTTTACCTTTCTATCTTTCTTTAGGAATGCTTATTTGNTGCGTTTTAGTAATCATTAATTTCTTTTTAAAAAGAACACCCCAGTCTAAGGATGAAAATCCATTTATTGATCCTGAGGCATTCAAATTTGTTTCAGTCACATTAGTTTCATTAATAGTGTTGGTTTTTGCGATTGGGTATCTCGGTATCTATTTTTCTTTAATTTTCTTTTTGGCTTTTTATTTACGATACTTCAGCGATAAGAGTGTTTTATTTATAACTCTCTTTTCACTTATTACACCAGTTTTGACTTTTTTATTTTTTGAGTGGTTATTGAAAATTCCTTTACCACAAGGAATTTCAGAGCCTCTATTTTATCCAGTTTACGACTTTATGTATTAATCAATTTAGGAGAGGATTAAATTAATTTAAATCATGGANGTTACAGCTTTATTACTACAAGGTATANTTACTGCATTTGAACCACTTAANTTAGGTTTATTAATTTTTGGATGTTTGGTTGGCCTATTTGTAGGNGCCATGCCGGGATTAGGTTCCGTTAATGGTGTTGCCATTTTAATTCCAATCACATTCATTGTCCCACCTACTGCCGCAATTATATTCTTAGCTGCTGTCTATTATGGAGCTATGTATGGCGGTGCGATCAGTTCGGTGATGCTTGGTATCCCAGGTGCTTCTACGGCTGTAGCTACCGTGTTTGATGGTAGGCCTTTAGCCCAAAAAGGAGAGGCAATGACCGCCTTAACAGCTGCTGCTGTTGGATCTTTTGTTGGTGGTACCGTTTCTGTTATTTTATTTACACTATTCGCACCACCTCTTGCCGAAGTAGCTTTAAGATTCAATGCACCAGAAACTTTTGCACTAATGGTGATGGCATTTGCTACATTNGTNGGATTGGGTGGGGATGATGTCCCAAAAACTATATTTTCAATTCTAATTGGATTAGTTTTATCAACCATTGGTTTAGATCTTATTACTGGTAAGCCAAGACTAATATTTTTCGGCATGCCAGGATTTTTACATGGCATTAACTTCTTAGTTCTTGCTATTGGTATTTATGGTATTGGAGAGATGCTTTGGACCCTTGAAGAGACCAAAGGAAAAGTACAGATGTCTAAACTTTCCGTGAATATGAAAGAGGTAGGCAGAGCTTTTGGCGCTCTAAAGAAAACTATTTTAGCCATGAACATTGGTTCATTCCTTGGTTTTTTTGTTGGTATTTTACCAGCTGCTGGTGCAACCCCCGCATCACTGATGTCTTATGGTATAACCAAACAATTATCAAAAAATTCATCCGAATTTGGCAAAGGCGTGCCAGCTGGAGTGGTTGCACCAGAGAGTGCTAATAACTCAGCTAGTACCGGAAGTATGTTGCCGATGTTAACTCTTGGAATACCCGGTTCTCCAACTACAGCTATATTATTAGGAGGTATGATACTTTGGGGTTTAACTCCCGGACCTCTTTTGTTTACTCAAGAGCCTGAATTTGTATGGGGCTTAATTGGAAGTTTGTATATTGCTAACTTCTTTACCTTGGTTCTAAACATCGCATTAATCCCGGCTTTCTTAATGGTTTTAAGAATTCCTTTTGCGATATTAGCGCCTGTTATTTTTGTTCTTTGCGTTACAGGAGGTTATGCTCCTACACAAAGTCTTCATGATGTATGGTTAATGCTATTGTTTGGTTTTGGTGGATATGTTTTAAGAAAGTTAGATTATCCAGTCGCTCCTGCGGTACTCTCAATTGTTCTGGGACCTTTAGCCGAAAACGCATTAAGACAATCTCTAATACTCTCAGATGGAAGTATGGGAATTTTCTTTGATTTTGCCGCTAAGCCGATTGCAGCAGTGACTATGTATATTGCAATTGTTCTTGTATTAATGCCAGCCTTTGGACCTATCTATAGAAAAATTTTTAAAAAAGCGTAATTTAATTCTATGATCCAAAAGATCGGGCCCGTAAACTTAAAAAATAAAGTTTATGATGCGCTTAAAAAATACATTTTGTCTCTTAATATTTATCTAAAAGAGAGTGATTTTCATTTAGATGAAAGACAACTATCAGAAAAACTAGGTGTTAGCAGAACCCCAATCAGAGAAGCGGTAGCAAGGTTAGAGCAAGAGGGAATAGTCAAAACTGTCCCTAGAAGAGGTGTTTTTGTTCACAGAAAGTCAAAAAAAGAACTAATAGATATTGTGACTGTTTGGGCTGGATTGGAGGGGTATGCTGCTCATTTAATTACAAAAAACTCATCTAAGGAAGAAATCGAAATACTTAATAAGTACTGCCAGTATTCAAAATCAAACGTTTTATCAGACTTAGATAACTACTCTAATGATAACATTAAATTTCATCAACATATCATGAAGCTTACTAAAGTTAGACTGATGGGTGAAATTCTAGAATCTCAATTAATTCATCTTCAATATCTCAGAAAAAAATTCATTATTGAGTCAAATCGATCTATTCAATCTATCGATGAGCACAATGATATTGTTAAATCTCTTGTCGCAGGTCAACCCGCAAAAGCTGAAAAACTATTGAAAAACCATGCTTTAACTCTTGTCGAAAAAATAGAAGAAAACATCAAATCTTAACCAAAATTCTTTGCAACAGTAAATAATCTGGTATACATTATACCACCAGAGAGAGGTAAAAATGTCTACAGGAACTAATGAACAAATGATTACTGGCGGTGAGCTAGTAGCAAAAGCTCTCAAAGCTGAGGGCGTCGAAGTAATTTACACCCTATGTGGTGGCCATATTATTGATATTTATAACGGTTGTTTAAACGAAGGAATAAAGATTATTGATGTAAGACACGAAGAAGTGGCTTCACACGCTGCCGACGGCTATGCAAGAATGACTGGAAAACCAGGATGTGCAGTTGTAACTGCTGGACCTGGAACGACTCATGCATTAACTGGTGTTGCTAATGCTTTTAGAGCAGAGATCCCTATGTTATTGATTGGTGGCCAAAGCTCACTTACTCAACACAAAATGGGTTCGCTTCAAGATCTTCCTCACGTTGATATGATGCAACCAATTACAAAATTTGCAGCCACAGTGATGTCTACTGAAAGATGTGCTGATATGGTATCAATGGCTTTTAGAGAAACTAGAAATGGTTCTTTTGGCCCATCATTCTTGGAAATCCCAAGAGATATCTTAGACTCATCTATCCCTTTAAGTAAAGCTGTTGTCCCAGAAACAGGAAAATATAGTGCCTCCTCTAAAACTCTCGCTGATCCTGTTGATGTTCAAAAAGCAGCTGACATTATCTCTAAAGCTGAAAGACCATGTATTCTTCTTGGTCAACAAGTTTGGACAAGTCAATCAACTCAAGATGCAGTAGATTTTGTAAGAAATATGGATATCCCTGCTTACCTTAACGGTTCAGCACGAGGTTCATTGCCTCCTGGGGATCCACACCATTTTCATAGAACTAGAAGGAATGCTTTCACTAAATCTGACTGTATCATCATTGTGGGTACTCCATTTGACTTTAGAATGGGATATGGAAAAAGACTAAATCCAAACGCTACTGTTATACAAATTGATATGGATTACAGAACAGTTGGAAAAAATAGAGATATCTCTCTTGGTTTAGTTGGACACATCGGAACAACGCTAAAAGCTATTTCAGAAGCTGGTTCAAAAAAGGATAGATCTGATTGGTTTAAAGAATTAAGAGCGGGTGAAGAAGCTGCTCTTGAAAAGTTAATGCCAACATTTACTACTGATAAATCTCCAATTAGCCCATATAGGGTTGCTTGGGAATTAAACCAATTCTTAAATGATGACACTATCTATATCGGTGATGGTGGTGACGTTGTGACTATTAGTGCTCAAGCGGTACAACCTAGACAGCCGGGTGCTTGGATGGATCCAGGACCTCTTGGTACACTAGGTGTAGGTGTTCCTTATGCTCTTGCAGCCAAGATTGCCGCCCCTGAAAAAGAAGTATTACTCTATTGTGGTGATGGAGCATTCTCAATGACCGGTATGGACTTTGAGGCATTTGTTAGACACAAAGCCCCAGTTCTTACTGTCATCGGTAATAACTCAGCTCAAAACCAAATTCGTTTTGGTCAAATCATGAAGTATGGCGAAGATAAAGGAAACGTTGGAAACTTATTAGGCGATGTTAACTTTGATGAGTTTGCTAAAATTTTTGGTGGACATGGTGAAGCTGTGAGAGAAGCTAAAGATATTCAACCTGCACTTCAAAGAGCAAGAGAAGCAGTAAAGTCAGGAATTCCTGCAATCGTAAATATTTGGGTTGATAAAGAAGAATTTGCACCTGGTACTAAAAACCAGACTATGTACAAATAATTCAAAAAAATGGAAGCTTTAAAAGGTGTAAAAGTACTGGACATGACTCATGTCCAGTCTGGCCCAACATGTACTCAACTTTTAGCTTGGTTTGGTGCGGATGTAGTTAAAGTAGAACGTCCTGGAGTAGGCGATGCTACTCGCGGACAGCTCAGGGACATTCCTGAAGCTGATAGTCTTTACTTCACAATGCTTAACTCTAATAAAAGAAGCATTACGCTTAACCCAAAAAAACCAGAAGGAGCTAAAATCTTTACACAACTTATCAAAGAATGTGATGTCATGGTTGAGAATTTTGCTCCTGGTGCTTTAGATCGTATGGGTTTTACTTGGGAAAAAATTCAAGAAATTAATCCAAGAATGATTTATGCCTCTGTAAAAGGATTTGGGCCAGGTAAGTACGAAGAATGTAAAGTTTATGAAAACGTTGC
>JGI26084J50262_1000286_pt1 | contig 29163 bp, 25 predicted proteins | sample SaaInl6LU_22_DNA_FD_50262 | JGI IMG/M metagenome (IMG submission 50262) | reverse complement strand
GAAATTCTGGGCATCGCCGGGGTGGCGGGCAATGGGCAGTCTGAATTGCTGGAAGTTTTGGGTGGCTATCAAACCGCCACAGGTTCGGTGAAAGTCAATGGTGCCGCCTTGGATTTGACGGGCGCAGACAGTGACGGGCAATCCCGGCGGGCCAATGGCATCGCCCATGTGCCAGAGGATCGTCAGCGCGAAGGTCTGATCATGGACTTTATGGCCTGGGAAAATGCTGTTTTTGGCTACCATCGTGACCCGGCGCATCAGGCCAATCGGTTTTTTATGGACAATGCGGCGATTAAGGCGGAAACCGCCGCGAAAATGCAGCGCTTCGATGTGCGCCCGCCCAATCCCAATTTGACAGCCCAGAATTTCTCTGGCGGCAATCAACAAAAAATTGTTCTTGCGCGTGAGATTGAGCGCAACCCGGATTTGCTTTTGATCGGACAACCCACACGCGGCGTCGACATCGGCGCGATTGAGTTTATCCATCAACAAATTGTTGCGCTGCGCGATCAGGGCAAGGCGATCTTGCTGGTGTCTGTGGAGCTGGATGAAATTCTCTCGCTCTCTGACCGCATCGCGGTGATGTTTGATGGCCAGATCATGGGTGAACGTGATCCGGCAGATACCAATGAAAAAGAGCTTGGCCTTTTAATGGCCGGTGTGACAGGGGAGGCCTCGGCGTGAGTTTGAACCGACAGGCCGTGCAAAACTGTGGAGCGCAATTATGGGTGTAATGCCAAAATGGGCGGATGTGGTTCTTGTCCCTCTGATTTCGCTGATCATCGCGGCGCTTCTGTCGGCGTTACTGATCCTGGCGATCGGCGAAAGCCCAGTTGCCGCGCTTAAGCTCATGATCGAGGGCACGTTGCTGCGATCTTCGGGCTGGGGCTATATGCTCTATTATACCACCAATTTCATCTTCACGGGGCTTGCGGTCTCCGTGGCTTTTCATGCCGCCCTGTTCAATATCGGCGGCGAGGGGCAGGCGATGATGGGCGGGCTTGGTGTGGCGCTGGTTTGTCTGTTCATCCCATGGCCCCATTGGAGCTTTGCCATCATCGGGGCCTCGCTTGGTGCGGCCTTCTTCGGTATGATTTGGGCGGGACTTCCGGCCTATCTGCAGGCCAAACGCGGCAGCCACATTGTTATCACAACCATCATGTTCAATTTCATTGCAGCCGGGGTTTTGAACTTTTTCTTGGTCGGCGCGTTAAAGCCGAAGGGCAGCATGGACCCGGCCACAGCAAACTTTCCAGCCGCCACCCATTTGCCAACCTTTGAGGATATGGCGGGGCTTTTGGGCTTCGAAAAAATGTTTCGCGCCGCCCCTGCGAATGTCAGTTTTTTCCTTGCGCTGGTGGCCTGTGTGTTGGTTTGGTTTTTGATTTGGCGCACGCCTTTGGGCTATGAAATTCGCGCGATGGGTAAATCAGAACCGGCGGCGCGCTATGCGGGNATTGGATCGGTGAAAATCATTATGGTGGCCATGATGATCTCGGGCGCTTTGTCCGGCATGATGGCCATCAACACAACACAGGGNGAAAGTGAGCGGTTGATTTTGAACTTCACCGAAGGGGCCGGCTTTATCGGAATCGCCGTGGCCTTGATGGGGCGCAGTCACCCGCTTGGGGTGTTTCTCGCNGCATTGCTATTCGGNTTTTTGTACCAAGGNGGCGCGGAATTGGCNCTGTGGACAAAAATTCCGCGCGAGTTGATCGTGGTGATCCAGGCCTTGGTGATCTTGTTCACCGGCGCCTTGACCTTAATGGTGCGCCGCCCACTTGAGCGCTTGTTTTTAAGCCTGCGGCGGGGGGGATAGAACAATGGATTTTCTCACGCTCTTGCAAGTGTTAGACAGCTCCCTGCGTTTGGCCACGCCATTGCTTTTGGCCTGTCTGGCCGGATTGTTTTCGGAGCGCGCTGGGATTTTTGACATTGGTCTTGAAGGGAAAATGCTGGCGGCGGCCTTTCTGTCGGCGGCGATTGCCGCGACAACCGGATCTGTCTGGTTGGGACTCTTGGCTGGGGTTGGTGCCTCGCTCTTGCTCTCGGCCATTCATGGCCTGGCCTCTATCACCCTACGCGGCGATCAGATCATTTCTGGTGTCGCGATTAACTTTTTGGCTGCAGGATTAACGGTGGTGATTTCGCAAGATTGGTTTGGCCAAGGCGGGCGCACGCCGCCGCTCCTTTCTGGAGGACGTTTTGAACCTCTCAACCTGCCGGGCGCTGTGCCGGCGAAAGAAATTTCAGAGGCCGGACCTTTCATGCAGCTTTATTCGGAGCTTCTCTCGGGGCATTCCTTGCTGGTCTATGTGGCGCTATTGATGGTGCCTTTGACGTGGTTTGTGTTGTACAAAACCCGCTTTGGCTTGCGCTTGCGGGCTGTCGGGGAAAACCCGGCTGCTGTGGACACGGCGGGGATTTCTGTTGTGGGCCTGCGTTACGCCGCTGTCGGTATTTGCGGCGTCTTATGTGGCATTGCTGGAGCCTATATGGCCACGGCGCTGCAAGCTGGTTTCGTGAAAGATATGTCCGCCGGCCGCGGGTTCATTGCCTTGGCTGCTTTGATATTCGCCAAATGGCGGCCTTGGTATGCGCTTGGCGCGTGTTTGTTGTTTGGATTTTTCTTTGCCGTGGACAACCGTTTCCAAAACATTCTCCTGCCCGCTTGGGCGATGAGTGGGGTGCTTTTTGCGCTTGGGCTGGGCCTTTTCGCCTATGTGCGCCACAAAACCTTGCTCGATCGCATCGTTTTGGGTGGTTTGGGCTTGGGGCTTGCGCTTGTGGCGGCCTTGATCACCCTGAGCAGCTGGAGCGCAGGACTGGGCAGTATGATCAAGATCCCCGTGGTTTTCATCCAATCTCTGCCCTATGTGCTGACCGTCGTGGTCCTTGCAGGCTTCGTCGGCAAAGCGATTCCGCCCCGGTCGGGTGGGGTGGCTTACGTCAAAGAGAAATAAGGCCAAATTTCAGATGATGATAAGGCCACACGGGCGTTTTTAGCGCAGATTTCACGCCGAGCCCCTCCACCCCCTTGCCCGAGACCAGCGTTAGGGCTATGCGGCGCCATGTATATCTATCTGCCCATTGCTGAAGTCTCTGTGAATGCCTTTGTCCTGTTGGGGCTCGGCGGGTTGGTGGGGATTCTTTCGGGCATGTTCGGCGTTGGCGGTGGCTTTTTGATGACACCGCTTTTGTTTTTCATCGGCATCCCCCCTGCGGTGGCCGTTGCCACAGAAGCCAATCAAATCGTGGCCTCCTCCTTCTCTGGCGTTTTGGCGCATGTGAAACGCAAAACGGTGGATTTCAAAATGGGCGGGGTGCTGCTCATTGGCGGGCTGGTCGGTGCGGCGCTTGGTGTGGTTGTGTTCAATTACCTAAAAAGTTTGGGCCAGGTCGATCTCTTGGTCAAATTGTGCTACGTGCTGTTTTTGGGTGTCGTTGGCAGCTTGATGTTTGCTGAAAGCCTGCGGGCGCTGCGCAAATCGAAACAGGTGGCCGTGTCCAAGCCGCGCAAAAAACGCGGTTTGGTGCATAGTCTACCGTTTAAAATGCGGTTCCGTGTGTCGGGCCTGTATATTTCTATAATCCCACCCATCGTTGTTGGCGTCGCCGTAGGTGTCTTGGCCGCGATCATGGGCGTGGGCGGCGGTTTCGTCATGGTTCCGGCGATGATTTACCTGCTGGGCATGCCGACAAAAGTCGTGGTGGGCACATCGCTGTTTCAGATCATCTTTGTCACAGCATTTACCACTATGCTGCATGCCACCACCAATTACACAGTGGATATGGTTCTGGCGGTATTGCTCTTGATTGGCGGGGTCATCGGCGCGCAATTCGGTACTATGATCGGCGCCAAGCTCAAAGCTGAACAGCTGCGAATCCTTCTCGCGCTGATGGTGCTTTTGGTCTGCGGCAAGCTGGCTTTGGACCTGATCGTAGAGCCGGCAGAACTGTTTAGCCTCGGCGTTGCGGGAGGCCATTGATGCAAGGGTTTTTCGCAAGGTTGCTTTTTGCTCTGCTGGCCCTCTCTGGCCCGGTCTCGGCGCAGGATATTGTTCTGGGCATGTCGAAAAACGAAATCGGCATCACTGCGTTTTTCAATGGGTCGGAAATCTTGATCTTCGGTGCCTTGAAACATGAAACCGCAGCCAGTTCGGCCGGTGATCTCGATGTTGTTGTCACCATCGCCAGCCCACGCAATCCCGTCACCGTGCGACGTAAGGACAAACGTTTGGGCATTTGGGTCAATGTAGAGGCTTTTGATGTCGATCTGGCGCCCAGTTTTTATGCGGTGGCCACCACCGGACCTTTTGACCGCGTGGTCAGCGAGGCATCAGATCTGTGGCACCAAATCTCTGTACGCCAGTTGATCCGAGCGGTGGCCGTCCCTCCCAGCACGAACAACAAAGATCAATTTACCGAAGCTCTGGTGCGCGTACGCGAAGAGCAGGGGCTGTATCAAATGCTGCCGGGCTCGGTGCAGCTGCAAGAGCAAACCTTGTTCTCAACCTCTGTTTCCCTGCCGTCAAATTTGGTGGAAGGTGCCTATTCGGCGCGTATTTTCGTGATGCGCGACGGCGAGGTTGTGTCGCAGTATCAGACCGCAATCGATGTGCATAAGGTTGGCATCGAGCGTTGGCTTTATAATTTGGCCCATGAGCGTCCGGTGGTTTATGGCCTGCTGTCATTGGCCATTGCCATTTTCTCTGGCTGGGCGGCAGCGGCGGCTTTTCGACTGTTGCGCGGCTGAGATCGGATTTGTCCCGTAGGCAGGCGAAAGCTGGCGGCCTCAGCAATATGGGCCCGTTCAACCCCCGCGCTGTCAGCCAGATCCGCAATGGTGCGCGCGACCCGCATCACACGATGATAGCCCCGCGCTGTTAGGCCAAAACGTTCCGCAATTTCGAGCAAGAGCGCCTGTCCCTCTGCGTTGGGCGTTGCGTATTTTTGCAACACGGTCCCTTCCGCATCCGCATTGACCGTATATTGCGGAACTTCTGCATAGCGCTCGGCTTGTCGTCTGCGGGCCGCAGCTATGCGCAGCGCCACTTCGGCGCTTGGCTCGCTGTCACAAGGCAGCTCAAGATCGCTGTAGGCGACAGGCGGCACATCAACCCGCAGGTCAAACCGATCCAGCAGCGGGCCAGATATGCGGCCCAGATAGTCAGCGCCGCATTCCGGGGCGCGGGCGCAGGCCCTTGCGGGATCAGACATATAGCCGCAACGGCAGGGATTGGCGGCGGCAATGAGCATGAAGCGACTTGGATATTTCACATGGGCATTGGCACGCGCGACCATCACTTCGCCTGTTTCAATCGGTTGGCGCAGGGTTTCTAAGACGTGGCGCGGAAATTCCGGAAACTCATCCATAAACAGGACCCCATTGTGCGCCAAGGAGACCTCCCCCGGTTTTGCACTGCGACCTCCGCCGATGATCGCGGCCATGGAGGCGGTGCTATGGGGTTCGCGAAACGGGCGCTCGCGAGAGNTTCCCCCCTCATCAAGTAATCCGGCTAGGGAGTGAATCATGGAGGTTTCGAGNGCTTCGGCAGGGCTGAGCGGCGGGAGGAGGCCGGGCAGGCGCGCCGCCAGCATGGATTTTCCAGATCCCGGTGGGCCNACCATCAGCATGTGATGCCGCCCGGCTGCTGCAATTTCCAAGGCGCGTTTGGCCCGTTCTTGGCCTTTGACGTCTGANAGATCTTTGGCGGATTGCCCGGTCGTCACCTCGCCTGGTTGCGCTGGCTCAAGAAGGTTTTGCCCGGTGAGGTGGTGCAGGACAGCGGCAAGGTTGGGCGCGGCGAAGACCGCGGCGGCCTCAACCCAAGCGGCTTCGGCGCCCGAGGCTTTGGGGCAAATCAAGCTGCGCTCGTCACTGGCAGCGGTGAGCGCCGCGGGCAGGCAGCCGGCGACCTGTACCAGATCGCCCCCCAAAGCCAGCTCACCCATGAGAACGCAGGCGCCAATCTCCTCCTGCGGGATCATGCCCAGGGCTGAGAGGAGGGCCACCGCAATGGGAAGGTCGAAATGTGAACCCTCCTTGGGCATATCGGCCGGTGACAGGTTCACCGTGATCCGCTTGGAGGGGAGGGCAATCGAGAGGGCGTCAAGCGCGGCCCTGACCCGCTCGCGTGCCTCACTGACAGCTTTATTGGCCAGCCCGACGATTTGAAAACTGGGCAGACCAGGCGCCACGGCGCATTGCACCTCAACCGGCCGGGCCTCCACCCCATGAAATGCAACTGTATAGGTAACGGCCACCATCGGCTTGGCCCTGTGTGGTTACGGGTCAAGCGAGCATAGGTCATCATGGTTTACGAAAGGTGAATCTGTGGATCCGGGGGAAAGACCCCTATGGCAAGTGGTTGATGCAAATCACCTGCCACTCGCCCTGGTCTTCGCGCAAATGGGTGACGCTGAAATTGTCGATTTTATGAGCCAGGCAGGCGTAGGCGCTGCTGTCCAGGGCGCGTTGCACCTGGGTGAGGATGATGCCGAAATGCGCCACGGCGATGATGCTGTTATGGGCCGCAGTCAACCGGTCGACCACCGGGCGGGCGCGGGCGGCGGCCATGTTCCAGCTTTCGCCATTTGGGGCTATAATATCACCGGGTTTTTCCCAAAAATCGCGGCTCAATTGGGGATCGGTCTGTGCAACATCTGACCAATGCCGCCCATCCCAATCGCCAAAATGAAACTCCCGGAGATCGGCTTCATGCGGCAGTCGGGTGCGCCCGCCGGCAAGGGCATCGGCGGTGGTGACAGAGCGGGTCAGATCAGAGGACACCACCACAGCCTCAGGCGGCAAATACGCGCTTAGGCGGTCGATCAATGCGCGGTCAGACAGATCGGCCGGCACGTCACGCCAGCCGGTGAAATTTTTCTCATGGGTCGGGCCGTGCCTTATCCAAAACCAATCGCTCATGGCGTGGCCTTTCAGGGTTTGCGCGATGCCAGCGGTGACGAAGATCACCTCCTGCGCCAGGCGGGCGAGATCTTGATTGAGGTGGCCTTGGTGTTTGACAAAAGCCCGCGCCATCGCATTGTCTGGCGTGATGCCTTGACCAACTTCATTGCTGACCACAATTACAGGGCAGGGGGCCTGGGTGAGAGCCGTGCAAAGCGCGGCACAAGCGGTTTGAATATCCCGCTCGGCCATCATGAGATTGCTCAGCCAAAGCGTGACGCAATCGAGGAGCACAATTTCGTCCGGCTGTGCTGCCGCCAGAGCCTCCATGAGATCCAGCGGCGCCTCAACAGTGGTCCAATCGGGCCCGCGTTGCAGGCGGTGCTGCGCGATTTTTGCACGCATTTCATCATCCCAGGCCTGGGCTGTTGCGATATAGCGCCGGGGCCGGCCGGTCGCGGCAATCAACTGTTCGGCAACTCGTGATTTGCCAGAATTTGCGCCGCCGAGCACCAGGCGTAGGGCTGGAGTTTTGTTTTCTGCAGGCATTATGTCCCCAAGAGTGATCCAACCTGCATGTACCTGCGTAAGAAGAGAGTAACAAGTTTTTCATCTTTTACTGATTGGGAGGCGAACCCATGCCTTTAGACGGCCGCACAGAGAATTTTCTACCGCGCACTGCAATGAAAGCGGAGATGCTTGACGCTGAAACGGAGTTAAAATTGGCCTACGCTTGGCGTGATGAACGCTGCGAGCAAAGCCTGCACCGTTTGATCAATGCCTATATGCGGTTGGCGATTTCGCAAGCTGCGAAGTTCAAACGCTATGGCGCGCCGATGGGAGATTTGATCCAAGAGGCCGGTCTCGGCCTGATGAAAGCGGCAGAGAAATTTGATCCCGATCGCGGCGTGCGGTTCTCAACCTATGCGGTGTGGTGGATCAAAGCCTCTGTGCAAGAATATGTGATGCGCAATTGGTCAATGGTGCGTACGGGATCGACCAGCCCGCAAAAGTCTTTGTTTTTTAACATGCGCCGCATTCAGGCGCGGATTGAGCGCGATGCCAATAACGCCGGCCAAACGCTGGATCGGCATCAATTGCAGCAGCTGATTGCGCAGGATTTGGGCGTGCCACTGCATGATGTGGAGATGATGGATGGCCGTTTGTCTGGCTCCGATTTTTCGCTTAATGCAACGCAATCGACCGAAGACGAAGGTCGCGAGTGGATTGACGCGCTGGAAGATGACAGCGCGCAGGCCGCTGAAATCGTAGAGATTGACCATGACCAAGAGGCGCTGCGCAAATGGTTGCTGCAAGCGATGAGCGTGCTCAATGATCGTGAAAGATATATCGTGCGGGAGCGGAAATTGATTGAGGTGCCGCGCACTTTGGAGAGCCTGGGCGAAGAATTGGGTCTGTCAAAAGAGCGGATCAGACAGGTGGAAGCGGCCGCGTTTAAAAAGATGCGTCTGGCTCTGGAAGATCAGGCCCCCGAGGCAGGCGCATTTTTCCAGTGAGCTTTTTGGCAGTGCCAGACCTTGCAGAGCGAGGTCTGGCTGCGTAACTGTAAGCTATGAACGAAAAACACATTCTCTTAATCATCTCTGGTGGTATTGCCGCGGTCAAAACCCCAGATTTGATTCGCAGGTTGATTGCACAGGGCGCGCGCGTCACGCCGGTCTTGACGCAATCGGGCGCGCAATTCGTCACGCCCCTGTCAATTGCGGCCCTTGCGCGGTCCAAGGTCTATACTGAGTTGTTCGACCTGACCGAAGAAGCGCAGATGGGACATATAGAGCTGTCGCGTGCGGCGGAGCTTGTTCTTGTGGCGCCGGCCACGGCACACATCATGGCCAAAATGGCGCAGGGAATGGCCGATGATCTGGCCACAACCCTGCTTTTGGCGACAGATACCCCTGTGATGATTGCCCCTTCCATGAATGTGCGCATGTGGCAGCACCCCGCCACGCAGCGCAATTTGAAGCAGTTACAAGAGGATGGGGTGCAGATCATCGGCCCCAATGACGGAGAAATGGCCTGTGGCGAATACGGCCCGGGTCGCATGGCAGAAGTGGATGAGATTTTGGCGCAGGTCGCGGGCTTTTTTTGCAGCGGTCCACTTGAGGGCCGTCATGTGCTGGTCACCTCTGGGCCGACCCATGAGCCGATTGATCCGGTGCGCTACATCGCCAATCGCTCCTCTGGCGCACAGGGTGCGGCTCTCGCAGAGGCCCTGCGCGATCTGGGCGCGCGGGTCAGCTTTGTTACAGGTCCGGCGCGCGTGCCGCCGCCCTCTGGCGTTGACGTGTATCCGGTACAAACAGCGCAGGAGATGTTGGCCGCGGTTGAGAGGCTTTTGCCTGTGGATGCGGCAGTTTTTGCTGCAGCCGTGGCGGATTGGCGCATTGCAGGCACCCATGATCAAAAGATCAAAAAGAAATCCTCTGGCGATTTGCCGGTTTTAAAGTTTGCTGAAAATCCAGATATTCTGGCGCGCGTTTCAGCGCATGAGATGAGGCCGCAATTGGTTGTGGGCTTTGCAGCAGAGACCGAAAATGTGATTGAAAACGCAACAGCAAAGCGTTTGCGCAAGGGCTGCGATTGGATTGTCGCCAATGATGTGGCTCCTGAGACGGGCATCATGGGCGGCGCATGCAACAAGGTTACGGTCATAGGCGCGGCCGGAGCCGAAACCTGGGATGAGATGCCCAAGAGCGACGTCGCGCGCCAGCTGGCGCTCCGCATCGCGGATGCATTGACGTGAACCCTGTGATTGAGATGACCTGGGAGGCGGGGGCCGATGTGAGCTTTGGCTTGCCGGCCTATGCCACCACGGGCGCCGCTGGCGCTGATCTTCGGGCTAATTTCCCCGACCGCGCAGATGTCACCCTGCAGCCTGGCGGGCGGGCCTTGATCGGCACCGGGCTGCGCCTGGCCATACCTACGGGCTATGAGGTGCAAATTCGCCCGCGATCTGGGCTTGCTCTGAAATTCGGGATCACCTTGGCCAATGCTCCCGGAACGATCGACAGTGACTATAGAGGCCCGCTTGGGGTGATTTTGCTCAATACAGGCACTGAGGCTTTTGCCGTCCGACATGGGGACCGCATTGCGCAAATGATTGTGGCGCCCGTGGTTCAGGCCGAATTTGCCGAGGTGTCAAAGCTCGACACGACGCCCCGTGGTGCAGGTGGCTTTGGCTCCACAGGGCGCCGCTCATGATACTGGTTGGCACCGTTTGCGCGGTACTTTGGGGGATTGGCTGGGCTATGGGCGCGCCGAACCGGCAACGCTGGGGTATGATTGCAGCGGTGTTTGTGGGGGTGATTTTAGCCCATCTGATTTTGCCCGCGGGTCATCCGTTGCGGCAAAACACAGGAGGCTCCTGGGAGCTTTGGGCCATCATCGCGGCTTTTGTGGCGATTATTTGGATCTATCGGCTGGGCCTGCGCAGATTGCGCTCCCGCGCGGCGCCGCCAGTGCGCCCCGCAGATGACGCGATGTCTGAAGCCGAGCTGGAGCGCTATGCGCGTCATATCGTCATGCCCGAGATTGGCGGGGCAGGGCAGATGCGTCTGCGCGGCGCCAAGGTCTTGGTGATCGGTGCGGGCGGGCTTGGCGCGCCGGCGCTGCAATATTTGGCGGCTGCCGGGGTTGGAACCATCGGTGTTGTGGATGATGACACAGTGGCGGCCAGCAACTTGCAGCGGCAAGTAATTCACCGTGATGCAGATATTGGCCGCGCCAAAGTCACCTCTGCGGCGCGGGCCATTGGCGAGCTAAATCCCTATGTGGCTGTCAACAGTTACAACCATCGTCTCACTGGCGAGAGTGTTGAAGAGCTGATTGGTCAATATGATATTGTGCTGGATGGCACGGATAATTTCGAGACGCGCTATGTGGTGAACGCGGCCTGCGTGGCGCGCGCAAAACCCTTGGTCAGCGGAGCCTTGAGCCAATGGGAGGGGCAGCTGGCGCTGTTTGATCCGGCGCGCTCTGGTCCGTGCTATCAATGTGTGTTTCCCAGCGCGCCCAAGCCGGAGTTGGCCCCCAGCTGTGCGCAGGCCGGGGTCTTTGCGGCCCTGCCGGGGATTGTTGGCAGCCTCATGGCGGCTGAGGCGCTGAAATATCTCTTGGGCGCGGGCAGGCCATTGCGTGGCCAGATGGCAATTTACAATGTGCTCGACGCGCAAAACCGTGTGATAAAAACCAAACCGCGGGCCGATTGCCCGATTTGCGGTGCAAATTCTTCGGATGGAAAGTCTTGATATGAACCTGCTTGACCCCTGGAACACCCCTTTTGGCCTCGCGCCTTTTGATGCCATATCAGACGCCGATTTTGCCCCCGCTATGGATGCAGCACTGGCGCAAGCGCGCTCAGGAATGCAGGCCATTGCGAAGCGCTCAGACGCGCCCAGCTTTGAAAACACCATTGAGGCGCAGGAAGTGGCCGAAGAGCCGCTCAATCAGCTCGCCGCCGCGTTTTACACCTTAGCCAGCACCGATAGCACGCCATTGCGCGAAGAGCTGCAACGGGATTTCGCGCCGAAGTTGTCGGCCTATGCCTCGGCTGTCACTTCGAATGTCGCCCTATTTGCGCGGATCGAAGATCTTTGGTCGCGCCGTGCCTCTTTGGGATTGTCGCCCGAGCAAGAGCGGGTTTTGATGTTGACGCGCCGGGACTTCATTCGGGCCGGGGCCAAGCTGACCGGGGCAGAGGCCGCGCGCATGGCCGAGATCAAATCGCGGCTTGCCAGCCTGGGCACGTCCTTCATGCAAAACCTGCTGGCCGATGAAAGGGACTGGACCCTGCCATTGCAGACGGATGATCTCGCGGGCCTGCCTGATTTTGTGTTGCAGGCCGCAAAAGCGGCGGGGCAGGAGAAGGGCCTGGATGGGCCTGTGGTTACCCTATCGCGGTCTTTGATCGTGCCGTTTTTGGAATTTTCCGACCGCCGCGACCTGCGCGAGACGGCTTATAAAGCCTGGGCAGCGCGGGGCGCTAATGGGGGTGAGACGGACAATCGGGAGATTGTCCGCGAAACCTTGCGGCTGCGGCAAGAGCAGGCGGCCTTGCTTGGCTATAAGAGTTTTGCAGAGTTTAAATTGGAAACTCAGATGGCCAAGACACCGGCCCGTGTGCGTGACCTTCTGATGCAGGTCTGGCATCCGGCCAAGGCGCGGGCAGAGGCGGATGGGGCGATCTTGACCCAAATGATGGCCGAAGACGGGCTGAATGGCCCCCTTATGGCTTGGGACTGGCGTTACTATGCGCAAAAGCGCCGCCGGGCGGATCACGATCTAGATGAGGCGGAATTGAAGCCCTATTTGCAATTGGATCAAATGATTGCAGCAGCTTTTGACTGTGCGCAGCGCCTGTTCGGCCTGACGTTTCAAGAGCTGTCTTTGCCCTTGCATCACAAGGATGCCAGGGTTTGGGAGGTATGCCGCAACGGCGCGCATGTCGCCTTGTTCATTGGCGATTACTTTGCCCGGAGCGGCAAAAGATCGGGCGCTTGGTGCAGCGCGTTGCAAAGCCAGCGCAAGAGGCCAAGCCCGCGCGCGCCCATTGTGATCAATGTTTGCAACTTTGCCAAACCCTCCGGCGGGGCACCTGCGCTTTTGTCATTCGACGATGCGCGCACCTTGTTCCATGAATTTGGCCATGCGCTGCATCAGATGTTGAGCAACGTCAGCTATTCGGCCGTTTCTGGCACCTCAGTGGCGCGCGACTTTGTTGAACTGCCAAGCCAGCTATATGAGCATTGGCTTGAAGTGCCTGAAGTTTTGCAAAAATTTGCCATTCATGCGCAAACCGGCGCGGCGATGCCGGATGACTTGCTCAAACGTATGCTCGGGGCTGCGACATTTGATATGGGATTTCAAACCGTGGAATATATAGCCTCTGCGCTTGTGGATTTAAGTTTCCATGAAACTGCAGCTCCCCAAGATCCTATGTTGCAGCAGGCNGAAGTATTGGCAGATATTGGCATGCCNGCGGCGATTGGGATGCGTCATGCGACACCGCAATTTGCCCATGTNTTCGCAGGCGATGGNTATTCGAGCGGATATTATAGCTATATGTGGTCAGAGGTGATGGATGCGGATGCTTTTGCATCCTTTGAGGAGGCGGGTGGGCCGTTTGATTTGGAACGGGCACGCGCTTTGCAGGACAATATATTGTCGCGGGGTGGCAGCGCGGATGCACACGAGCTTTATGTGGCATTTCGTGGAAAATTGCCGGATGCAACCGCCTTGCTGCACAATCGTGGATTATAGCCTAGTCGAAGGCCTCTGTCTTTGTGACACCCCAAAGCGCGGTTTTTGGGGCCCAGCCTTTGTAGCCTGCTGACGACAGCCGGCACCAATTGGGTTTGCAGGACAAAAGCTGTGCCAGCACGTTGCGTTCAAGTCGGGCGGTGACCAAGGACTCATCTGCCGGTTGATTGCGCAGATCCACATAGTCCTGCACGATCATGACGGTGCGGCCCCCCGACAGCAGCGAATAATGGATCCAGCCGCCCGCGCCCTCAAAATCCAGCACTTTGCGCCAATGGCCATGTTCGGCCACGACCTGCAGCGGCATGTTGCGCAGCTTCAAGATCCAATCAATGCGGTGGGTGAGCGAGGGTCCGCGCCGCACATTGCCTTCACTGGCCTTTAAGGAGACGTAGCGCGGTATCGGCAATTTTGTTACGCTGCCTTTTTGCGGCGCGTTGGCCATCACCGGCCCGGCGCAGAGTGCGATGCAAANAAAGATGCAGGCAAGTTTTTGCCATCNCCTTGTCATCCGCATAGGCGTTGGTGTCCAGATGCCGNGTCNCATTGTCTAGCGATAAATATGANCTTCACCGGGGAAGCTGCGCGCGCGCACCTCTTCGGCATAATCTGCAACTGACTTTTCGATTTGTGCGCCAAGATCGCCGTAGAGTTTGACGAATTTNGGCGCGACGCCCGGGTTCAAGCCGAGCATGTCTTCCAAGACCAATATTTGCCCGTCACAATCCACCGAGGCGCCAATGCCGATGGTGGGAATGGGGATCTGCCGAGTAATTTTCGCCGCCAAAGGCTCGACCATACCCTCCAATACAATGGCAAAAGCTCCCGCGTCGCTGACGGCTTGTGCATCCTGTTCATGGCCACTCCAGCTGTCTTCGACCCGGCCCTGTGTCTTGAATCCCCCCATGGTGTGGCTTGATTGTGGGGTGAGGCCGATATGGGCCATGACGGGAATCCCGCGCTCAACCAGAAATTTGATGGTTTGCGCCATGCGCTGTCCGCCTTCGAGCTTCACCGCTCCGCAGCCAGTTTCCTTCATGATCCGGGCGGCATTGCGAAAGGCCACCTCTGGGCTTTCTTCATAGGTGCCAAAGGGCATATCCACCACGATCAACGCGCGCTTCGTGCCGGTCACGACGGCCTTGCCATGCATGATCATAAGATCCAGCGGCACGCCTAGGGTGCTTTCCATCCCATGCATGACCATGCCCAAACTGTCCCCGACCAAGATAAAATCCGCGTANCGNTCNACAATNGCGGCTGTATGGGCGTGATAGCTGGTGAGGCTGACAATCGGCGTGCCGCCTTTACGGCTGCTGATCTGGGGGCAAGTGATGCGTTTGATAGGGGTTTGCGTGCTCATGAGCTGTCCTTTCCGGGGGTGATCACCCGCTGATCAATCAATAGCACATCGCCAAAGGCCACCGCCAGCAAGATCACGGCGGGGCGATGCAATGGGCCTGAGAGCGTTGTGAGATTTTCGCTGTCACGGATTTCAACCGATTTGATATCACAGAGGGCTTCGCGCGCGAGATGTTGGCTCACCTGCGTCACATAGGCTTCAGCGCTGGGCAACGGATGGTGTTCGGCGTGGGTTAGGGCGGCATTGAGAATTGGTGCTGCGGCGCGCTGGGCTGGGCTCAGGCGGACATTGCGCGATGACATGGCCAGCCCATCGGCCTCCCGTGCTGTTGGATGGCCAATGATGCGCACTGGCATGTCCAAATCACGCACCATTTTTCGGATGAGCGCCAGCTGTTGATAATCTTTTTCCCCGAATACAGCGAGGTCGGGTTGGGTGATGTTGAACAATTTGCTCACGACTGTGGCGACGCCTTGGAAATGCCCGGGCCGCAAAGCGCCCTGCAATATGCCGGAAAGACTGGGCACATCGACAATGGCATCTGCGCCGGGCAGGTACATTTCCTCCGGGCTGGGGGTGAAGACGGCCGCAACACCCTCGGCCCTCAATAGGTCCAAATCGCGCTCCAAATCGCGCGGATAGCGGCTGAGATCTTCATTGGGGCCAAATTGGGTGGGGTTCACAAAAATTGTAGCCACAACCGCATCAGCGTGTTGCGCAGCCCGGCGCATCAGCTGCAAATGCCCCTCGTGCAAAAAACCCATGGTCGGAACCAAGCCGATGGTTTGACCCGCCGCGCGCAGCCGGGCGATTTCTTGGCGTATGCGAATTTTAGATGGGCAAATTTGCATCTTGCACCCCGCTGCTCTTTGCCTGCATTTACCCCGCCACATGAGGCGCCGCAAGAGCGCTTCGCAGCGACCAAATGGCCGATGGGTGTGGTATTTTGGTGTGAAAAATATCGTGAGGTCGGTTTTTGCAACTGGGAGGTCGGCACGACTTCCCTTTTTGCGCCGTCATAGGGCAATCTATGCGCAACGTGAAAAGGAGTCGTGCGCGATGAAGACGCAAGTAAAAGCATTGGTTGTCGGTGGTGGAGCAGTTGGAACATCCATTGCCTACCATTTGGGAAAACGCGGTTGGGAGACCATGCTGATCGAGCGCGATGAGCTGACCTCCGGCTCGACCTGGCATGCAGCGGGGCTTTTGCCACTGTTCAATATGTCTTATGCAACCACGCATATCCACAAGTACTCAGTTGATTTTTATAAATCCCTTGAAGAGGAAACTGGCTTGAATGCGGGTTTTGCTGTGGTTGGCAATCTCCGGATGGCGCAAACAGAAGAGCGGATGGATGAATATCGCCTCTATGCGTCAACGGCAGAAACCTGCGGCGTGCCCTATGTGTTCATGTCACCTGATGAAATCAAAGCCAAATGGCCGCTCATTCGCACAGAGGATCTTAAAGGTGCGCTTTATCATCATACGGATGGCTATATTAACCCGGCTGATGTGACCATGGCGATGGCCAAGGGCGCGCGGCAATTGGGGGTCAGCATTGAGCGTAAGTGGCAGGCCGATGGCTTTCATTGGACCGGCAGCCATTGGGAGGTGACCTGCACCAAAATGATGGAGAAGGGCGGCAACCTCGTGCCTTCTGACGAGCAAATTGTGATCACCGCGGAGCATGTGGTCACCGCATCGGGCAATCACGCGCAGCGCACTGCAAAAATGCTTGGGATCAAAATTCCAGCTATTCCGGTTGAACATCAATTTGTCGTATTGGAGCAAGATCCGGCACTGGTCGCCTATCGCGCGGAGGGCAACCCCGAGCACCCGGTGATCCGCGACGCGGATGCGCAAAGCTATGTGCGCGAGGAGCGCGGTGGTTGGATCCTTGGGGTTTATGAAAAAGAGGCGCCGGCGCGATTTGAACACGGGGTGCCAGAGAGCTTCCGAGCCGATCTATTCCCGCTCGCTTTGGAGCGGATTGAAGAGCAATATATGGCGATGATTCACCGGGTGCCCTCCTGCGAGGAAAGCGGGCTCAAAGATGATTTCAACGGGCCAATTTGCTATACGCCCGATGGCAACCCTCTGGTGGGCCCGGCGCCCGGCCTGCGCAATATGTGGCTGGCGGAAGGCTTTAGCTTTGGCATCACTGCGGCTGGCGGCACGGGCTATTATATGGCGCAGATGATGGTGGATGGGGAGGCTGAGATCGATATGGCCAGCCTAGACCCCAAACGCTACGGCAATTGGATGACCACCGAATTTGCCATGCGCAAAAACGAAGAATGCTATGATCATGTCTATGTTCTGCATCACCCCGATGAGGAACGCCCGGCTGCGCGGCCTCTGCGCACAGCGCCGGCCTATGATCGGCAAAAGGCTCGCGGGGCACAGTTTGGCTGGGTCAACGGGTGGGAGCGGCCCAATTATTTTGGTCCGCTGGATGCGCCTGAAGATTTTGACGAAAAATCCCGCAGCTTCCGCCGCGGAGCCTGGTGGCAATATGCGGTCGAAGAGGCTCGCGCCATCCGCGAAGGGGTTGGGCTTGTGGATGCCACAGCCTTTACCAAACATATCGTCAAAGGCCCGGGCGCTACGGCGTTTCTCGATTGGTTCACCTGCAATAAATTGCCGCGCGTGGGCCGCATCAATCTGACCTATGCTCTGACGGCCCATGGCACCACGCGCACGGAATATACCATCGTGCGCCTATCGGAGCAGGAATATTATCTGGTCTCAGCTGGGGCATGGAGTGCCTATGACCAAGATTATCTGAAAAAGGCGATTGAGGACAAAGAGGCTGAATTTGGCCGTATTGAACTGCAAGACGTCACCACCCAATGGGGGGTTTTCGCCCTTGCCGGTCCTAAGGCGCGGGATGTATTGCGCGATGTGATTAATGATCCCGATCCTGCCACGGCGCTCTCCAATAAGCGGTTCCCCTGGCTTTCGGCACGGCAAATTGAGCTGGGCATGTGCCCGGTGAATGCGATCCGTGTGGCCTATACTGGCGAGCTGGGTTGGGAGCTGCATCATCCGATGGAGATGCAGAACTACCTGTTTGATCTGCTGGAAAAAGCCGGTGAAAAACATGGTATGAAATTGGTGGGCGCGCGGGCGCAAAACTGGCTGCGGCAGGAAAAGTCCTATCGCGCTTTTGGCACAGAGCTGGGCCGCGATGCCACCCCGCTTGAGGCTGATCTGCCACGCTTTGTGGATCTGTCCAAAGAGTTTCATGGCAAAGCGGCGATGGAGGCGCTTGGCGTACGGGTTAAGTGTTGCACGCTTTTGATTGACGGGCCCGAGGATGCGGATCCATGGGGCCGCGAGGCTCTGTATCATGGCGAAACTCGCGTGGGCCGCCTCACCTCTGGTGGCTATTCGGTGCATTTCGAGAAATCTATCGGCATGGGCTACCTGCCGCCAGAACTTGCCGTGCCGGGCACGAAATTGCAGGTGAAAATGCAAGATCGTCTCTGGGATTGCGAAGTGGTGCAAGACAGCCCCTATGATCCGAGCAATGCCACCATTCGGATGGATGGGTAAAATTCAAAAGGGGTGGGCTCTTGCCCCCCCCTTTTTTCAATGGTTCGGGAAGGTTAGGGCGCAAAACGCGCCGGGCTCAGCTGCGCCACAATCTCAGCGCTCAGCTGCGGTCTTCGGCCGAGCGCGGTGTCGGCCACCAGTTGCGATGCAGCGGGGGCCGTGAAGAACCCATATCCACCTTGCCCCACGGCCCAGATGAAACTCTCCTCCTGCGGTGCAGCTCCAAGAACCAGATTTCGATCAGGTGCAAATGTGCGCAGGCCGGCCCAAGACGAAATAGGCCGCGTCACCTCTTCGGTCACATAGTCTTGATAGCGCGCCAGAGCTTCGGCCAGATCCATATCATGTGGCCAAGCATCCATAGGCACGCTTGGGGTTTCTTCTGCCAGAGATACGATCAATGCGCCCGCATCGGCCTTGGCAAACCAGCGTTCACCGGGGCCAAACAGCATGGGCCAGGCCGAAGGGTCATGCCCGCCGGGGGCGGCCAATCGCGCGACACTGCGGCGCATCGGCGTCAGGCCAAGGGGCGCAAGACCCGCGAGCGCGGCGATTTCATCGCCCCAGGCCCCGGCCGCGTTGATCAACTGGCGCGCCGTGAATGTCTGCTCTTGGCAGGTCACCCGCCATCCGTTGGAAATTTTTTCAATGGCCTGAACACATTGATCGGTCAATCACCCCGCCATTGCTGCGTAAGAGTTTGGCAAAGCGTTGTAGCATCAGATCCGTGTCAATATCTTGCGCGGTGGTGCTGCAGGCCGCGCGCAGCACGTCTTGGGTATTGAGGATCGGCACGCGTGCCTCGGCCTCTGCCATCGAGATTTCGGTCAGGCCCATATGCTGCCGGTCAGCTTCAAATTGCGTTTCTTCACCGCGCAGGCATAACAGCATAAAGCCGCGTGGGCTGAGCACGCCCTCCAGCACATCCTCCCAATCGGCGCGCCCGGCTTTTGCAAGCGCGATGGTGGAAGGGCTGCCGTAATTTTCCTCATAAAGTGCAGCCGATCGACCGGAGCTGTGATAGGCCAAATGCGCCTCACGTTCCAAGACCCGGCAGCTCCCATGCTCCGACAAGCGGGCCGCTGCTGAAATGCCAGCAATGCCGCCGCCAATGATGATAAAATCTTCCATAGGGCAATCATGCACAGTTGCGCGCGTTTCAAAAGCAAAAAGGGGACCAGAGGCCCCCTTTTCAAACCTGCATAGGTTTTTGTTTAATTTGGCACGTCGCCTTCAATGCCTTCAAGATAGAAATTCATGCCGGCCAAACTGTCATCGCCGTAATCAGAAGCGGTTTCACCTGCGGCCAACCAAGCCGAGCCATCTTGCTTGTTCAACGGGCCCGTGAAGGCATGGTAGGAGCCATCGGCCAGGCTGTCGCGCAGAGCTTCGGCGGAGGCCTTTACATCGGCCGGAACGGCGTTTGAAATTTCACCAATGCCAACCATGCCAGCACCAATGCCATCCCATGTGCTTGTGGAGGTCCAAGTGCCATCCATAACCGCTTGGGTGCGGGCGATGTAGTAAGGGGCCCAGTTGTCGATGATGGAGGACACGCGTGGCATTGGACCATAGGCGGCCATATCAGAGGCCTGACCAAATGTGATCACATTTCCAGCGGCCTGAGCGGCGGCTTGCGGCGCAGTGGAATCTGTGTGTTGCAAGACCACATCTGCACCTTGCTCGATCAGAACTTTTGCCGCATCTGCCTCTTTGGTTGGGTCAAACCAAGTATAGGCCCAAACGATTTTAAATTGGACGTCTGGGTTTACTTTTTTGGCATGGATATAGGCCGAGTTGATGCCGCGGATCACTTCTGGAATTGGGAAGGAGCCGATGTAGCCAATGATATTGGATTTGGTCATATGGCCCGCGATATGGCCCTGAACTGCGCGGCCTTCATAAAAGCGCGCGGAATATACAGAGACATTGTCCGCTTGCTTATAGCCTGTGGCATGTTCAAATTTCACATTGGGGAATTTGGCCGCAACATTGATGGTTGGATCCATATATCCAAAGGAGGTGGTGAAGATCAGATCAGCGCCCTTCAGCGCCATATCGGTCATGACACGCTCGGAATCTGGACCTTCTGGCACGCTTTCCACATACATCGTTTCGACTTTATCACCAAAAGCCTCCACAACGGCTTTGCGGCCTTGGTCGTGCTCATAGGTCCAACCGCCGTCACCGACCGGGCCGACATAGACGAAGCCGACCTTGGTTTTTTCGGCCAGCGCGCCTGTGGCCGCTGTCATTGCCAGCGCAGCGCTGGCTAGGATTGTTTTAATGTTCATTAGGTTTCCCCCTGTTTATAAATGACCTCAGCGTGAGGCATGGAACGCACGGCCAAGGGCCGCAGGTGCATTGAGTGCAGCTTTGTTGCGATGCGCAGACATTACAACCAACACAATGATGGTTATCAGATAGGGTGACATCGACAAATACTCAACTGGAATTGAGACACCGGCGGCCTGCAGATTGAGCTGCAAAACGGCAACGCCGCCGAAAAGATAGGCACCCAGAAGAACGCGTGCNGGTTTCCAGCTCGCAAAAACAACAATCGCCAAGGCAATCCAGCCGGCTCCGGCTGTCATACCTTCGGTCCATTGCGGCACGCGCACCAGTGANAGAGACGCCCCCCCCAACCCGGCGCAGGCCCCGCCAAACATAATGGCCATGATGCGCACTTTCACGACCTTATAGCCCAAAGCATGGGCCGCATCATGGCTTTCGCCGACAGCCCGCAGGATCAATCCGCCGCGGGTGTATTTCAAGAACCACCAAACCCCAGCAACCAAACCCAAGGCTGCATAGACGGTGATGTCATGTGAAAACAAAATCGGGCCCAGAATGGGAAGATCGCTGATGACAGGCAGATCCAGCTTCACACTCGCCGGGGGCTTAATTCCAATGTAGCTTTGCCCCATAAGCGCCGAAAGCCCGAGGCCGAAGAGCGTCAACGCCAGCCCCGTGGCGACTTGGTTTGACAGAAAAAATTGCGTCAAAAGTGCAAAAACCAAAGAGAGGGCCGCCCCGCCCAGGGCGGCGCAGAGAAAGCCAATGATGGGCGATCCTGTGCCCACGGCCGCGGCAAAACCGGCAATGGCCCCGATGATCATCATGCCTTCGACGCCAAGGTTCAAAACCCCGGATTTTTCGACCACCAATTCGCCAATGGCGGCCAATAATATTGGTGTTGCGGCCACCATGAGCGAGGCGACCAAGAGCGTCGGGCTAATTGAGCTTAAATCCATGACAGATATGTCCTGTTTGAAATCAAGTTTGGGTGGCGTCCAAAGGGTGTCATAGGCGGCTCCCTGCACGTGTTAATTTAAGTTTGAAGTTTGTCAGCATATCGAGAGCAAGCAGGAAAAACAGTAACATGCCCTGAAAGGCCTGGATTGCCGCTGAGGGCAGGCCGAGGCTAGATTGGGCAATCTCCCCGCCGATATAGGTCAGGGCCATTAACAGTCCGGCCAAGAGGATGCCAATCGGGTTGAGCCGGCCCAAAAACGCCACAATAATCGCGGTGAATCCGTAGCCGACATTGAAATCAATGCTGATCTGCCCACTGGGTCCGGAGACCTCGAACATGCCCGCCATCCCCGCCAAAGCGCCGCTGAAACCAAGGCAATACACCACCAGCCGCTTTGGATTAACCCCGGCAAATTTGGCCGCTTTTGGGCTTTCACCGGTCAAGCGGATGTGAAAGCCCATTTGATGCCGCGCCAGCACGACATAGGCGAAAATCACGGCAATGAAGGCGAACATAACGCCCATGTGAATGCCGGTTCCGGTCCAAAGCTCCCCATTATGGGCGCTGGCGTATTGCTGCAAGTTGCGCGATCCTGGAAAGCCAAAGCCTTCGGGATTTTTCAACAGTCCCAGCGACATAGAGGCCAAAAGCTGCTCTGCAACATAGACCAGCATGAGGCTCACCAAAATCTCATTGGTGCCAAACCTTGTTTTCAAAATCGCAGGAATCATGGCCCAGACAAAGCCGCCCAATGCGCCAAAGAAGATCATCGCGGGAAAAATCAGGGGGCTTTGCGCCGGGTAGACGGCCAGGGCCGCGCCGGCGCCACAAATCGCACCGATGATATATTGTCCCTCNGCTCCAATGTTCCAAATCCCAGCGCGAAACCCCATCGACAGGCCGATGGCAATCATNATCAAAGGTGCGCCTTTGACCAAAAGNTGCGGGCGATAATACCAAGCAAATTCGGAGAAAAGCGGNTCATAGAAAATGGTACGGATGGCCTCAANAGGATCCTTGCCCAAGGCCGCAAACATGATGCCGCCGCCGATCATCGTGGCAAAAACGGCCAGAACCGGAGCCAAATAGGCCCAAGTTTTTGACGGATTAGGGCGTTTTTCAAGCCGCAGCATCGGCGCCTCCCAGCAATAGGCCAATTTCATCCAAGCTTAGGCCCGACATCGGGCGCGCGGCGGATAGGTGGCCGGCATTCAGCGCGGCGAAATTGGTTGAAATTTCCATAAGCTCATCCAAATCTTGGCTGATGACGATCACCCCTGCGCCTTTGGCTGCCAGATCCAGCAAGGCTTGGCGAATGGCGGCGGCTGCCGCTGCATCAACGCCCCAAGTGGGTTGGTTGACAATCAACACAGAGGGATTTTGCAAGACCTCGCGGCCGATGACGAATTTTTGCAAATTGCCGCCCGACAGGGACCGCGCCGCAGACTGTGCATTGGGGGTGCGCACATCGAAACTTTCAATCACCTCCTCCGCAAAGGCGCGGGCGCGTGGCCAGTCCAGAAAGCCTGAGCGGCTCAGCTCCTTGCGCACCATGCCCGTGAGCATGGCATTTTCCGTTAGGCTCATATCGGGCGCGGCCGCATGTCCCAAACGCTCCTCCGGGGCGGCCAAAAGTCCCAAAGCGCGCCGTGCATTGGGGGCAAGATGCCCGATGCCCAGCGTGTTCAGTTTGATCCGGCCCGGCGCGCCGAGCACTTCACCTGAGAGGCAGGCAAGCAGCTCGTCTTGGCCATTGCCCGCAACACCGCCTATGCCCAAGACCTCACCTTTACGCAGGGCAAAAGATATATTTTTAAGGCTTGTGCCAAAGGTTGTTTGCGGTGCCAGTGAAAGATCGGCCACCTCAAGCACAACATCGCCGAGCGTGCCGTGCTGCGGTTTGGCTGAGTTCAGCGTGCCGCCAACCATCATCTCTGCCAGCTCACGTGCGGATTTTTCCCGCGGATCGCAGGTGGCAATTTTGCGCCCTGCGCGCAAAATCGTTGCGGTCTCGCACAGATCGCGAATTTCTTCGAGTTTGTGGGAAATGTAGAGAATAGAGGTGCCTTCGGCCTTGAGCTTGCGCAGTGTCGCAAAGAGGGTTTGGACCTCTTGCGGGGTCAAAACGCTGGTCGGCTCATCCATGATGAGCAGCTTGGGCTCCTGCAAGACAGCGAATGATCTCGACCCTTTGACGCTCCCCGGCCGAGAGATCCCCCACCAGCCGTTCCGGATCCAACGGCAGGCCATAGGCCTCGGAGACCTCGGTAATCCGGGCCGAGAGGGCGCTGGATTTTGGCGGGTTTTCCATGCCAAGGGCGATATTTTCCGCCACATTCAAGGCTTCAAAGAGGCTGAAATGCTGAAACACCATGGCCACGCCGGCGGCCCGCGCCGCGCGGGGCTCTTCGGGGGCATAGGGCGCATCAAAAAGCTGCATATGTCCAGAATCGGGCCGCACCAGCCCGTAGATCATCTTGACCAAGGTTGATTTACCGGCACCATTCTCGCCCAAGAGCGCGTGAATTTCTCCGGTGCCGATGTCAAACCCCACATCCTGATTGGCAATGACGCCGGGGTAGGCCTTTGTCAGCCCGTTAAGGTGTAAAAGTGTCTTACTCATGAAAGAGCACTCCTGTGTCGCGTTTTGGCGTTCATGTTGTGCGACAATAGGGCTTGGGTCACCCCAATCGCAATCGAAATTGGCTGTTTTCCAAGGTTTGGATCACCAATTGGGCAAGTTATCTTTGAAATTTGAGTTGGTGCATGTCCCAAGGCCAGCAAGCGCCGCTGAAACCGCGCCCATTTGCTGGCGGATCCAATCAAACCACAAAAATCGAATCCGCGCAGCAAAGCGGCATGGCACAGCGAAAGATCCAGACTATGAGCATAGGTGAATATCAAATGCTGTGCGTGACGCGGTGCATGGGCCATGAGCGGCGCCGGGTTTTCGGCAGGGACAAGGGTCACAGTCTCGGGCGGCGTCCTGGGAAAGCGCTCAGGGCTGGTGTCAATCCAAGTCACCTCAAGCTCTGGCATTTGGGAGGCGATATGCACAACCGCCCGGCCCACATGTCCCGCGCCCCAGATCCACAAGGGTTGCGCAGCCGGGGTCAGCGTCTCCGCCAGCCAGCCTGCGGTGCAGATCAGCGCCGCGGGATCCGCCGAGCCGTTACGCCGAGCCTTTTGCAACTGTGCAATGGGCAGAGGCATCGCCATGTCCCCTTCGATGCGGCGGATGAAGACATCGGTTGCATCAATGGGCTTGGTGAAGTGCTCCGTCACCAAGGTGACATGCCCACCACAACATTGCCCCAGCTCAGGCCCAAGAGGATAGCGCCGCAGCCCGGATTGTGGCGCTTGTGAGGCTTGATACTCCAAAGCACCGCCGCCAATACTGCCGCTTTGTCCTCCGGGCCAAAGCAACATTGATGCGCCGATTTCCCGCGGCGAAGAGCCTTTTATGTCGGCAATCACAACTCGGGTCACTGCGCCATGGGCGGCGATGGCCGCATTGATGTGGTGAAGATCAAAACTCATGACGCAGATCCTCGCGCCCTGGCCATGGCGTTGAACACTTCCTCCGAAGTGGCCGGCGCTTGCAAGTCGGGATAATGCGGCCCGCAGGCCGCGACCGCATTCGATAGCGCCAGAAAGGCGGAAATCCCATGCATGAAGGGCGGCTCACCCACGGCTTTTGAGCGGTAAATGGTTTTTTGCGCGTTCCGCCCCGGCCATAGATCCACATTGAAAACTTCTGGCCGGTCGGAACAGGCGGGAATTTTATAGGTGGAGGGCGCATGGGTTTTGAGCTGCCCCGATGCGTCCCAAACCAACTCCTCCGTCGTCAACCAACCCGCACCCTGCACAAAGCCGCCTTCGATCTGGCCGATGTCCAAGGCCGGGTTCAGTGACGCTCCACAGTCGTGAAGAATATCGCAGCGTAGGATACGGTTTTCACCCGTGAGCGTGTCAATCACCACCTCTGTCACCGCCGCGCCATAGGCGAAATACAAAAACGGCCGTCCCGCGCCCTTGATGCGATCCCATGCAATCTCGGGTGTTTTGTAAAATCCCGTGGCCGAGAGCGATATACGCGCCTCATAGGCCGAGGCGATCACCTCTTGCCATGTGAGCACGAGACCTGGCGCGGTGATCTGTCCCTCCGCGAAGGTGATCTCTTCGGGCTTTACGCCATGTTGCGCGGCCACATGGTCTTTGAGCCGGCCAATCAGCGTGTCACAGGCCGCTTGCACGGCCATACCGTTGAGATCAGCCCCAGAGCTGGCAGCGGTGGCAGAGGTATTGGGCACTTTGCTGGTGTCCGTGGCCGAGGCGCGAATAACTGCCTGCTGCGCTCCTAAGCTGCGTGCGGCCACCTGTGTCAGTTTCTGAAATAGGCCTTGGCCCATCTCTGTGCCGCCATGGTTGATCAAAACAGATCCATCGGTGTAGATTTGCACCAAGGCGCCGGCTTGGTTGAGATGGGTCAGCGTGAAGGATATTCCAAATTTCACGGGACTAAAGGCAATGCCGCGTTTCAAAAGCGCATGGCTGGCATTCCAGCGTGCAACCTCAGCTTTGCGCGCGTGGTAGTCACAGCGCTGCAACAGGCTTTCGGTCATGTCCCCCAGGATGAAATCGGTCACCTCCATCTGATAGGGGGTGAGGGACGGGCGCGCGGCGGGCTTTGAGCTCATTTCGGGATAATAGTTGCGCCGGCGCACCTCTGCGGGATCGCAAGACAGGCTATGGGCGATATGATCCATCACCCGCTCAATACCCACCATCCCCTGCGGGCCACCAAAGCCGCGAAAGGCCGTGGCGCTTTGGGTGTTGGTTTTGAGCCGGTGCGAGGTAATTTTCACATGCGGCAGGTCATAGGCATTATCCGCGTGCAACATCGCCCGATCTGCCACCGGCAAAGACAGATCCAGCGCCCAGCCGCAGCGGAAATAATGGGTAAACTCCAGTGCCTGGACCCGGCCGCTGTCATCAAAGCCGACGTCATAGTCAATGCGGCAGTCATGGCGTTTTCCTGTGATGATGAAATCATCATCACGGTCATAGCGCATTTTGCAAGGCCGCCGGGTGAAAGAGGCCGCCAGCGCGCAGGCGACAGCCAGCGCATTGCCTTGGCTTTCTTTGCCGCCAAACCCGCCTCCCATGCGCCGCACTTCCACGCGCACCGCATGCTGCGCAATATTCAGCGCCTCTGCCACCTTATGTTGAATTTCCGTTGGGTGCTGGGTTGAAGAATGGATCACCATATCCCCGTGATCGCCGGGCAGAGCCAGGGCGGCTTGCCCTTCGAGATAAAAATGTTCCTGCCCGCCGAGGTTAATTTGGCCCTGCAACCGGTGGATCACGCCCTTCATCGCGCTTTGGGGCGTGCCTTTTGTATAGATCCGCGGCCCATCTTCAAAGCGGCTTTCGGCGGCCAGAGCCTGCTCTATCGTCAATATGGCCGGCTCATCTGTGATCTCAATCTTGGCCAAACGCGCGGCGCGGCGGGCCAGATGGTGGCTCTCGGCCACGACCAAAAAGATCGGCTGCCCAGCATAATGCACATGGCCATCGGCGAGGAGAGGCTCGTCATGGGCGGAGGGGGAGACGTCATTGGCATGGGGAAGATCCTTGGCCTCCAGCACCAAATGCACCCCGGGGCAGGCGCGCACGTCACTCAGATCCACCGACCTAATCTGTCCCGCGGCGCAGGACGACAGGCCAAAGGCCAGATGAAGCGTGCCCTGTGGGGTTGGGATATCGTCTACATAGCGCGCGCTGCCACTGACATGCTGGCGCGCCGCGTCATGCGGGAGGCTGGCGGCGGCGCTCATGGGTGCACCTCGCGAATGTTGACGGGGGTCTCTTGCAGATCGTGAAAATAACGGATCAGCATATTGCCCGCGGCTTGCGCCCGATAGCCCGCGCTGGCGCGCATGTCGCTCAAAGGGGTGAAGTCTTCGGCCATAGCGGAACTTGCCTGTTGGAATGTCTCCAAGCTCCAGGGCTGGCCGCATAAAGCTGCCTCGGTTTTGCGTGCTCTTGCGGGGGTGGCTGCCATACCTCCAAAGGCAATACGGGCCTGTGTGATCACACCGGCCTCTTGCTCCAAGTTAAAGCAGCCGCAGACCGCGGAAATATCCTGATCAAACCTTTTAGACAGTTTATAGCAGCGCAGCCTGTCCTGTGCCTTGGGCAGTTCGATGCTCTCCACAAATTCCCCCGGCCGCCGGTCTTGCTGTTGATAGGCGATAAAGAAATCTTCCAAATTAACTGTGCGGCGCTCATCTGCCCGGCGCAGAACCAAGCGCGCGCCCATGGCGATAAGCGCTGGTGAGCCATCCCCGATCGGCGAGCCATTGACGATATTGCCACCGATCGTCGCCGCATTGCGCACTTGCGGGCTGCCGTAGCGACTGAGGAGCTGATGCAGCGAGGCGGATATCGGCCTTATGGCCTGCATCAAATTGGTGATTGTGACTGCCGCGCCGATGCGCAGACTGTCCTTCTCATCGTGGATTTGGCGCAGATCCTCTGCGTGGCTGACAAAGGCTATGGGCCCGAGCTCTTGCATTTTTTTCGTCACCCAGAGCCCCACATCGGTGCCGCCTGCGATGAGGGTGGCTTCTGGATTTCGGGCATACCACTGGGCCAATTCATCGGAGGAGCGCGGGCAAAAAATATCATCGCGGCTTTGAAGGGCAGGGGCCTCTGGCCGTTCAGCCATCCAAGAGGGCACCGGGGCGTGAGCTGCGGCCTGAGCCGCGCGAATGATGGGCGCGTAGCCTGTGCATCGACATAGGTTGCCCGCAAGAGCCGTATCGAAATCCGTCTCGCCCGTGGCATGTGCTGCGGCCATGGTCGTCACAAATCCCGGGGTGCAAAAGCCACATTGCGCCCCGTGGTGCGTGATCATGGCCTGCTGCACCGGATGCAACGCGCCGTCAGGTCCGGGCAGCCCCTCCACCGTGCGCACGCTGCAGCCTTGCAGCTGGGGCAAAAACAATATGCAGGCATTCATAGGGCGGGGCACGCCATCCTGTCCCGTGACGATGACGGTGCAGGCACCGCAATCCCCTTCGTTACAGCCTTCTTTGGTGCCGCAGAGATCCGCCTCAAGGCGTAAATAATCTAAAAGACTTTCACTGCCGGTTTTAGGTGCGACAGACACCGACTTCCCGTTGAGGAGAAACGACATGTTCATTTGAAAGAGTCGTGCCACTGTCTGTTAATTTTTCGCGCCAAGGTCCGATGCGGCGTAAAACCAAATTGGGCGCTTTGGTGAGTAACTCTGATTTTTGTGAGTCGGGCAAGAAAAAAATAATGGCTTCTGCATATTGCACGCTTGGGTGGAAAAGACGGCAGCGCCTGCTCGGGCGCGATAACCAGAGGTGGAAGCGCGATTGTTGGATCGATTGGAGATCGTTTTTGCGCAGATGTNCCNTTGCTGGCTGCACCCGAGGCGACAGATTGGCCTGTGGGGCGTTTTACTCTGGATGCCNGGGCATCGGCAGTTTATCCATGAGATATGCGCGAGAATCCAAAATTCATCCATCTTCGAGTTCACAGCGAATATTCACTGCTCGAGGGGGCCGTGCGGCTCAAGAAATTGCCTGATTTGGCGGTGTCTATGGGCATGCCGGCCATTGCGGTGACGGATACCAACAATATGTTTTGCGCCCTGGAGTTTTCGGAAGCGGCGTCCAAGGCGGGTATTCAGCCAATCATCGGCTGCCAGGTGGATATGGCCTATGACCCCGCACCTGCGACTGAAAAGCCGCGCGCTCC
>JGI26084J50262_1000277_pt1 | contig 29741 bp, 23 predicted proteins | sample SaaInl6LU_22_DNA_FD_50262 | JGI IMG/M metagenome (IMG submission 50262) | reverse complement strand
AGTTTTTTGGTCAAGAGCGCTATGTCACATTTCAGCAGTGCAAATCCAAGTCCCCTTGTACCGCCTAGAAGCAAAGATGGTCAAGGAAAAGCCTCAGCACGGCACCACTTCATCATGATTGCGTCAATTTTCTGATTGCCGCGTTTGTAATAGCCTTTGCGGCGGCCAAATTCGGCAAAACCAAAATGGCGATAAAGCCCAAGCGCTGGCAGGTTATCTTCGGCGACTTCAAGCGTGATTATAGCCATATTCCGGCTGGCGCCATGATCGAAAAAATGCTGCAAAAGCCGCTTGCCAACACCGCGTCTTTGCTGGCCAGGCGCAACACCAACCGATAGGATTTCAGCTTCATCATCAATGATCGTGGCAAGAAGATAGCCGCCAAGATATGAGTGTAGATCATCGGTTGATGTGGATTGCGGCTGATCATGATCTGGCCGCAGATCGACAAAGCCACAAAAAACAGGGTTGTTCTGCAATGCCATCAGGCGCAGCTGATCAAGCGCGGTTGCAAATAGTCTGGCCTCAAGCGCAGCAATAGAATCACAATCAGCCGGGGCGATACGCCGTATCATCAAGCCGATGCTTTCTTTTTCGGCCCGAGGCGCGGATCGGCGAGATAAAGCGGTGTTAATGGTGCGGCAATGCCTCTGGCAAGGTGATGCGCGGCAAGTCTGGCAATCATGCCAGCATCGACAAATAAATCATCAAGATCCTGATCAACCGCATCATCGCAAATTGTGCTACCACCCGCCAATTGAACCCGCCTGCCAGCGGCAACAAAGGCGGCAATGACGGCTTGCCTGTCATGGCCGGCAAGCAAAATAGCCTCTTGGCCAAGCGCCGAAGGCACAAGCAATGGCAATTGTTCGATCTGCGCTTCAAAAATATCACCTTGCGGTGTCATATCGGCGGCAAAAAATTGTGCATAGACATTGCCACGGCGCGTATCGGCAAGACAAAGCATTGGCAAATCGCCATCTTCACCACCACAAGAATAGGCAAGCGCCGCAAGGCCAGAAATACCAAGCCCGGGCAAATCATGCGCCAGGCAAACGCCTTTTGCCGCGGCCAATGAGACACGAAGGCCGGTAAATGACCCGGGGCCGCGCCCCGCGGCAACATGGCTGATCATGGAAAAATCAATATCTGCCTCGGCCAATGCCGAAACCGCCAATGGCACTAATGATGCGGCCTGCCCAAAGCTGGCCTCGGCCGTTTTCATGGCGCGGATCACCCCATCGGCATAGACGGCAACTGACAGTTGATTGGTGCTGGCTTCAAAGGCTAATATCACCGGCAAGACATCGGGGCGTTTCGGCGTTTTCAATCGGCTTATCCTTTTGTCCAATTCAGGTTATCCGGTTGCATCACGTTACCAAGATGCGTTAACTAAGCGCGCTCTATCATCGACAACGCCGCCGGTAAAGTCAGGGTTGTATCATTTTTTAGGTGAAAAATCTGCTATGGATATAAGGCATTATCAAAATGTTTGTCATTGGCTTGCCTATCTTGGCGCCAGATCTTTGGCCGTGTTGGTTCTGATGCTGTCTTTTCTGGGGTCGGCCTTCGCCGCGGATCATGCTGTCATTTTAATGTATCATCGGTTTGGCGAAGACCTACTTCCAAGCACGAATATCCGCCTTGATCAATTTGATGCGCATCTTGAAAAACTATCAAATGGCAATTATTCGGTCTGGCCCCTGGCAAAGATTGTCGATCATTTGCAAAATGACCTACCGCTTCCCGACCGCACTGTCGCGATTACCATTGATGATGCCTATCTATCGGTTTTCACCGAAGCGTGGCCTCGGCTAAAAGCAAAAGGCTTTCCCTTTACCGTTTTTGTCGCCACCGATCCGATTGATCGCAATCATCGCGGCTATATGAGCTGGGATCAGCTTCGGCAATTACAGGCTGATGGCGTTGGCATTGGCAGCCAGACCGCCAGTCATCCGCATATGCATTTATCAAGCCTTGCCGATATTGACGCCGAATTACAAAATTCAAACCAGCGGTTCCTAACCGAACTTGGCCTTCGTCCAAATCTGTTTGCCTATCCATATGGCGAATATAATCTGGCCGTTATCGAGCGCGTTAAAGCCGCTGGTTTCATTGCCGGTTTTGGTCAAAATTCGGGTATCGCGCATGGCTATGATGGCTATTTCGAACTGCCACGTTTTGCCATGAATGAACGTTATGGCGCGATGGATCGTTTGTCATTGGCGATTGACGGCCTGCCCCTCAAAGCCAGTCAAATTCTGCCTGCCGATGTTGTGATTGACAAAAACCCGCCTGCCTTTGGCTTTACGCTGGCGCCAGAGATTGCCACAAATAATCAATTGCGCTGTTTCAACAACACCTATGACCAGTTGAAAATCAGCCGATTAGGGCCGCGGGCCGAAGTGCGGTTTCCCGGCCCCTTGCCATCGGGCCGTGCCCGCGTTAATTGCACCATGCCCGGCCCTGATGGACGCTGGCGCTGGTTTGGCAAACAGTTTCTGGTGCCGTAAAAGCGGGGGCAATTCTAACTTAAATACGCCAAGGCAAAACGACCAAAATCATTGCTTTGGATCAGGACTTCCAGCTTGTTCACATAGGCTTGACCAATTTCGGCATAGCGATCGAGATATTTGACCAGAATATTGGCGTCATCAGCTTTTGGGTGACGACGCAATTCTGAACGCGCCTGGCGAAATTCCTGATAATGAGAATGCGTATTCAGGTTATGCATATAGGCACGAACCGAGCCAAGCAAAGATCCAAAACTGCGCACAACGGCACGGTCATTGCTGGCATCAAGCGGCCTGATGCCAGCATAATCACGCCATGCCCATTGGCCAAATAGCGCATTGCCCTGAATGGCAAACCGTGATGTTCCCCAGCCTGATTCAACCGCCGCCTGCGCCAATGCCAATGCCACCGGAACCGTATCAACCCGCTCTAGCAATCGCGTCATCAAGGCGTTGCTATCCTGATCGGTCACGTCAATTTTATAAAGCTGCGCCCATTTTTCCAATGTCGCCCGATGCCCATTGTCAAAGGCACGCTTAATTGCCTCGCGGCGTTTGGTGATTTCCTCATTGCTCGCCAAAATAAGCGGCAGCACAATTTTGATGAAAGAATCCTTTTGCGCTGTGCCAGATAAAGCCAAATGCGAGTCAGGAATATGGGGGGGGAAATCGCGTGGAACCAAAATTGGTTCTAGGGCTGGAACCAGCTTTGCTGATTCAAGTTCAATATGGCTAGTATTCGGCCCTTTTAACGTTTTCGGAGCCTTTGCCAACACTGATTGATCAGGCGCATCGCGCGCCGCGACATCAACGCCAGATTTGGGTGAAGCCTCGATTACCAGTGATGGGTCTGGCGGTGCCCCGTTTGGATCAATGACAGGTGCAATCATTTGCCCAGATGGCAAATCGGCTGTCTTTGCCTGTTCGGTAACAGGGTCATGGGTATGAAAAAATTGGGGGGGGGATAGCCCAAAAAGACCGGGGCCGGTAAAGCCGAAAAACGCAATAGCTGCAGCGATCCAGACGATCCGCCTGTTAGTCAGCCAGTTGGAAATCGACGATATCACGACCTAAGCCCTATAACTGAACATCTATAATTGGCGCTGTTGTGACTTTTTTAAAGCTCGGCCGCACGAACCTCACGCACTTCAGGGATGTAATGACGAAGCATATTTTCAATGCCCATTTTCAATGTTGCTGTCGAGCTTGGGCAGCCCTGACAGGCACCGCGCATCTGCAATGTGACGACACCATCATCAAAACCCTGAAACACAATATCGCCACCATCCATTGCCACTGCCGGACGAACGCGCGAATCCAAAAGCTGTTTGATCTGCTGAACCGTATCGCTGTCATTGTCTTCGGCATGCGGGTCAGCAAGCTGGGCATCTTTTTCAATGACCGGCATGCCCGATGCGTAATGTTCCATAATGCCAGCAAGAATGCCCGGCTTTAGCGCAAACCAGTCAAGCCCTTCAGCTTTGGTCACTGCAACAAAATCAGCACCAAGAAAAACCGCTGTTACGCCATCAACTTGGAAAAGGCGGCGTGCCAATGGTGATGTGTTGGCGCTATCAGAATCGGCAAAATCAGCAGTACCCTGCGCCATCACCGGAACACCCGGGATGAATTTCAATGTTGCCGGATTCGGCGTATCCTGTGTTTGAATAAACATCTAATCATTCCTTTTCGATGCGATAAATTTACCATCAGCAAGGCCCATTTCAGGGCAACAACAGATTAATCTTTCGTCATTTAAGCTAACTTCGTAATCCTGGCGCAGACAGATTGATCGCCAGCCCAAAATCATTTTCATGCCATCGCATAATTTGCGTCAGCCCCATAATATCCATATAGGGATTTCCGGTAAAACTACAACCCGAAGCCATGCCAATATCGCATATCTGCACCGATCTGGCTAGTGATCAGCGCATCCGGCCATTATGCGGCCCTCTAACGATCGGTGCTAGATCCTAAAAATCCAACAATATCACGCACCTCAGCAAGAATCGGCCGCGCAATGGCCGCGGCGCGTTCGGCGCCATCGGCAAGAATCGCGTCAATATCGGCAGGATTTTCAAGAAGCCGCCGCATTTCCGCACCAATAGGCGATAATTTGGCAACAGCCAGATCGCCAAGCGCGGGTTTGAAATCACCAAATCCACGCCCGCCAAATTCGGCAAGAACATCGTCGGTGCTGCATGCGGCAAGCGCCGCATAGATACCAACAAGGTTGCTGGCCTCAGGCCGATCAGCAAGGCCGGCCACTTCAGATGGCAAAGCATCAGGATCGGTTTTTGCCTTGCGGATTTTCTGCATGATCATATCGGCGTCATCGGTCATATTGATCCGTGAATTATCCGACGGGTCAGATTTGCTCATTTTGGCATTCCCATCGCGAAGACTCATAACGCGTGTTGCGCTGCCGAAAATTTGAGGTTCGGGAAGCGGAAATACGTCTTTATCATAGATTGAATTAAAGGCCTGCGCGATATCACGGGTTAATTCAAGATGCTGTTTTTGATCTTCACCAACCGGAACATGCGTTGCGCGGTAAGTCAGGATATCAGCTGCCATCAGGGTCGGATAGGCATAAAGACCAACCGACGCATTTTCGCGGTTTTTGCCTGCCTTTTCTTTGAATTGCGTCATCCGGTTCAGCCAGCCAAGACGAGTCACACAATTGAAAATCCACGCCAGTTCGGCATGTTGCGGCACGCAAGATTGATTGAACAAGATCGATTGTTCGGTTGAAATACCAGCCGCGATCAGACTTGCCGCCACTTCGCGTGTACTTTTCCGCAAATCTGCCGGATCCTGATGAACGGTGATTGCATGCAAATCGACAACGCAATAGATCGATTCAAAATCATGCTGCAAGGAAACCCAATTGCGAATGGCACCAAGATAATTGCCAAGATGCAAATTGCCGGTTGGCTGGATGCCGGAAAAGATACGGCCTTTTCCGGCGGATGTTTGCGCGGTTGAATCGGTCATTTGGTCTATCCATCAAGCCTGATCAGATGAGGGCGGGCCGGGGCCAAACCATCACATCTGAAATTGACATTACATCCGAGCGTTATCCCCGCTTGCGCGGCCGCGGTCAAGTCTTTCGGTTTCCAAAGCGGCGGACAAATCCGGCTGGAATTGCCCGAAAACACCATGCGGCGACCAGAAACCCGCCACCGCCAACAACGACCAAACAGGCAAGCCAGCCTGCCGCGGGCAGAAGCTGTCTTATCCCCCCCGCCAGCGAAACCATCGCCAAAAGCAAAATCGCCATTACCAAGCTAGCAAGAAAAATCCGGCCAATCATGCCAAGCGAACCACCACCAAGACGACCCCGGCGGTGCAACAAAACCGCCATGGCGATTGCGGCTATCAATCCTGATAATGACGTTGCCAGCGCCAGCCCGACATGCCCAAAAATCGGCATCATCAATAATGATCCCGATATATTTATCACCACGGTCATGATTGATATTTTCAAAACCGTACCTGGCTGGCCTGCCGCATAAAAAGCCGGTTGTAAAATTTTCACCATGACAAATCCGGGAAGGCCAAGCGCATAAGCCGATAATGCCATTGCCGCCATCACCGCATCGTCAATCGCAAAAGCACCATAGACAAACAACCCCTCAATGATCGGCCCCGCAAGAAGGATCAGGGCCATGACCGCTGGCACGACAAAGAACCCGCCAAAGATAATCGCCTCATCAAGCGTTTTGGTTATTTCGTCTTTTTGACCAGCCGCCTCGGCACCCGATAATCGGGGCAGCAATGCCGTGCCAAGCGCAATGCCAACAATACCAAGTGGCAATTGCGCCACACGATCAGCATAATAGAGCCAAGAAATCGCCCCAACCGGCAGCATTGATGCCAAAATTAAATCAACCAGAAGATTAAGCTGCATACCGCCAGCGCCAAGCGCCGCAGGCAAGAATTTGCGCCACATGTTTTTGCCCGAACTGGATAGGCGCGGCCATTGCAATTTTGGTACTGCTGACAGGCGGCGTAGAACAAAAAACAAAAATACCAATTGGCACAATCCAGCGACCAACAGGCCAATGGCAATTGGCAGCGCTTTGAAAATGCCCAAATCAGTCGCCAAAATCGGGATTGAAACCGCCCCGGCGATAAAACAGATATTCGCCAGAATCGGCGCGGCGGCAGCCGCCATAAACCGGTCATGCGCATTGGCGATTGCGCCCCAAAGTGCAACGATGGAAATCATCGGCAGATAGGGCATGGTCACCCGAGCCAGATCGACCGCCGCGGCCAAACGATCAGGCGTCGCTGCAAAGCCTGGTGCAAGAAGCGCAATGACTTCGGGCATGAAAATTTCGGCAATCACAACAAGACCAAAAAGCGTAATGATAAGAAAAATCTGCGCCTCAGACGCCAGCCGAAGCGCGGCATCACGCCCATCAGTTTCGCGTATTTTAGCAAAGCTGGGAAGAAAGGCATTTGTCATCGCGCCTTCGGCGCTAAGGCGGCGAAACATATTTGGCAATTTCAACGCCACCAAAAATGCATCGGCGGCAGGCCCTGCACCCAGAAAGCTGGCAAAGGCGATATCGCGCATGAATCCGACAATGCGACTTAACGCCGTCAGGCTGCCAATCTGTTGAAAGGCGCGGCCAAGCGAGGTGGCCTTTGCTGGCTTTGACGCATTTGTCTGATCGGTCATACCGCGTCCTCATCGGCATCATCAAAAATCGCCAACAACCGGTTGCGGATCGTTTGCTGACGCGTTTCACTTTGAATTTGCAGGCCGAAAATATCTTTTACATAAAACACATCGACAACACGCTCGCCATAGGTCGAAACGGTAGCGGTCTGGATTTGCAATCCGAGGCTGGCAAGACAAAGCGTGATTTTATGAAGCAGGCCCGGAAAATCGCGGCCATTAACCTCGATCACACTATGTGTATTGCTGATCTTATTCGACAATAGAACGCGTGAGGGAACAGGCATTTGCCTGACCCGAAGCGGGGTTTGCTGCCAGCGCGCCAACAGCGCCTTCTCAAGTTTCATTGACCCTGTTAGCGACTGTTCAAGCGTCGTGCGGATACGCGCTAATTCTTCCTTACCTTCAATCGCCTGATTGTTCATATCCTGCAAAAAGAAAACATCAAGAACAGTGCCATCATGACAGGTCGTAATGCGGGCGCCGACAATATTCGCACCGGCCGCTGCCACCGCACCAGCAATACGCGCAAACAGCCCCGGATCATCAATCGTTAAAATGGTCAATTCGGTTATGCGTCGGCCCGGATCAGGCTTGAAATCAATCAATAGAAGCGCATCCTGATTGGCAAATTGATCACAAAGCCGCGCATGACGAACCTGACTTTCGCAATCAAACCCTGTCCAGTAGGTCAGGGGCAAATTCGCCGCATGAGCCGCGAACCGCGCCGCATCCCAATCGGCTAGTTTGGCTGCCGCCTCATGGCGCGCCTCTTCGGCATTGCCAAGCGCAATCACCGCCGGATCGGCACCGCGCAAAACCGCATCACAGCGATAATAAAGATCACGCATCAATGCCGCTTTCCAGCCATTCCAGATATTTGGCCCAACCGCCCGAATATCGGCCACGGTCAGAACCAAAAGCAGTTTCAACCTCTCGGGCGATTGGACAATACTGGCAAAATCCTCAATCGTTTGCGGGTCATTCAGATCATAACGAAAGGCAATTTTGCTCATCAGCAAATGATGCAGGATCAGCCAGCTAACCGTTTCGGTTTCTTCATGGCTTAGACCAAGACGCGGGCAAACCGCCAATGCCACCTCGGCGCCCAGAATCGAATGATCGCCACCGCGGCCTTTGGCAATATCATGGAGAAGCATGGCAACATAAAGCGCACGCCGCGACCCAATTTCAGGCATAACCTCGGTCGCAACCGGCGCGGCTTGTTGTAGCGCGCCGGTTTCAATCCCATGAAGGATCCCAATCGCCTTCAGCGTATGTTCATCAACCGTATAGCTATGATACATATCGAATTGCATCATGGCGACGATCCGTCCAAAATCGGGGAGAAAACGGCCAAATACGCCGCTTTCATTCATCAGACGTAGCACCCGTTCAGGGTTTTTGCGCGAGGTTAGAATATCCAGAAATAACTGGTTCGCCTGCGCATCATCACGCGTTTTTGAATCAAGCGCCGATAATGCCCGGGTAACGCGTTGAAGCGTGCTTGGATGAACATCAGCATCATGTTTTTGTGCAATGGCAAATAATTCGATCAGCCTGACCGGCGCATCACGGAACAAGGCGTCATCAACAAGCCGGACACGCCCGCTTTCAATGTGAAACGGATCAAGCTCATGGGTACGCAAAAAATCAGGACGCCAATTGATCAGGCTTTTGCGGAAATCCGTTTCCATCGCCGCGCAGAAAATACGCGTTAAATTGCCAACATTCCGCGCCGCCAGATAATAGCGTTTCATAAAACGTTCAACACCGCGAAGCCCGCCCCGATCGGCAAAGCCTAGACGCGGTGCAATGATCATCTGCGCCTCGAAATCAAGCCGTTCTTCAGGCCGGTCAGCATGAAAATGAAGATGACAGCGAACCGTCCATAAAAACCGCTGGGCCAAGGCAAATTTCCGCGCCTCGCCATCACGAAGAACACCTTTTTTGACAATGTCGATAATGCTGTTGGCACGATAGGCATATTTGGCAATCCAGAACAGGCTGTGAAGATCCCGAAGCCCGCCTTTGCCATCTTTGACATTCGGTTCAACAACATAACGCGTATCGCCAAACCGTCTGTGGCGAAGGTCACGCTCGCCAAGCTTTTCTTCAACATAGGCAAGCGGTTTCTGTTTGGCAATTTTGCGCTGAACTGCCCGATTTAATTTGACCCACATCGAATCATCACCAGCCACATGGCGCATTTCAAGAAGGCTAGTCAGTACTGTCTGATCGTCGTTTGCCGCATCAATTGATTCGGCAATGCTGCGGGTTGAATGGCCGATTTTCAAACCAAGATCCCACAGAATATAGAGCATGAATTCAATAAATTTCGTATGGGTTTCTGTGGCCTTTTTTGGCATCAAAAACATGATATCAATATCGGAAAATGGTGCCATTTCACCACGCCCATAACCGCCAACGGCAATCAGCGCCAGCTCGTCACCACCCGCACATTGTTTTTGCGTTTGCGCGTAAAGGCTTTGCAGCAATATATCAATGACCCAGGCATGCATGCCAACATAAACAGCGCCATCATTGCTGTGATAAAATGAGTCGCGAAGGCTGGTCTTTGCCTGATCAAGACGGGTACGCAAACAGCTTAACAGCTTGGCGCGATCTACCGGTGTTTTGCCAGTGGCATATGATTCAAGCTCGGCCTCAATCGCCATCCGGTCAAGCGGTGGTTCATGGACTTCCATTGCGCCCTGCAAGGGCAACAACCAACGATGCCATGCAATGCCATCTGGCATAGTGATTGGGGCGGCTTTGGCCGATTGCGATTTTGACGGTGCCAGATTTGACGTCTTTGTCATTTTTTGTCACCTGATCGCAGCGACGACGAAGCCAGATCACGGCGCAATGCCTTTAACCGGTAAAGCATATCCAGCGCGTCACGCGGGGTCAGACTATCAGGTTGCATCTCATCAAGCGCCACGCCGATTTCATCCTGCGTCATCGGCATTTCTTGCCTTTTGCTTTGATAGTCAAATAGCGGCAAATTATCGGCCATCATTGCGGCATCAACCGCACCATGATGACCGGTTTCAAGTTCCCCCAGAATTGTTTCGGCGCGGCCAAGAACCGCGGCTGGCAATCCGGCAAGCCGTGCCACATGAACGCCGTAAGACCGGTCAGCTGAACCGGCAACAACCTGATGCAAAAACACAATTGACCCCTGCCATTCGCGAACCTGCATCGCATGGCAACGAAGCTGATCAAGGGTTTTTTGAAGATGCGTCAATTCATGGTAATGCGTTGCGAAAAGCGTTCGACAAGCGCTGGCATCATGCAGATATTCAAGCGTCGACCAGGCTATAGCCAAACCGTCATAAGTGGCCGTGCCACGACCAATTTCATCAAGAATAACCAATGAGCGATTGGTGGCCCGATTCAAAATCGCCGCCGTTTCAACCATCTCAACCATGAAGGTCGAGCGGCCGCGTGCCAAATCATCGGCCGCGCCAACACGGCTGAACAAACGATCAACAAGACCAATTACCGCCTTTTCGGCAGGGACGTAAAGCCCCGCCTGCGCCATGATGGCAATATGCGCATTCTGTCGCAAAAACGTTGATTTTCCGGCCATGTTAGGGCCGGTCAAAAGCCATAATCGTCCATCATCCAGATTACAATCATTGGCGATAAAAGGGGTTTGCGAATCAAGCATCGGCTCGATCACCGGATGACGACCCTTGGTAATGTTAAATACCGGTTCGGCAACCATTTGTGGACGGCAATAATGGTTCGCTGTCGCTAGCTGGGCTGCAGCTGTCGCAACATCAATTTCGGCAAGCGCACGCGCCGCATCGCCAAGATCAGGCGCCGCTTGCATAACCAATGACCGCAAGCGGTCAAATATATCCAATTCAAGCGCCAGCGCACGATCAGCAGCGCTGGCCATATCGCGTTCCATTTGCGCCAGCTCGGTCGTGGTAAATCGCACTGCCTGCGCCGTGGTCTGTCGATGGATAAAGGTTTCATGATCCATCAATTTACCAGCATGGTTGCTTCGTACGTCAATATGATAGCCAAGAACATTGTTATGTTTGATCTTCAGCGAGGCGATGCCCGTTTCATCAGCATAGCGGCTTTGCAACGCGACAATTAACCGGCGGCTTTCATCACGCAGACCGCGCAAATCATCAAGGGCAAGATCATAGCCTTGTCGGATAAAGCCACCATCGCGCGCCAAAAGTGGTAATTCATCTCCCAAGGCAGGCGCCAATTCATCGCATAAACCGCGCGGACGTAACATCATATCAAGGCAATCTGGCAAGCCATCAGGCAAAGCAAGTCCACCAATGCCTTTTGCTGCAACCGCCTTTATCTGCGAGGCGATGTCGCCAGCGCTATCAAGACCATTGGCAATATTTGCCAAATCGCGCGGGCCACCATGACCAAGCGATAGGCGCGATACAGCGCGTTCAATATCGGGCTGAATCCGAAGCTGGGATCGTACCTTATCACCGCAAGCAGTCTCGGCCAGAAACCAGCTAACCAGATCAAGCCGTGACTCAATCGCCGAAACATCAAATAGAGGCGCGGCAAGCCGTTCGCCAAGAAGCCGACCACCTGCCGCGGTCAAGGTACGATCAACCGCATGAAGTAAGCTGCCCCGCCGTTCGCCGGTCAAAGTGCGCGATAATTCCAAAGACCGCCTTGTTGCCGGATCAATTTCCATAAAGCCAGCATCACTGACCACCGTCAGTGGCAAAAGCCGCGGCATATTGCCAACTTGCGTTGCCTCTAGATAGCCAAGAAGCGCACCGCCGGCTGACAGCATTGCGCGGCTGAAATGACCCATGCCATCCAGACTTGCAACCTGATAGAAGCGTTCAAGTGCCTGTCTGGCGCGAGTCGAGTCGAATAGCGATGCAGCCTGTTCGGTTGCACAGATTTGGCTGGCATGAAACCAGTCGGGAAGATCGAATCCCTGCGGATGGATCAATTCAGCTGGATCAAGACGCGCAAGCAAGGTTTCAAGACCATCATCAGCCATTTCTTGAACCAAAAAATCGCCTGTAGACATATCAGCCCATGCCAAAGCTAGCTGGGTTTCTGCCCGGCCAAGCGCAACAAGATAATTGTGCGCCCGCGCTGGCAGTAATTCATCTTCGGTTAAGGTGCCAGGGGTTAGCACCCGCACCACATCACGTTTTAGCGGGCCTTTGCCGCCACGTTGTTTTTGTTCTTGCGGATCTTCGGTTTGCTCACAAATTGCCACCCGATGACCCGCGCGTATCAACCTTGCAAGATAGCCATCAACCGAATGAACCGGAACGCCGCACATTGGCACATCAAGCCCGTCTTTGCTGCCACGTTTTGTGAGCGTAATGCCAAGCAGCTTGGCGGCAATTTCGGCATCTTCAAAAAACATCTCATAGAAATCGCCCATCCGGTAAAAAAGCAAAGAATTAGGGTAGGATTCCTTGACGCGCAAATATTGCGCCATCATTGGGGTCGGCGCTTTTACTTTTAGCGCATTTGCTGTAGAAGATTGAGATGTCATAGCATTTTGACATTGCCCCAACTTGATCTTTAGAACAAGATCGAACCGGTTCTGGTAGGACGTTATAACCAATTATTCTTGCGTTGGTTCGTACCAGAGTGAAATTTTAACCCACATGGCCGTTTTTTCGACGCCGTGACAAAGTATTTGAGACATGACAGATAAAGATAAACTCCTTGATGCCGAAGCCCTTGCCTTTCACGCCAACGGCCGCCCCGGAAAATTCCAAATTGCCGCCACCAAACCGTTGACAAGCCAGCATGATTTGTCGCTTGCCTATTCGCCGGGTGTGGCAGCGCCATGTCTTGAAATCGCTGCTGATATCAATACGGCTTATGATTACACCAATAAGGGCAATCAGATTGCCGTCATCTCGAATGGCACGGCGGTCCTCGGCCTTGGCGATATTGGCGCGGCTGCAGCCAAACCTGTCATGGAAGGCAAGGCTGTTCTATTCAAGAAATTTGCTGATATCGACGGTATTGATCTGGAATTAAACACAACCGATACCGATGCTTTTGTCAGCGCGGTCGAGCTGATGACGCCAACCTTTGGCGGAATCAACCTCGAAGATATCAAGGCNCCTGAATGTTTTGTCATTGAACAACAGCTTCGTGACAAGCTGGATATTCCGGTTTTCCATGATGATCAGCATGGCACCGCCATCATTACCGCTGCGGGTCTGATCAATGCGTTTCACCTGACCGGTCGCGACATGAAAAGCGTCAAGATTGTTGGCAATGGCGCCGGCGCCGCATCGATTGCTTGTGTTGAGTTGCTGAAAGTCATGGGAGTTCCAGCCAATAATATTATCATCTGTGACCGCGCTGGCCCGATTTACAAGGGGCGCGAAGGGTCGATGAATCAATGGAAATCGGCGCATGCCGCCGATACAGATGCCCGAAGCCTTGAAGAAGCGCTTGTCGGGGCGGATGTTTTCCTTGGCCTGTCATCAGGCGGTGCCTTGACCAAAAGCATGGTTGAAAAAATGGCACCACGCCCCATTATCTTTGCGATGGCCAATCCAGTTCCTGAAATCTGGCCGGCCGAAGCCAAAGAAGTGCGCCCCGATGCAATTATCGCAACCGGACGTTCCGATTTTCCAAATCAGGTGAATAACGTCCTTGGCTTTCCTTATATTTTCCGCGGCGCGCTTGATGTGCGGGCCAGCAAAATCACCGAAAATATGAAAATCGCTGCGGCAAATGCGCTGGCGATGCTGGCGCGTGAAGATGTGCCTGATGCGGTGGCTGATGCCTATGGCGGTCAGTCACTTGCCTATGGTGAAAATTATATCATCCCAACACCTTTTGATCCGCGCCTGATTGTGGCTGTGTCTTCAGCCGTTGCCGAAGCGGCAATGAATGATGGTGTTGCCCGCAGGCCAATTGACGATCTTGATGAATATCGCCGTTCATTATCGGCGCGTCTTGATCCAACCGCAGGGGCCTTGCAATCTATTTTTGAACGCGTTAGCGCTCATAAAAAGCGCATCGTCTTTGCCGAAGGTGAAGAGGAGCGGGTTATTCGCGCCGCACTTGCGTTCCGCAATGCCGGTTATGGATATCCAATCCTTCTTGGTCGCGAACACCGGGTCAAGGAAACGATCCAGCGTCTTGGGCTTGATGGCGCCGAAGATTTGCCAATCACCAATGCCAAGGCTTCAGAGCATCTGACCGAATATACCGATCTTCTTTATAGCAAACTGCAACGCCGCGGATCGCTTTACCGCGATTGCCAGCGCATGGTGAATCTCGATCGCAACGTCTTTGCGGCCTGTATGGTTAGCTGTGGTCATGCCGATGCGCTTGTGACCGGTGTGACCCGCGCTTTCCAGCCAAGCTTGGAGCATATCCGCCGGGTCATTGATGTTGCCGAAGGCAGCAAATTCATGACCACATCGATGATCATTTCACGCGGCCGGACAGTCTTTATTGGAGATGTTGCCGTAACCGAACGTCCCGATGCCGAGGAAATGGCTGATATCGCCATTGCCATGGCCGCCAAGGCGCGTCAAATGGGCCATACGCCGCGTGTCGCCATTTTGTCATTTACCAATTTTGGCAATCCAGAGTCGCGGACAAGTGTCGAGGCGCGTCGCGCAGTCGAAATTTTGCAAAGCCGTGATGTCGGGTTTGAATTTGACGGTGAAATGACCGGCGATATCGCACTTGATTATGATTTGATGAAGTCGCGCTATCCGTTCTGCAACCTTACCGGGCCAGCAAATATTCTGGTGATGCCTGGGCTGCATTCGGCCAATATTTCATTCAAATTGGTGCATCAGCTAGGCAATGTTTCGGTCGTCGGGCCGATTATGATTGGCGGCGCGCACCCGTTCCAGATTGTCCAGATGGGTGCATCGGTCAGTGATATCGTGCAAACCGCCGTACTTGCCGCGCATGACGCCATCCGCTAGCGCAGTTTAACGACAGGCCGTTACAAACTGGCCGCAAGCTGTTTTAAATCGGTTTGCGGCCGTGCGCCGATATGCGAAATGACCTCACCGGCGGCAAGGCTGGCTAGGCGACCTGACTGCAAAAGATCATATCCGTTTGTGCGGCCAAACAGATAGCCAGCGGCAAATAAATCTCCAGCGCCCGTTGTATCAATCACCGGCCCTTGTGGCATTGCCGGTATTTCGTGATGGTCAGCGCCTGCGCCAATAAAGGCCCCAGCTGGCCCGCGGGTAACCACCAGCTCATCCATCTTGCCAGCCAAGGCAGCAATGGCATCTTGGCTGCTAGATTGATACAGGCTGGCGACCTCATCTTCATTGCCAAACAAGATTGACACATGATCAGCAATAAAGCTGGATAGAGCAGCGCGGTGCCGTTCGGCGCACCAAGGATCCGACAGTGATAGCGCCAGCCTGACATCATGCTGTTTGGCAAGACGCGCTGCCTCGGCAAAGATGGCAGGGCCGTTTGGTGCGTCGAAAAGATAGCCTTCAAGATAGATCACTTTTGCCGAAGCCGCATCAGCAAGCGCAAGATCACCTGCTTCAAATTCGATGCTTGCGCCAAGAAACGTATTCATTGATCGCGCCGCATCGGGCGTCACAAGAATGAGTGATGATGCAGTTGGCGATCCGCTGGTGGCTGGTGGTTGATCAAAGCCGACACCTGCGGCTTTGATATCATGCCGGAACGCCGCGCCAAGATCATCATCATGAACGCGGCCAATAAAATTGGCGGATCCACCAAAGGCCGCCACGCCAACCGCCGTATTGGCCGCCGATCCCCCCGAAATCAATTGCGGCGATCCTATCGCACCAAGCGCGGCATAAAGCCGAGCTGATCCGGCAGCATCAAGAAGCGTCATCACCCCTTTTTCAATGCCATTCGCCTGCAAAAATTCATCGTCACATTGGCCAAATATATCAACAATGGCATTGCCAACGGCCAGCACATCAAAAGATTTTACACGCATCACCACATCCTCATTCCAAATTCTGCGACGCGACATTAGGCCGGACATGATCGAAGAACAAGGCCAATGGCAGTCAAAACCTAAAAGAGTTAGTGCAATGATCAGCTTTTTAAGCTAGACCCTAGGCCGTCAATGTCGGTATTGCGGTACGAAAAATGCGTCACTTACATCTTTATCTGTTGGGATTCGCCGCGCTTGTTGCGGCCTGTCAACCAGTGACACCATCAGCGGTAAATCGCGCAGCAGCACCCAATATTGCCGCCGCACCGGAACGCCAAACCGAAATTGACATAGTTGTCAGCGCGGTCACGAAAGACCCCGATAGCGGGGTTGGCACGGGCAGCGGCGCTGGCACCATTAACAGCACACAAGAAACAGCAACAGCCGTCATTCCGGCGACGCCGCCAGTTCAGCCAATGCCTGTAAAGCCGCCTTTTCTTCCCAAAACGATGATCGGGTCGGCATCAGTCATACTGATGCGCGATCTTGGCATTGCCACGATGATCCGGAAGGAAGGCCCGATTGAAATCTGGCAATATCGCTTTGCCGAATGTGTTGTTGATTTCTTTTTCTATCCAGCAAGCCAAGGATCATCGCAATTGATCATCAAAAATTGGGATATGCGAAGTGCGGTCATTGGCAGCAGAATTAACGAAGGCAAGTGCCTTGCGGCGATGGATCGCCATCATCAAAAGCTCGTCGCTGGATCATAGACAATAGTTTGCGCCTGATCATATGCGCTGGCCTATAATGTCTTGGCTTTGAAAAGGCATAAATCGGCAATCACACAATCGGCACAATCAGGCTTGCGCGCCTTGCAGACATAACGCCCATGAAGGATCATCCAGTGATGCGCGCCTTTTTTCCACCGGTCGGGAACACGGCGAAGCAATTCCTTTTCAACCGCATCAGGCGTTTTGCCGGGTGCCATGCCGGTGCGATTGCCAAAGCGAAAAATATGCGTATCAACGGCAATTGTCGGCTCGCCAAAAGCTTCATTCAAAACCACATTCGCCGTTTTCCGGCCAACCCCGGGCAAAGCCTCAAGCGCCGCACGATCCTGTGGCACCTGACCATCATGCTTATCAAGCAGGATTTGCGACAATTTAAAAACATTTTTGGCTTTGGTATTGAACAGGCCAATGGTGCGGATATGGTGGCTTATTGCGTCACTGCCAAGCGCCACCATTGCCGCTGGTGTGTTGGCGGCGGCGAACAGGCCTTTGGTTGCTTTATTCACCCCAACATCCGTTGCCTGTGCTGATAGAACAACAGCAACAAGAAGCGTGAATGGATCGGTGAAATCAAGTTCGGTTTGCGGATCAGGTTGACGTTGCGACAAACGCTCAAAACAAATATCAATCGCCGCAAGTTTCATTTTTACAGGCATGATCAGCCTTTCAGCACATCCGTCATATCGTAAAATCCAGATGTGGCGGCGGCGGCAAACCGTGCGGCGCGAATGGCACCACGGGCAAAAATAGCACGGTCAGTGGCCCGATGCGAGATTTCCACACGTTCGGCATCACCATAGAAAATCACCGAATGTTCACCCGCAACATCACCGCCCCGCAAAACAGCAAAACCGATATCACCCTGTTTGCGCGCACCGGTCTGGCCCTTGCGAACCATATCGGCAACATCGTCAAGCGCAACACCACGCCCTTTTGCCGCAGCTTTGCCAAGCGCAAGCGCCGTTCCTGATGGCGCATCAACCTTATGATGATGATGCGTTTCCAAAATTTCGATATCCCATCCGTCGGTTAGCTTGGCCGCGACGTCTTCGACCAGCTGGGTCAGCAATGTCACGCCAACCGATGTATTGGCGCAATAGATAATCGTATTGTCTTTTGCCATTGTTTTCAGGGACGATTCTTCAGCGGCGCCAAGACCCGTTGTGCCAATGACCATGGCGGTGCCTTTTGCCGCCGCAAGGCTGGCATGATGAAGGCTTGCCGCCGGGCTGGTGAAATCAATCACAACATCGGCCGCGCCAAATAGCGTTTCAGGATCACTGCCAATCATCACCCCATTGGCACCAATTTGCGCCACCTCACCGGAATCATGCCCTATAAAAGGGCTGTCAGGCAGGTCAGTCGCCGCAACAAGCTCAAGATCGGGCGCGGCGGCAATGGCACGAATCAACATCCCGCCCATACGCCCAGCGCTTCCCGGAATTGCAATTTTAATCATAATCCTGCCTCTATTCCTGACGGCGGCGCCTTATCGGTCGCTTTCTGTCTTTTGCCTGCTGTCGGTTATCATTATCGCCTTCGATATTATAGGCGGCTTCACCCGCACGCCGCCAGCATATAAATAGCAGGCCCGTTTGGGCAAGCCCCCAAATGACATTGCGCCCGACCGGGTTCAAATCAATATGGCAAGATTGCTAGATTAGGGAATGGTTGAACTGGCGGGGCTAGCCATCAGCCCAGATACGTTTCACCCGTTCCAAAAAGCTTGATGCTTCAGGGCTGGTATTGCCTGAATTTGAAAAAGCTTCAAGAAGCTCTTTTTGCTTTTTGTTGAGATTGGTTGGTGTTTCCACCTGAACCTCGATGATCTGATCACCCGGATTGCCGCGCCGCAGGGCCGGCATGCCTTTGCCCCGCATGCGGAATTTGCGTCCTGATTGTGTACCAGCCTCGATCGTTAACCGCGCCATTTTGCCTTCAAGCGTTGGCACATCAATGCTGCCACCAAGGGCGGCAACGGTCATTGGCAGGGGAATACGCGCATGAAGATTGCCGCCATCACGGGCAAAAATCGGATGGGGGTCAACATTGACGAAAATATAAAGATCACCTGCTGGCCCACCACGAAGCCCTGCCTCGCCCTTGCCCGAAAGACGAATCCGCGTTCCGGTATCAACACCGGCCGGAATCGAAACCGCCAATGTTTTGGCACGCTGCACACGGCCTTCACCGCCACAACTCCGGCAAGGGTCGGAAATGACCTGACCCATGCCCTGACAGGCGTGACAGGTACGTTCGACAGCAAAAAAGCCCTGCTGCGCCCGAACCCGACCAGCACCGCCACATGTTCCGCATGTGCTTGGCTTGCTGCCATCAGCAGCACCACTGCCCGAACAACCATCACATTCAGACGGAACAGTGATTGAAATATCCTGCTGCAATCCGGTAAAGGCATCTTCAAGCGAGATTGACATATCATAGCGAAGATCGTTGCCGCCCTGATTGCGCTGCCGTCCACCGCCACCGCCCGAAAATTCGGAAAACATTTGATCGAAAATATCGGAAAAACCGCCGCCGCCAAAGCCGCCGCCGCCAAAACCACCGCCGGCACCGCCAGCCGATTGGTCGAAAGCGGCATGACCCATCCGGTCATAGGCAGCGCGTTTTTGCGGATCCTTTAAAATGTCATAGGCTTCATTGGCTTCACGAAACCGGTTTTCAGCCGCATCATCGCCCTGATTACGATCAGGATGATTGGCCATCGCAAGCTTGCGAAATGCCGCCTTGATAGCTTTGTCGTCAGCGTTTTTTTCAACGCCCAATACGTCATAGTAATCGCGTTTGCTCATGCCTGCCACTTTTGCCGTGAAAATTCAAAAAACCGGAGCCAATCAAGGCTCCGGCTTTTACTGTTTTTGGCTTATTTGCTTTTCTTTTTGCCGTCATCTGAATCGGCATCAACCTCTTCAAATTCGGCATCAACAACCGATTCATCATCACTGGTTTCGCCAGCATTGCCATCGGCATCAGCTTCGGCCTGATAGGCAGCCTCGCCCATCTTCATCATCACTTTTGACAATTCGGCTGATTTTGATGAAATCGCTTCCATATCGTCGCCATCAAGGGCTTCACGCAGCGCCTCAATTCCGGCTTCGACTTCGGCTTTTGCTTGTGGATCAGCCTTATCGCCAAGATCATCAATGGCTTTTTCGGCACCATGAACCAAAGCTTCACCCTGATTGCGGGTTTCAACTTCGGCACGGCGTTCTTTGTCGGATTCGGCATTGGCCTCGGCTTCGGCAACCATCCGTTCGATTTCGCCATCGTCAAGTCCGCCAGATGCCTGGATCCGAATTTCCTGCTCTTTACCAGTAGCCTTGTCCTTGGCGCTGACCTTTACAATGCCGTTGGCATCAATATCAAAGGTCACCTCAATCTGCGGCACCCCGCGTGGGGCAGGCGAAATACCTTCAAGGTTAAACTGGCCAAGCGCCTTATTGTCGGCAGCCATTTCACGCTCACCCTGACAAACCGAAATGGTCACCGCCGATTGATTATCATCGGCTGTTGAAAAGACCTGGCTTTTCTTTGTCGGGATGGTTGTATTGCGATCAATCAAGCGGGTAAATACGCCGCCAAGTGTTTCGATGCCAAGTGACAAAGGCGTGACGTCAAGCAACAACACATCTTTTACATCACCTGTCAAAACACCTGCCTGAATCGCCGCGCCAGAGGCAACAACTTCATCAGGATTGACGCCGCGATGCGGCTCGGTACCAAAAAAATCTTTGACCTGTTCGATGATTTTCGGCATGCGGGTCATCCCGCCAACAAGAATCACCTCGTCAATTTCTGACGCTTTAATGCCAGCATCTTTCAGGGCCGCTTTACATGGCTCCATCGTGCGGGCAATCAAACCGCTGACAAGCTGTTCCAGCTTTGCCCGGGTCAATTTGACATTCAAATGTTTTGGCCCTGTCGCATCGGCGGTGATAAATGGCAGGTTCACATCGGTCTGAATCGAAGATGACAATTCAATCTTGGCTTTTTCAGCCGCCTCTTTTAGGCGCTGTAATGCTAATTTGTCACCGCGAAGGTCGATACCGTCACTCGATTTGAATGAGTCAGCCAGAAACTCAATAATGGCATGGTCAAAATCTTCACCGCCAAGGAATGTGTCACCATTGGTTGATTTCACCTCGAAAACACCATCGCCAACCTCAAGGATCGATACGTCAAATGTACCACCACCAAGGTCATAAACCGCAACAATGCCTGATTCCTTGCGATCAAGGCCATAAGCAAGCGCTGCTGCTGTTGGCTCATTGATAATCCGCAATACTTCGAGACCGGCAATTTTGCCAGCATCTTTGGTGGCCTGACGCTGGGCGTCATTGAAATAGGCTGGAACCGTGATCACGGCTTGTGTAACGGTCTCGCCAAGATAGGCCTCGGCATCTTCTTTCAGCTTGCGAAGCACAAAGCTGGAAATCTGGCTTGGTGAATATTCTTCACCCTCAACCTTAACCCATGCATCGCCGTTTTTGGCGCCAACAAGTTCAAAAGGCACCAGATCGGCAAATGCCTTTGTCGATTTATCTTTGAACCGGCGGCCAATCAAACGTTTGATCGCAAAAAGCGTATTTTCCGCGTTCGTGACACCCTGCCGCTTTGCGGCTTGGCCAACCAGACGCTCACCATTTGCAAAGGCCACCATCGATGGTGTGGTCCGTGCGCCTTCGGCGTTTTCAATCACCCGCGGCTCGGATCCGTCCATAACGGCAACACAGGAATTTGTTGTTCCCAAATCAATACCAATAACTTTCGCCATATCTAAAGCTCCTTTCCCTGACCACTCACTGTCTTACCTTTGGGGTGACGTTGATTGAGTAGCCCTTTAAGACATTCCGTTCCCTTAAGGCGATCTTAGGGGGGCGCAACCGGACTTTGGCTGACCGGTTATGTCACTGCTGTTCAACTATCTATCGTCCATATAGGATTTATAATTTCGGTTACAAGAGGGAGATCATCCGGCAGCCAAAGCCGTCAAAAAAGGATCATTGCCGCGATTGCGGCTAACCCCTATCCACCCCCATTTATGCATCGTTAGTCTCGTCTTTCTGCGCCAAAATCATGCGTCGATTCTGGATCTTATTTCATGTCTATTCGTCGGTTTTCGCTTGATCATTACTGGGTGCAACAGCCGCATCACCTGCTTTTGAAACACCAACCATTGCCGGGCGCAACAGCCGGTCATGAAGAACATAGCCGTGCTGTACTACCTCAAGAACCATGCCGCTTGGCTGGTCATTGGTTGGCACCTCAAACATTGCCTGATGCAGATTATAGTCAAATTTCTCGCCAAGCGGCTCAACGCGTTTAATTCCATGTTTTTCAATAACTGATTGCAGTTCGGTCCAGCTAAGCTGGATACCGGTAATCAGCGATTTCACCGTTTCATCGGCCTGATCAAGATTTTCTGGCGCAGATTCGACAACACGCGCCAGATTATCAATGGCGCCAACAAGGTCACGCGCAAATGGCGTATGGCCATATTTACGAACATTGGCAGCTTCGCGCTCGCTTCGGCGGCGCATATTTTCAGTATCGGCCAATGCTCGCAATAGCTGGTCTTTTAATTGGTCACGTTCGGCAATCATCGCTGTTAACGGGTCTTGCGATCCGGCATCACCATTGGTTTCGGCACCAGCGGCGGCAAGCACATCATTCAGAACATCATCAATTGACCCATCATTGGCAGCATTGTCCGATCCGGCCTGATCCTGCGCGCCAGTTTCGACGGTCTGGTTTTCGGCGGTCTGGTTTTCGGCCGGTTCATCATTGGTGGTTTTTTGATCAGTCATCCTGGTTTCCTTTTCGCTTCCAATCACGGAACGCCAGCCTTATCTAGTGATCATTGGCGACTTCGCCAAGAGCAAAACATCAAAAATATGTCTTTTTGCCTTGATCCGATATTGAATCACGTCAACGACATAGATACCGATAACGACATTTGATGAATCCTGACAAGATATTGTTTCTTTTGCTGACTTATGAGACATTAAAATCCATCATCAGGATCACGCCAGCATGATCATCGGGCATGAAACCAAGATGGAAACAACTTTGCCAAATAATGGTTGGACATGCCTGCTATGCAAAATGCGCAAATCTGGAAATCAATCGAAGCGCTGTGCGACGAAGCCGAAGCCGTTATCAAAGATGGCACGCCAATGATGGCTGTAATCAAATCAACCGCACCGCCGGCAATGGCGCGCGAGCAAATTACGGAACCGGCGGCAGAAGATCAAAATGAAAAACCGGCATTGGCTGTTTTGCCAAGTCAGGCGCCGCCACCTGCGGTGAATATTGTTGGCAAGACCGATCTATCGGCAAATGCCGAAGATGTATCGCTTTCCAACGCCACAATGGCCGAAATTGCTGCTGCCATTGATCGGGCTGGCAAAGCCCCAAAAACCCAGATTATCGAACAACAGCCGCAAATCATGTCGGATCAGCTTCGCCATGATTTGCTGACCGAAGTTGGCAGTGCTGTCCGCAATGTTTTGGCAAATGAATTACCGCATATGGTTCGCCATGCCGTTTCTGAATCACTTTATGAATTGCTAACAACGGCGCCGCCAAAAGAAGCCACAAAACCGGATTCGCCACAGAACCAAGCCATCGAAGCCAAACCGGCAAACCAAAAAGCATCGCCTAAAAAAGCAACTTCGAAAAAAGCCGCGATCAAAAAAACGGCAGCAAAAAAAGCTGCCACAAAAAAAATAGCCGCCAAAAAGGCAGTCACCAAAAAGACCATGGCGAAAAAAACGGTGGCGAAAAAAACGGTGGCGAAAAAAGCAGTAGTCAGAAAAGCCACACGCAAAGCCACAAGCCGGACATAACCACCCTATCGGCACGCCCCCTTTCGCGTTTGCAAGCGCGACATGATGATGCATTGTCATGAAATCGGTTTCGAAGGCATCTCAGCTCAAAAACAATCATGATTGGCGGTTTTCGCCCTCGCGCTAACGATTTATTAGCCATATCAAACTATGCTGTTACGAAGCGGATATTTCATCCTCGCGACCATGATGGAGATCACACGCATGAACCAAACCTGCCCGCATTGTCAGGCACTCGTTATTTTGCCTGAGCTGGTTCGCAATTATGGTGACATGCCAATCCAATGCCATGATTGCGAAAATTCGTTTTTTCTGCCAGCCGAACAATTAAGCAAAACCATGGGCGGGGTGGAACGGCGGCGCTGTCGATCCTGCAAATTGGCGCTTTATCTGCCAAAGATGAACCATATTCCTGCGCCTTTGCGCTTTATCTGCCCGAATTGCACATCACCCTTGCCAGCACGCCATTGGCGGCGCGTGCCAGGCTGGCGCGGCATTATTCTGGCCATTGGCATCGGGCTTTTTATCGGCGCGGTCGGATTTCAATTAGAACCAGCCTCTTTGATTACGCTCAAAGCGGCATTGGCGCAGACTCAAACAATGGCGATCGATATTTTTGACGCCATTCAAAGCTGGGCCAGATCGCTTTATAACGCGCTGTAAGTCACGAAGCTGGGCATAAGATCGTTACCGACCCAAAACGCGGTCTATCGCCTTGCTTGTATAATCGACCATCGGGATAATCCGCGCATAATTCATATGCCGCGGCCCTAGAACGCCAATCGCCCCGATGATCGATCGGTCATTATTTCGATAAGGCGCAATCACTAATGAACAGCCGGTGCTGGCAAAAAGGTTGTTTTCAGCACCAATGAAAATTTTCACCCCATCGCCATCGCGTGTTGCATCTAAAAGCCGAAGCGCATTTTCGCGCGCCTCTAGCGCATCAAACAGCCCACGAATTTCGGTAAGGCCTTCAGCCGCCTGAATATCATCAAGAAGATTGGCCTGCCCGCGCAAAATAAGGGCTGCATCGTCACCACCAATACCATCTGACCAGATGCCAAGCCCCTGTTCGACAAGAACTGTGGTCAGCTCGTCAAGCTCGGCCTTATGTTGGGCAATTTCACTTCGGATCAGGCTTGCAGCATGGATCATGCTATTATTTTTCAACTTGGCATTCATATAATTGGCAGCGCGCGTCATCGCTGATGCTGGCACGCCGGCTGGCAAATCAATTAACCGGTTTTCAACCTGCCCGTCCGACCGCACCAAAACCGCCAAGGCGCGATCAACACCGATTGGCACAAATTCAAAATGCTGTAACTCGGCTTCGCTGCTTGGCGATAAAACCAGACTAGCGCAATTCGACAGACCCGATAGGGTTTTGCTGGTTTTATCAAGAAGATGATTCAGGCTGATTCCGCGGGCTGCGCATTCGCTGTCAATCGACTGGCGCTGCTCTGGTGGAATATCGCGGTTAAATTCCATCAATCCATCAACAAAAAGACGAAGGCCGGTTTCGGTTGGCACGCGGCCTGCCGATGTATGCGGGGCAAATAAAAGCCCAGCATCTTCAAGATCGCTCATCTTGCTTCGGATCGAGGCCGGCGAGACATCAAATTTGCCCGATCGGGCAAGCCGGCTTGAACCAACCGGTAAACCATCTTCCAAATAGGCCGAGACCAGCTCATGGAAAATTTCCAAGCTGCGCGGCTTTAAGTCCTTTATACTAGCATCTGTCATTCGGAAAATTTAGGATAGGCCAAGCCATTTGGTCAATCGAAGAAACGGTGATGCGGCAAATTACCTTATCCCTTTACTTCACTGGCATATCGCTTTAACCAGCTCAAACGCTGCAACATAGGATATTTATCATGACACGCCCTTCCGGCCGCGCCATTGACGCGCTTCGCTCTGTTTCACTTGAACCATCTATATCACTTCATGCCGAAGGATCATGCTTTGCCAAATTTGGGAATACGCATGTTCTTTGCACAGCATCGATTGATGAGCGCGTCCCACCATTTTTGCGCAATAGCGGCAAGGGCTGGGTAACAGCTGAATATGGTATGTTGCCGCGTTCGACCCATAGCCGTATCGACCGCGAAGCGGCACGCGGCAAACAGGGTGGCCGCACTCTTGAAATTCAGCGTTTGATTGGTCGCTCGCTTCGCGCTGTTACCAATCTTAGCGCACTTGGCGAACGCCAGATCAAAATTGACTGTGATGTGATTCAAGCTGATGGCGGCACGCGTACAGCGGCCATCACCGGCGCATGGGTTGCGCTGCGGATCGCCTGCGAACGTTTACTTTTGGCAGGCGCGATCACGCAATCACCCCTAACCGGTCAGGTGGCGGCCATTTCATGCGGCATCTATCAAGGCCAAGCCGTTCTGGATCTTGATTATGACGAAGATAGCGCCGCTGAAATTGACGCGAATTTCATTCTAACGGCCGATGGCCAGCTTGTTGAAATTCAGGCAACTGGCGAAGAACATCCTTTTTCACGGGCAAGCTTGAATGAAATGCTCGATCTGGCCGAAACCGGATGCAACAGCCTGTTTGACCTGCAACGCCGTGCGGTTCAAGACGCCGGTTTTTAAACAGGCTTAACCAGAAAGAAAGATCCGATCATGGCCGATCGCCAATTCACCGAAGATACGCTTGTCATTGCCACGCATAATGCTGGCAAGATGCGTGAAATTGGCGCGCTATTCGCCGGTTTTGACATTCATATTTTATCGGCTGCTGATCTTGGTTTCGCTGAACCGGATGAAACCGAAACCAGCTTTACCGGCAATGCAATTTTAAAGGCTCGCGAAGCGGCAATGGCCTCTGGCAAGCCCGCACTTGCCGATGATTCGGGTTTGGCGGTAACAGCCCTTGAGGGCGCGCCAGGAATCTATTCGGCACGCTGGGCCGGGCCGGATCGTGATTTTAGCCTTGCCATGAAGGCTGTTGAAACCGCGCTTGCGAAAACCAACTGCGCTGATCATAGCGCCGAATTTATTTGTGCGCTTGCCATTGTCTGGCCGGATGGGGATGTGGTTTGTGTCGAGGGCAGAATTAAAGGCCAAATCACCTTTCCCGCCCGCGGCACAATGGGATTTGGCTATGACCCGATTTTTCAGCCCGATGGTCACAAGATCAGTTTTGGCGAAATGAACCCTGATGCCAAACATGCCATTAGCCACCGCGCCGACGCGTTTGCGCAATTGCTATCACGCTGTTTTGGCAAAGCCGATGGCCGGTAAAACAAAATCGCTGGTTTTTGATCAGGCCAGCAGGCCTTTTGCGCTTTATCTTCATTGGCCTTTTTGCCGCGCCAAATGCCCCTATTGTGATTTTAATTCGCATGTCAGCAATGATGTCGATACCAAGATTTTTGGGGATGCACTTTGCACCGAAATGACCCATATGGCGTCATTGATGCCATCACGCCCGCCCGTATCAAGCCTGTTTTTTGGCGGCGGCACGCCATCATTGATGCCACCTATACTGGTTGAAAGATTGATCCGCCATGCCGAAGATTTATTTGGCTTTACCAACGATATTGAAATCACCGCCGAAGCCAACCCAACCTCGGTTGAAGCTGAGGCCATGCTTGGATTCCGCAAAGCAGGCGTGAACCGTGTTTCAATGGGGGTGCAATCGCTTGATGATGCCGGTCTGAAATTTCTGGGCCGTGAACATTCGGCCATAGATGCGCTAAAGGCGCTAGATAAGGTCAGCAAGGCCTTTGACCGCGTCTCGATTGATTTGATTTATGCGCTTCCAGATCAAAGCCCGAAAGCATGGCAAGCCATGCTTGGTCAGGCATTGTCGCTTGGACTTGGGCATTTGTCTTTATATCAATTGACGATTGAAACTGGAACCGTTTTTCATACAAGACAGCGGCGTGGTGAAGTGATGGCGCTTGATGATGATCGCGCTGCCGATCTTTATGAAATGACCCAGCAAATGAGCAATGCAGCTGGCTTGCCAGCCTATGAGATTTCCAATCATGCGGCCATTGGTCAGGAATGCCGGCATAATCTAACCTATTGGCAGGCTGGTGACTGGCTTGGTGTTGGGCCTGGTGCGCATGGGCGGTTTGCATTGTTTGATCCAGCTGAAAATCGGGCGATCCGCAACGCAACTGTGACAAGGCGCAGTCCGGCAGGATGGTTAGATGCGGTGACCGCAAATGGGCATGGCATTGACGAGACGCAGATTGACTCACCGGCGGATTGGGCCAGCGAAATGGTGATGATGGGACTTCGCCTGACAAGCGGTATTGATCTTGGCGTGATCGAAAATCTTTGCGGGCCATGTGATGACTGGCTTGATGGTGATGGCGTTGAACAGGCGGTTGCGGCTGGCTGGCTGCGGCGCATGCCAAATCAATCCAAATTGATGGCCAGTGATGATGGGCGGTTGCGCCTGAATCATATTTTATCGACAATTCTGCGCTAGCCAAAGCGGCGATAAAACCCGTGCCGGCCCGATCAATGGCGGCAACAATTTTGACTGTTAAATCTTGTTTGGCGCCGGGCGAATGATCTTGGCCTCACCCTTATCGATTTTGCGCAATTCAAAACTGCGGATATTGCGACCATTTGGCAGCAGACGAAAGGCACCGCTATAGCCTTGAAACCCGCTATTGCTGACAAGCTGTTTTGACCAATCCCGATTATCCGATTTTGCCAAGGCCGCCACAAGCGCCATCGCATCAAACCCCACCCGCGCCAACTGGCCTGCCGGTTCCGGCCAGATTTCAGTCCAATCGGCATCAAAGCGCGCATCAAGATTGCTTGGCCGTGTTGAAAACAACCCGCCTTGAAGCGATGGTTCGACCAAAAGCTGGCGTTGATTCCATAAGGCATTACCAAGATAAAGTGCGCGATCCGGCCCCACATCGTAAAAGGCAAGAACCGGCGCGGTGCGAAGCGCAAAAGCCGGATCACCCGCAAAAATTACCGCATCAAACGGGCTGTCTTTGGCAAGCGGTACGTCATCAATTGGCGCTGTATAGCGGGTAAAAGCGCGAATGGCATTTTTCAGGTTGGTTTCATCGGCAAGTTCATCATCGCTAAGCACGCGCACCGCTTCGGGGGTTAATCCGAAATCGGCCAAACGTTGGCTTGCATGCGTCAATAGACGTTGCCCAAAAAGCGAGTCTTGCGCAATCAAGGCAAAGCGGCGCTTGCCAGTACTGACCGCATGACCAAGCAAACCATCAAGCTGTTGTTCGGGAAGATAACCCATCAACCAGCGATCGGCGCTGGCAACATCGACATTATTTGACAGCAATAGCATTGGTGGCCGCGAACGACCATCGCGCATTTGATCAGTGACGGCGCGTGCCTGCGTGACCGCATCGGTGAAAAGCGGGCCAATAAAAATATCAACATCACTGTTCAGGCCGGTCATTGCCGCATTGCCAGCGGTTTCACCACCCTTTGTGTCGAGAAACACAATTTCGATCTTGGGATTGCTGATTTTGAATAATGCCATTTCAACGCTTCGCCGGATTTCCATGCCAAGCGCCGCATATTCACCACTTAACGGCACTAAAAGCCCGACACGAATAACCCCGTCACCTTTTGGCGGCATTTCAAAAACCGGCGCAAAGCTTTGCGGCCGAACCCGGCTTGATAAAAGCGCAAAAGCCGCGTCAAGCGCATCATCACTTAGCGACGGATCAGCGCCAATAGGTATTGTTGCCTCGTCGGTTTCAAGCACCTTATCATCAGTCTGAAACTGCCAAATGATCGAATCCATAATCGCATTTGCCGTGGCAAGATCAGTTGCGCTGCCCTGATCAGACATTTTCGTATCAGGGGGGTTGTTTGGCGCTATCCGACTGGTGACCGATCCGGTTTGATTTGATGTTTCGGCTGATGCTGGTTTTGTTACGGGTGACACTTGTTGAATTTGTGATGATGCTGCTGCTGCTGTTGCGGCCGGGAGAGAAGATGAGGGCATGGTTGCCGGTTGGCAACC
>JGI26084J50262_1000268_pt1 | contig 30072 bp, 31 predicted proteins | sample SaaInl6LU_22_DNA_FD_50262 | JGI IMG/M metagenome (IMG submission 50262) | reverse complement strand
TCGGGAGTTAGCGGCGGTGACGGAGCACCGCCCTCCAGTTATCCGCCTTCTTCGCAATTTGTTAATCGGTCCTGGAGGTTTGCGCTCTGTCGCAACCGCGTTGTGTCCGATACGCCTCAAAGCATCTGCGGCGGTGACGGAGCACCGCTCTCCAGTTATCCGTCTTAATTTTAACCTGACTCCTATCACTTTCGTGAGCCTGGACGGCACCGACTACACTACAACATATCCATCGGGATCGGTGTAAAAAATGCATGCATCGGAAAGTCATCAATTTAATAAGCTCCGTCCTTTAGTCGGCGTCGAATACGTAACAAACCAAGTAGCATAGCCCAAGCATCACGCAATGGATGCACTTTACCATTTGGCATTTCCGACCACGGAATCGGCACTTCAGTAATGCGACAACCAAACTGTTGCAATGCGAGTAACAGTTCCACATCGAAAACAAAACCGCATTCTAACAATCGACTGCGCCTCGAACGAAACGCCGCGGCTGGCACGACTTTAACACCGCATTGCGTATCCGTGAACGCGACACCAAGTAAACTGCGCACAAGGAAAGTAAACAGTCCAAAAGATAAGGAACGTCCTAGTGGTCGATGCACGGGATTATCCGACGTGTTTTGACGCACACCTACAACGACATCGTTTGATGCTTGTGACCGCTTAAGCAAGTCAACCACAGTTGTCGCTCCGATGGCGCCATCTGCATCCACAAATGCATACAAATCGGCGGATTGGTCACTATCCCATGCTTGATAGATCGCTCCACCCTTGCGGAAACGATTCGGGCANCGCAGATACGAGACCTTAGGATAGACTTCGGCAAAATCGGCAACTAAGTGTTTCAACTTATCAACTTCAGACGACGATCCGTCGTCGCTGATGACCCAATGAACCGACAAGGAAGACGCGGCCAATGCATGCGCAAGCCCAGCGCCGAATTTGCTCAAACGGAACGAGTCGTTCCACACAGGAGTCACCAGTAATATATGCTTATCAACAGAGGGCACGACGACGATTAAAGGACAAGTGGAGTTTGCATCAACGGCAAAGAGGGTTGCAGCAAATCAAAAAGCATTATCCACTATTCACGAATTTATGCATAAACGCCCTCTTATTATATGCACATGGCTTGGAATCATAATCCTAGCTGTTTTTTTGCGCTTTAATGACTTAGAGCAGCGCCCGATGCACGCCGACGAGGCAACGGGTGCACGAATACTCTCCAATCGATTAGAGGCCAATTCTTACCAATTCGACCCGAAACATTTCCACGGCCCGCTGCTCAGTATTACAGCTGAGCCAATTGCTCAGCTAGCAGGTGAAACTTCTTGGCAGCGATTAAGCAAACACAGCCTACGCATCGGCCCTGCGATCGCCGGTATACTCTTGGTCCTCACACCCCTATTGTGGCAAAGACGGATCGGTGCGATCGCGGCCCTGACAGCAGGCATGCTCCTCGCGACTTCGCCGATCATCGTCTACTACAATCGAATGTATATTCATGAAAGCCTACTCGCCCTATTGGCGATGCTTGCATTGGCGACTGGCTACCAACTACTCGAAAACCCAAAGCGCGGCAGCGGGCTAATGACGGGGCTTTTCATCGGGTTAATGTTCGCCACCAAGGAAACCGCAGCTATATCCGTCATCGCATGGGTGGTCGCGAGCTTTGTTTATCGCTTTGCTCCAATAACTGACCGCCCTCCGCTATCGGCTCGACTCCAAATCTATCTCAAACCCTTCATCTATCTTGGATTGGCAACAGCGGTGAGTGCCGCATTTTTCTATAGCAATGGCTTTAAATCAGCACAAGGGGTCATCGATGCGATCCGAACCTACTTCATCTACGAAACCACTGCTGGGCATGAGAAAGCATGGAGTTATTATTTTGAGCTACTGCTATGGCCCAAGCACCGTCTTGGCATGTGGTGGAGTGAAGCTTCCGTCCTCCTCCTAGGTATTGCCTCAGTAGGTGCATTGTGGAAGTATCGCGATACGAGCCAAAAGACAGGTCGATTCCTATTTGCGGCAACATTCACTCATATACTCATTTATAGTCTGATCAGCTATAAAACACCTTGGCTCATGCTGGTTCCATGGGCGCACGGCTGCCTCCTCGTAGGTTTTTTGACTCAAAAGCTGCCTCAAGCAAAGCGCGCAACACGTATCTTTTTAACACTACTTCTAATTGCCAGCTTTAGCATACAAACGAGACAGTGCCTACTCGCCAATAGCCTTTATGCAAGCGATGCTCGCAACCCCTATGCTTACGTGCCAACCAGTAAGAATGTAGAAGCCCTAGAAGTCTGGCTGGATGAACTGATCGAACAAAATCCGAGCATCACGAGGTCGACAATCGCTGTCGTCGGCAATGAGTATTGGCCACTGCCTTGGTATCTGAAAGCATTTGAGACGATTGGCTATTGGCCCGAAATAGAGACCATGCATCGTGATTTCCCATTGGTCTTTGCAATGCCAGGACAGGCACAAAGAACGGCGGCTCAACTTCAGGACACTCACACCGCACTCCCACGCTCTTTACGCGCGGATGTGCCCGTGGTCCTCTACCTGCGCAATGATATTTGGCAACAATGGACGAAGGAGCCTGCGCTATGAGTGAGGCGCTTGTATATACTCACGAGGCGATGAAGACAATCTTCACGTTTCGAATCGTATCCGAAGATCCAAGACTGGCACATGATGTAGCGCACGCAAGTATCGGTCTCTTAGACGAAATTGATAATACGCTCAGCCGCTATGTCGCCGGTAGCGACGTATGGCTCATCAACCAAATGCAATCAGGTGAAACACGTTTTTTAAGTGAGCGCTGCTACGAGTGCCTACGCCTAGCGCTGGATGCATATGTGCAAACTGGCGGCCTATTCGACATCACCTTAGGTCGACAAATCGAACACCAAAAAAATGAGGTAGAGGGGCCCGCTCCCGCGCTGCAAGGTCAACTCATGGTCGACCCCGACAAACCCGCAATCCATTGCGCTGAAGCGGGTCGAGAGATTGACTTAGGTGGGATTGGCAAAGGCTATGCACTCGATGAGATACGAAAGCTCATGCAAGAATGGGGCATTCAGTCCGCCCTGCTCTCCGCTGGCGGTAGCACGCAGCTCGCATTCGGCCCGACGACATGGAGCATCGAGCTACAAGGTGACAATAGTAAGCATACGATCGAGCTACGGAATCAGGCATTAAGCGCTTCAGGCACAGGCATACAAGGCAGCCATATTATCTCACCACGCGATAGTAGCTCGCGCTACTCATACAAACGAATGTGGTGCATCGAAGACAGTGCAACCTTTGCTGATGCGTGGTCCACAACCCTTATGTTGATGGCCCCTTCAGAGATACAGGCGCTCTCAACAAATGGTGCTGAGATCTATGCGGAAGCAGATGGTAAAATCAGTCGTCTTTAATACGCCGACATATCAATCGGCGTTGACGCCGCTGTCGCCCCGGTCATCTCCAGCCAGCTTTCGATCGAATAGCCACCACCGCCATTAATGATTTCACGCAATGCCTCATCAAAGTGAAATGAACTGCCCCCATTCAGCTTGGCACTGTATGCAACCACGCCACCCATGACTTGCCCATTGGTGCCGCCACCGTTCAAAGTAACGTCTGCTGTAGGAGCATACACCGCTGCTAACAATTGACCGTTGCCCGAGATTGAAATGGATTGAGCTGCTACTTCAGAATCTCCAGAGCCATTTGGCAAAGCAGTGCCATAGAGGCTGAATGACGATGCGTTGTCGTTACCATTTGAGATACCATTTCCTGCGATCGCCACATCGTTTTGCGTGTAAACAGTCAATGAACCACCACTTACGATGTTAATACTCGCACTGCCGTTAACCGCAATGTCACCATCCATAACAAGCACAACGTGCCCCGAGACTGTCAAAATATTCGAGGCATTTCCTCCCATGGATATTGCATCCACCGAATACACTTTCGGACTCGCTTCGGTGCCTAACGCCATCGCTTCAATTAAGGTCGTGCCATTAGAAATCGTGCCCAAACTGGTGCCACCCGTAGGGTATGTCTCTACTGGAAAATCGGCATAGAAATCCTCGGATATGCGCGGATTGTCTTCGTGATTCGCAATACGCGCTTCACCGTATCCAGTAACCGCACCTCGTGGACCGATGGTATATGTATTGTTCTCCGAAACTTGCAAATTCCCATAGATCGTGCCGTTACCTGCGTCGACTACAGTTACGCCGTCTGAGCTAGACAGGCTATCACTTGCGACCGTAATGTCTGAATTAATATTATCGCCTCCGTAGCCATATCCAACAGGTGGATTCCCTAAGGCAGTCAATGCAGCGCCATAAGCGCCGTAGTTTGAATTGTAGCTATCCAGTAGCACATTTCGACCGCTAAATGTGATACCATTACGTGCAGAGAAACCTGTTTCGTAAGGCGCGAAACCACTACTCAATTCGACACGCACTTGCTTCGTTACAGCACCTGATGGGTGGCCATTAATTTCACCTTCAGCGTAGATAGTGGGAGCCCTAGAGCTTGCATTCAAAATGACTACTTTAACGTCGCCCGTGTAGGCAGCGTCAGTAAGAAAACCAGTTGACGTAGTTGTCCAGGTGGATCCTGAAGTTAAATCCGTGGCGAGAGCATTGATCCCCATCTCCACGCCAGACTCGGCTAAATTCAAACTGGATGCATACAAGGTCGAGCGAACCGACGCACGGTATTCATTACTCGCAAGTTTTAAAAATGTAACTGCCAACGCCCCAATAATAAACGAAAAGATAACTGCCGTTATCAGTGCCGAGCCGCGGCGGCTCTTTTGGGATCTATACATATGTTTTTGATTCATCGATTCCCCCTATCCTGTCTACGGTTCTAAATATTACGCATTAAAAAACGGGCGGAAATAATATAGTCCGTTGTATCTGTTGTGATGACTTTCTTGACGAGTGTCGCATCCACTTGAACGCTCTTTGCTGAAGTTAAATTTGTGGTAATCGAATTCCCTAAACGATTGAAATAGAAAAATTCAAACTCACTGACGTCGTCAAATAACACATCGCTCGTGGTTCCAGATGCGTCCTTAATTGAACGAGTTACCGTCTCAGCCGAACTATCGTAAACATAAGCAACCAGGGCACCACCAAGATCTACTGGGAGTTCCAGGGTTAAGCCTGCGCTAGTCGCCGCGTTGATGAATTCGGCAGCGTGCAAATCTCTCGCCAATACTTCGAGTGCCTTACGGCTATCACGGCTCATGGTGCTATAATTACCTAAACTCGCTACATTTTTAGAGAAAAATATTGAGGTCGATAAAATCGAGGCCATCGCAATGGCTAAGATCGTTACCGTCACCATCATTTCAACCATGGTAAACGCGCGCCTCCGATGCATCGGCTTAATTGAAGAAGCTGCTTTGCTATTGGATATAGTCATACAACCCTCCTCTCGTGTATTGTGTGACATAAGTTTTGGAATTCGATAGCCCCGAGAGATCTTTCCATGTGATGACTAAAGTGATCTTACGTGTATCACCTGTTCCGGTTATCGTGCGTTTCAAAACGTAATCCGCGTAGCTCGCATCTTTAAACTTATTTGAAATCGACAAGGTCGTTTCAGTGGCCGTCTCATCGTTTAACGTCGCCCATGCTAAAGAGCGAATGCGCTCAATTTCACTTTGCATGATCTGCGACGCACGGGTGTGGTGGCGTGAGTTATCGGCAAGCCCCATTCCTATTTTGACGCATGCAAAACCACTCGCGATAACAACCGCGAATATAGTAATCGCTATCATCACCTCAATTAAGGTAAAACCGCTACCTATGAGCCGCCTTGCTCCATGTTGATTAAGCATACACTTATAATACGATCTAATGCGTCGAGATCAATCATTTAATGAAGCTTCGCAGCTAAAGAATTTAACTTAAGTTCTTATTTAACAAAAATTTACAGGAGTCGGGGCTGAGGCGATGACATTTCGTTCGCATTTTTTATCAAAGGGCTCACAAATAGGTTAAAATGTCACCAAAAACACTCATCTCATGGAACGTCAATGGACTGCGCGCGGTTCTCAAAAAAGGCTTCAGCGACTTTTTAGCAGAAGCAGCACCAGACGTCATCTGCCTACAAGAAACAAAAATATCGAACGACTTATGCGATCAATTCGAATTTGAAGCCTATCCCTATACTTACTGGAATTGTGCAGATAAAAAGGGCTACTCGAGCACTGCCATTATTAGTAAGATCGAGCCACTTTCCGTCACCTATGGCCTCGGCATTGAGGCGCATGACAATGAAGGACGAGTAATCACCGCTGAATTCGAAGATTACTATTTAACAACCGTTTACACGCCAAATGCTCAAAACCATGACGAGAACCGGCGCCCTCGTCGATTAGACTATCGCACTAAAAAGTGGGATGTCGCTTTTCTACAATTCGTAAAAGAATTGGAAGCGAGTAAACCGGTGATTTTCTGCGGCGATCTGAATGTCGCTCATAAAGAGATCGACTTGGCAAATCCAAAGACAAATCGCAAAAATGCGGGCTTTACCGATGAGGAACGCGCTGGTTTTGATGCCATCCTTGACGCTGGTTTCGTTGACAGTTTCCGCCAGTTACACCCAGATGAACCGCAACGCTACAGTTGGTGGTCCTACCGGGCGGCTGCACGCCAACGCAATATCGGGTGGCGGATCGACTACTTCTGCGCGTCAGAGTCTTTAAGCTCACAGATTGAAGCAGCTGACATCCTCCACGAGGTGCTTGGCTCGGATCACTGCCCGGTGACTTTAACACTGCAGTAATACCAAGCACATACCTCTTTAATGCCCTCGGGAACTGCTATTCGGATCAAATCCGTCAATTTTAGTGAGCGCTTCATCGTATTCAGATTTTGACAAGTAACGAAAATCAATACGCCGATAATCACGAGTATTTGGTGTGGCTGGTGGATAGATACCATCTCCGAACAAATCATTATAGCCCCAATTACGCTTTGGCGGCCTATACCATGCGCTATGCCGATCAGTCATGGGCGCGATACCGGCTTCGCTTTCATAGAGTGAGACCAGAGAGCCACGATACCGGAATTCAATACCACTCCACTTTTCCAAGAAACGCGGCAAATTATGAGCACCGCCACTTTGTTGCCCCGTTAATTCAATTGATGGAACTAGCCCCGTCACCAAGGCAGCACTGACCTCCGTATATTCAGCAACACGGTTTTTAGGGGATAACTTGGTCTTAGTGTCGTCAAAGGAATCGGAGAGGATTGTTATTGAATCCGCATAAAGCGCAGCGCTGGCTTCAGCACTTGTAAACGTATCTCCATCATCGGTGGAAGTCGAACTTCCCGTTGAAGGATTACCATCTGAATTAAAGTGTCCTTGAACATACAGTTGGCCATTGGTTGCTAATGTGAAACCTTCATCGAAACCACCTTTTTTAGTGAAATCAGGATTGGGCACTTCCCCGCCATTTAAGAGTCTAAGCGCGACGTTTCGGTCCGCAGGCATGACCTTATCCACACGTGAGCTTGTGCGTTGATCGAAAGGAAGCTCGACATAGACTAAGCCATTCCAATCAACAGCCTTGCCCGGATTTAAGTGATATTGACCGTTCCATGGGTCATCATTTCCTCCGTTCGCTTCACCGTTGTTAATGATGTCCGCGAGCAGGCCGATATCGAGATCGATGACGTCCATTGACTGCTGCTGGCGTCGATCATAGAAGCCTGATTGTGGATGCCCTGTAGCGTCTTCGGCATACTTGTTGACAGTCACGAGTGGCTTCCCCTTTTTTTGAATCACTTTATCTAGTGANAGGTAATTCNTTTTTAAGGTGCCATCATTATTCTGCTTTGGTCTACTTTTCGGATTTAACTGACTATCACGGTTATATTTNTAGGCAGTGACGGCATAATCGTAACCTCCGGGTAATGTCGGTGCGGCGACACGCTGAACTTCGATCACTAAACCTGCCTTGTAAGAAAGCTGCTCTTGTTGCACCGCAGCACCTTTAAAATTGTCATGCGTATTTGCAACCTGTGGCTCAATCAGCGCATAAGCATGATTTTCACGTTCATCAGTGATCGTGCTAGGATCGTCCGGCACATAATCTTCGATACTGACTGGATTTAACTTAGGAACATCATGGTCNTTCGATCCCACGTTACCATCCCAACGCTCAATCGCAGCCTCACGCCATTCATCACCCATNCGACTATCCACATAGCTGCTATCAGCATTGCGACTGCCACCTTTATACACATCCACCCAATCGCCATCAATGTTCTTAATCAGAACTTTACCATCCTGCGTGTGAGTGCCCGTATATTTAGACCCATGTAGAATGTCTCCATTCGCCATAAGCGTTGAATGGAAGCGGAGCTGATTCACTGCTTGCAAATAAAGATCACCATTCGAATGCACTGGCCCTTGCATCTCCATTTTCGGCCCGGGGTGGAACTCTAAGTCCATGTTATAGAAAATCGCATGAGAAAACAACGGGGCATCTCTAACGGACAGAACTTGAGCACAATATACGGTCTTCTTCCCGAGTGTTGGATGATTCACCACCGCTTTACCAAATACATCAACATCTCGACTGAATACAATCTTTCCACGCTGAGGATCGGTCTGATTAGCAGGTGCTTCTGGATCGATATAATTCCATTCACCAAAAGGAACATTGCCGCCTACGAGCTCGAAATCTTCGTAGACAATATTTGTATCCGCATAGAAATCTTGGACCGTCGAAGGAATCAATAAGGGATTGTTCTGCAACTCCCGAAGCGTGAATGAAGTCTGACTAGTCCAACGTTTACGTAATTCAGCAAAGCCATATTCTACAATCGATTCAGCAGCGTTGCTTGCCTCTTGATGCAGGAAGTGGCTTTTATTGAGTCGCATCTCTGTCGCTCCATAGCGAAGCAAAGATGCCGCAATGATCCCCAAAGCTGCCGTAAAAATAANGACAATGACAAATGCCGAGCCTTCTTTCTGATTACAACNGAAGCAAGTCAGGGACTCACGATTANATGTAAATGAGCTAGCCACGGGGTGATATAGTATAGTTGTAGGTTTCGGTAACACGCTTAGCGTCGTTACCATGATAGATTTGTCCATTGAGCATAATGCTCTTACCTAAGAAATTGTAAAACAAACGACCGTCAGCTAATCCCTTAGAAAGCTCAATGACGACATCTGGTTCTGGCAATGAATCGACCTTAGGTATCAGCTTTTCTATAGCGAGCTGACTCGCAGGACTAAAATGAACCTCAAAGCGCATAACAGGGCCAAGTGCATCGGGATCGGATGCCTCGGATGCACGGTAATAGCCAACGATACGCTCCGTCTCATTTTTCGAGGAGTCGGAATTATAAGTGAACACAAGTAGATCGCCAGAGGTTCCATCTAGCTGACGGTCGTTCGGTGCATCCCGAGCGTCATTGGCGATCGATTCATAGATAAAAAAGTCGTTTGACTGTTTACCGACTCGCGTCAACTCCGAGGTCAATTGCCTGATGTCGCGGTTAATTCGATTTCGTTGCTCATTCACATAGCCCATTTTTAAAAATTGAATATAAAATGATAAGACTCCCGTAACGAGTAGCAGAGAGATCGACATCACGACCATTATCTCAACAAGCGTGAGGCCATCTTTAGATGATTTTTGGTTCGAACTTAGTAGCGTCAGTTCTTTTTCAGGTGTGCGCATGAAACTAATACTCCGTGATATCGGTTTTAACGAACTTGAGGGTTTCTTTGTTCATTTTTGAAAAGCCAGCCATCACCAACTCCCATTCAAATTCTAAGGTAATCTCGATCACTTTAAGTTCATCGTTTTCCTTAGTTAAATCGCGACCTTTTGGCGTGATCCACATTTTCATAACTCTCTCTTTAAGTGTCCCATCTTTCTGCTTCTGAACATCGATAACGATTTCCTTCAGCATACGCTCATTAAACACCAGATAATCATCGATTTCCGACGTGCCACTCGCACCAAAACTTAAGCTTTTGGTCGGTATCTCAAATAGCGCAGGATCCCTAANTGCGTTATCAATAACGATGTAAGGGATACTTTTGATTTGTTCACTAAAGCCTTGAGCCACTGTGAAAGCAGTGTTCCGGTATACATTCGAGTAAGCAATTCGACCTGTCTGTAGGGTAGCCGAAGCGACCCCAACCGATACTAATGCAAACACTAATGTGCCGATCATTACTTCGATCAACGAGAAACCATGCTTAGCTTTGGAATTAGAAGACATATGTTTATGATACACTTTTTAAATCAAAAGACAATCAGGTCAATCATTCATTTTTGCTGTTAAATTAGCGTATGCACTATAAGGACTTTACCTGTTCAAATAAGCAATACCCCCCCCATCGTAAATGAAATGAATCCATTCAAGGTGAGCCTTGTCATAGCNGCATCCTGAATNCATACACAAATATGATTTACTCACTTTATAAATATTTGAATGTAGACTAAGCGTTTCTATTCAAACCAGAATGATATTTACCACAAACAAAGCACAAAGTGTCGCGGGACTAGGGGAAAGTGCGCTTATTGAAAATATTCAAGATTGGCTCAAGGCTGTGACCCCACAGCCACCGTATGGCATCGGCGATGATTGCGCTGTGATCGAAGTCTCGAAGCCCACTCGACAGATAATCACTACAGACGCGGTAACTTTTGGGCAGCATTTCGACTCTAGCGTCAGCGCAAAAGATGCCGGAGCTAAATTGATTAAGCGCAATTTGAGTGATATCGCCGCGATGGGCGGCAAACCCGAGCACGCAGTGCTCGCCCTACTCTGCGGACCAGATACATCGCTGGAATGGTTAAAGGACTTTTTTCAAGGCATTGCCGAAATCTCTAAGCCATACAAACTGCGCATTGTAGGTGGCGATGTCAGCGCACTCCCGATCGGTCAATTTTCGGCCGTTCTGACGCTTGTCGGCACAGCTGATACAATGAAACTGCGCAGTGATGCACGCATTGGGGATCATATTTACGTAACTGGATCTTTAGGTGGCAGTATCCTCGAGCATCACTATGCATTTAGTCCACGACTCGATGAGGGTGCCTGGCTAGCAAGACATTCAGCTTGCACCGCCCTCATGGATCTCACCGATGGTCTCGCCAAAGACCTCAGGGCGCTACTACCGCAGCATGGATCGGCATATATAGATCTAAGCGCAGTGCCCATTGCAGGTGACGCACATAAGCTCGCGCAAGATTCGAAGCGCGATCCACTAGANCACGCATTTTGCGATGGCGAGGATTACGAACTGCTCTTTACGATCCATGGATCAACACCTGCAGCAGATTTCGAACAGCAATGGCGGCAATCCTTCCCATCCCTGAAATTGAGCCGTATCGGCAAAATCGATCGAGTCTCGAATTCGGGTCATCTACTTATCGATGCAGTAACAAATGAAGCCTTGCCATGGACCGAGGGTTTTGAGCATTTGAAAGGATAATGCCTTCATTATTAGAACAGTTACAAGCGGGCATCACCACTCAATCCGCTGAAGCCACCGAACAGATCGCTCGCGAACTAGCGGCGCTAGTTCCAGAAGATACCGTGCTCGCTTTCCATGGAGATCTGGGAGCGGGGAAAACGACATTCATACGTGGGCTGGCGCGCGCGTGGGATATTGAAGAGCCAGTAACGAGCCCTACTTTTAACCTTTACACAGTTTACGAAGGCAACCGCCAGTTGATTCATTTAGACGCCTACCGCTTAGAATCGGGCGCCGATTTAGATGCGCTGATGATCGACGATTTCATGCATTCGCCATGGTGCCTCGCCGTGGAATGGCCCGAGCGTATCGCGAATAGCCTTCCTGAAGATACCTGGCACCTCTATCTAGGCATCGACGAAAATCTGGCACATACCATTCGTCTAAAGTAAGGAAGATTGCTCAACCCTTTAGCGCATTTCGCGCGCACTTAAAGACTGCTTTTGCAGTGGTGCGGTTTGCTGGTGGACCAAAGCGGATCGCTTGTAAGTCAGAACGTATCGCCCCACCCAGCTCTTTACGTTTAAATTTTCGCAGATAGCGACTGGCTTCTAAGCGAAGTGGATCGAGTGCCTTAGGCCTTCTCAGTAATCTGTAGAAAATACCAATCCAATAAAACCGAGCATGCCAAAGCCCCCACATAGCCACGAGCAATGAAACCACCAATGCCATGCCCAGTATACCTTTGCCGCTAAACGGCTGCTTCCACCAAACTGATAGGCGTGTGCCTAGATCGCTGGCTTTTTCACCTAGTTTTCCTGCGATATCATCAAAGATGTCTTTCATCGTAATCGCCATGTCTAGCTGATCTCCTTGATCAAAATTAACCACCCGACGATACCACTGAATACGCAAACTGTCAGTCCAAGCTCCCAGCCCTGCTTCAAAATTTTGTGAACTTGGCATGATCACATCAGGATTCGCTGAGCCACTACCAGGCGTCGGGTCCACTCGTAACCACTCCTCGTTAGCGGCATCATAGATCTCTACCCAAGCATGAGCATCGTCATTTCGGACCACGAAATACTCCTCGACCATATTCCAGGCGCCGCCCGTAAACCCGACAGCCATACGTGCTGGATAGCCGGCCTCACGCGCAAGTAGAATAAACGAGCCAGCAAAATATTCGCAATGTCCTGCCTTCGCGGTTCGCAGCCAATTGACGATGGCATCCTCCCCTTCTCCTCCAATATCTGGGTAAAGTGAGTAACGGTAACTTTTCCATAGATAGCTCGTTAAGAGATTACTATACGAAGAGACATCTAAGGAGGCTGCTTCACCTTTAATCTCCGCATTTAATTCATTGAGAAACGCGCGGTCTTCATCGCTCATATCCAACTCTAAAGTTGTGAGTGGGTAGGTATACTCTGCGGCTGAAAAAGGCTTGGTTAAACTCGAAAAAGCCTCGACCTCGTCTGCCATCGCAGGGAAACGATGTGTCCATCGTAGATCCTCAATCTGATAGGAAAACACTCTCTGTTGAACAGACAGCAGGCCCACATGATGCGGACCTGGTATAATTGCCAAATTTTGAACCCCCTCAAAACGCATCGAGTGAAACAGTCCCGGAAGCGGCAAAAACTGGCTGNTCCCACCTTCCAAATAGAAGGTCCATTTTTCGGTAAATCGACGGCTAACCTCTTGGCCCNCATCGAGCAGATCACGGCCCATAAGCTCACGCGTTTTAGGATAGGCACGCATGGGGCGTCCTTTTAGCGCATTGGACATGCGGAAATAGCCACGATCATACTTATCAAGTGTTAGAATACGCCAGTAAGGCCTACCTTCGATCGCATCTATTGAAGGTGCATCGATTCGCATAGCTACGGAGTTGTTCGACTGAATCTCTGACACTTCCCCCAGCTTCACATTTTCACTGAATCCTGCCTTAGCCTCTGACTTGATTTCTAAATAAGGGATCGCTTGGTGAATGTCCACACGAGGCGTGAGAACAAACAGGACGGTCGATACTGAAACAACAAACAAGAACATAGTCGCACCCAAAAAGAGCACGCGATAGTCCAGCGACCGAAGCACTCGCCCAATTAAGTGAGATAGAGAAAACGCTTTCCAATCTGCCTGATACTGTCGACTTTCGGGGCCGCGATCTAAAACGCAGATCAAAAACAGCACCCCCATTGCTACGGGCGTGAACAACAAAATTTGAAACGCAAACAGCAGCGATAAGGTCATCACACCAGAGATCACGAGGCAAAACAAACAAAGCAAAACGATCTGCAAATCCTCCCTGCGACGACGTGGCGCTAAGGCGCGATAGATCAACAACAAGATGACCATCCTTAAGAGCGGTGGCATAAACTCAGGCAGGTGCAGGATAAAATCGGCGCCGATAATGAAGAGTAAAACAAATCCAACCGATCGCCAAAAAAAGGTGGGTATACGTGATACCCAAATCGGCTTAAACAATGCGATAACTAGTGCCAGGCCGCCGAGCAGGATATGAAACTCCGCCTGCAAGTCTAATGATGACAATGCCCAGAATGCTAACAGGCACAAGAGTGTGCCAGTTAGCCATTTCAACTCAAAGAGTTCCTCAGTCGTGAGTTTGACCAGCTTTTTTCTCATCGACAAAAATCGCAACGTCCCGCTCCCCGGACGGTCTAAAGGTAATAAGATTCTTTAGCGAGTAATCGCTTACCGCTGATTGATTTTCGGTGGGCTTCAAAGTGGCCAAGATATTAAAAAAGTCATGCAAGTCGCGCATACTCTTAATGATTAATGGTGACTGATCATCGATCCGAATTGAGTCAAGGCGACCACAGTGAAATAACATTTCAGACAGTGAGCAAGCTGCCGAACACAGCGTCTCAAAAGTGTCCCTATCCCATACATGCTTGTCCGTGTCTAAACTTAGGTGAAACCCTGCTTCTCCTTCTTGAGCGAGTTGCCGAATCATCAATTTTTGCAGACGCGCGGTTGCCTTCCAGTGCACCAAGCGAGGTGGATCTCCTGGCACATAAGGGCGCAGATTTAACAAGTCGTTCCCTAGGCCAGCATTCCGTTTAGACTGNCCTGACAAAAAGCGCTGGCCGTTGTTCTGCGGATCAAATGTGAATTCTACAGGCTTGGGCCAGACGAGCACAGANTCCTTGATCTCATGTCCAAGCACACGCTCTANAAAGCCAAATGGAAACTGTGAGGTGACCCCCGACAGATAGACATCGCAGCGGCCTCGAAGCTTTGGCACAAAGGTCCACTCTAAGCGAGCCGTCGACTTTGGCTTTAAGGCGCGCTGCAGATAGAGACGTTCTTCGGTATCCACTGCGGTGCTACCGACACGAAAACAAATACCCATCGTCGGGAAAATCGTTTTATGATTGGTGACATCAACTTCAGCCATGCCCACTTCCTCGACTTGTAGATGCTGCGGTGCGCAAAGCGCCCATGTCAAGCGGCGGAAATTGATTAAAGATAAAATACCGCTCAACACTAGACTGCTCAGCAGTAAGGACAAAGTCATAAACAAAATATTACTCGATGTATTATACGCCGCCGATCCGATCCCCATTGCAATGATGATCAGCATCCAACCGATTGCAGTGAGCGTGGTCTTGCGAAAACGAGCTGGTATCAGCTGCCTAAAAAATAGAGGGATGAGCCGCTGCTCGCGCCCCTTTACACTTTTAAAAAAGTCTGGATTCGTCCAATCATGCCAGCCCTTTAGCTCTTCATTGAGATTCGGCATTTTGACTGGCTTAACTCGGTTCAGGTGTCACTTCTACAATCTTTTGTAGTAAACCTTCGATTGAGCGACGCTCCTCAAATGGGTCTGACATCGGTTTTCGTAAGACTAAGCGGTGCCCAAATACAGGTAAGACAAGTGTGGCCACATCTTCTGGCAGAACAAAGGCGCGACCTTGCGCTAAGGCGCGTGCTTGTGCGGCCGCTTTTAAAGAGAGCGTGCCACGCGGACTCACTCCTGAGCGAAATTGTGTTTCTTCGCGTGTCGCCGTCACTAACTTCACGATATACTCATAAATCGTGTCTTCAACATAGACCTCGCGCACATGTGCTTGTAGCTCGATGATCTCCTTTTTAGAGACGACGGGTGCTGCATCTAGCTGATCGTAGTGCAAATGCCCATCCTTCAAGATGCTCAACTCATTTTCAAAGTCTGGGTAGCCCATATCCATCCGAATCAAAAAACGATCCATTTGACTTTCTGGCAGAGGGAACGTGCCCTCGTAGTCGACTGGGTTCTGCGTCGCTATAACCATAAAGGGTGGTGGCACGGTATAGGTTTGCCCATCCACGGAAAGTTTTGCGCGCCCCATCACCTCCAGTAAACTCGACTGTGTTTTTGGAGTCGTCCGATTAATTTCATCCGCCAGGACCACATTCGCAAAAATCGGACCGCGCTTAAACGTAAATTCACGCTCACGCTCATCATAAATCGAAACGCCGATAATGTCTGAGGGCAACATATCGCTAGTAAACTGTATGCGAGAGAAACTACAATCAATCGAACGCGCTAAACAGTATGCCAAAGTGGTCTTGCCTAAGCCTGGCAAGTCTTCGATCAAAATATGCCCTCTCGCTAATAAGCAAATGATGACCTTATCAACCGCATCGGTTTTGCCACGAATCGTCCGCTCAATATTCTTACGTAAACGCTCAACCGTCTCAAAAGCATGAGGCGCAGGAATCACCTTATTTGAATTCATAGCTAAACAGAGTAATAATAAATCGAATGATTAGCAATAGGAAGCCACAACAAATCAAAGAAGTTTCCAACACGCTTACAAAATTTTAACGTAAACAAGGAAATATGAAGTCCTAAAAAGCGGTTAAAAACCCTCGACAGGCTATATTTGGCGAAACTTACTAGACATGTTGTCGATACATGAAAAATATTGGCACTAAAACTCTTTTTTAAGGTCATTATGTGACTACCAACTATCCTATGAATAACTGCCCTAGTTTACTTTCCTCAAAGCACTCGAATGCCCGCCGTAGCGGCTTCAGTTTAATCGAAATCTTATTTGTAATCGGTTTGATTGCTCTCTTGCTCACTCTCGTTGTGGGCAACATCGGTGGCATCTTCGGTGGGCAACAAGAAAAAGTCGCTGACATTTTTGTTAAGCAGACCGTCAAACTGGGTGTGGTTCCCTACAAGCTCGACATGGGCAATTACCCAACAACCGAACAGGGGCTACAGGCACTGATTAAGGCCCCAGCTGGTAAAGAGGGAAAATGGAAAGGCCCTTACCTGGAAGAATTACCGATGGACCCTTGGGATAACCCGTATCAATACCGTTTCCCTGGCACCAAAAATATTAATGGAGCGAAAGGTTACGACGTCTGGTCACTAGGTGCCGACGGAGTAGAAAGCGCCGATGACATCGGCAACTGGTAAACAACGTCGTCGTCTCAGCGGCTTTACGATTATTGAAGTCGTATTGGTATTGGGCTTGATTGCACTGGCTGGAGCGATCGTTGTTACTAACTTCGCATCGATGGCTGACCGCGGTGGAAAACTCAGCACTGAAGAAACGCTGCAGGCTGCCATTCGTCAGGCACGGTTCGTCGCTGCAAGCGAACGCATGGTAGTCTCACTCAGTTATGATGAAGTAACCGGAGCACTATTGCTTTCCACAGGTGAGCGCTTTGAACTCGGCTCTGAATATAGCGAAGAAGGTCGAGGCGAAATACGCTTTTATCTCGTGCCCCCAGCTGAGGGTCTTCGCCCACATCCCGATCCAGAAAACACGCAATTAGAAACGCCAGAGGTTCGCTTTGCCGCTGACCGTAGCTCAAACCCTTTTGTGGTCGAAATTGACAATGGGAGTGGCACTCCGCAGCGCATCGCATTTGACCCCTTTTCCAGTTTNCGGCGAAAGGAGAAGGAATGAGGCCTNAACCGAATCGCTCGCAGCGCGGATTCACGTTAATTGAAGTCGTGATCGCGGTCGCTCTCTTTGCCATGGCAGCGGCCGTGCTCAGCTCGACATTCGTCAACGCACTCCTAGCAAGAGATCGTGTGCAAAGTAACGACATACGCGATGCGGACATACGCGCTGTGCGGATGCAACTCTTACTGGAAGCCAATCGCGAAGATGCTGAAGACGGCGACCGATACGAAACCCTCAACAATGGTGAAGCCAATTGGCGCGCAGAAATCGAGCCCACCGAGGTCGTCGACCTCTTTCAAGTCTTCTTCGAAATCGAATTTTCTGATCCTCATGGTGAGCAATCACCGACCTACTCGGAAGTCCTCTACTTGCTCCGCCCCACTTGGTCAGAACCGAATGAGCGTTCAGACCTTTTACAAGAAAAGAAGGAGGCCTTGCTAGACTCCAGAGACTTCAGCCGCTTTTGATGATGCAACGATCAAACAATACAATTCGTTGCATCCGTGCGTCATTGAGGACGCCTCGATCAAGCGACTTTCGTCATGCAACACATTCGCCCCGTGGCTTCACACTACTCGAAGTCATACTAGCAATCGCGATCACTGGTTTCGTCTTAGCAGCTGCGACTTCGTTTGTGGTATCGATCAGTCGCATCTGGGTGGATCGTGAAGAACGCAACTTTTTCGAAGACCATGTGGATGGTGTCACTGAGTTTCTGACTGCGAGTTTTTTATCCGCCGGCACAGAAATCACACTAGGAGATTCCCAAGAGGAAACAGGCACCCTAAATGAGGGCACGATCACTCCGAATGTCGCTACCGATGGCAATACTGGCGAGAACACTGCCACTCCAAGTAATGGTGGGCTGATCCGTAAGTCTGAGGAACCCGTTGGCTGGGGCAAACCACCAGGATTCGCAGAATATAAAGATCCTCTGCTCAACTTCAAGCTGACCACAACACCGCCACTGTTGGTCAATCTAGACGACGCGCCTACAATCGGGATCGATGCCTTTGTTTATTTTGAACCCGATGAGGGGCTTAGCCTGCTGTGGTATTCACTGCTTCAGGAAGAAGCTGAAGATATGGACGACCTTGTGCGCACTGAAATCAGCCCACTCGTCACTGCGATTAAATATATCTATTGGGATGCTGACTTTGAAAAATGGGAGGAAGAAGACGAACCTAAAGAAGGAGACGGCAACGATGAATATTTGTTACCTCGTTTTATAAAGCTCATTTTCGAATATGAAGGCGAAACTAAAGAGCGCACCATCACGATACCCGTGCCATCTACGAGTGCACTACTCTATTAACTAATGAGTCTCCGAAACGGCAGTCAACGTCCCAAGGTCCACGCCAGCTCGCCGAGCAGGTCATATATTTCGGCGCGTATCCCTCGACGTTCGCGAGATGGTTCAGTTCTGGTCGCCGTTCTCGCCATCATTTTGCTGCTCTCATTCTTAATCACCCGTTTCATGCAAGAGGCGATCGAAGACCTCGAGTATCGTGCACTCTTCAATGAGCCATCAGATGCTCGATCGTTTGCGTATAGCATGTTGGAGGTCGCCCTCGCAAATGTGCAAGAGGTGGCACTGATTGATGATGGCAAGTTACACGCACCCGAACAAGGCTGGAAAGATCCCATCAGCTATGCAGGCATCAACATTCCAAACGGATGGGAGGTGCAAATCACGATTACAGACGAAGGTGGCAAGCTCCCACTCAATACCATGAGCGAAGAAATGTTGAATCGTCTACTGGAAGATCAATTAGATATAGACTTTGGCACCACTCGCGAACTCAGTGGTTCACTACTCGACTGGATCGACGCTGACAGCACGCGCCGACTCAACGGAGCTGAGTCCGAGGACTACCTCGACCGGCGCCCCGGTTATAAAGCGGCCAACGGTCCACTTCAATCCATAGAGGAGTTACGTTACATCCAGGGCTGGGATGAAACATTTTTTGATGAAGAAGGCCACCCGAATGAGCTCTTTGACCAACTCTCGCAAGTCGTCTCCGTAGTGAACACTGGTGCGATTAATTTAAACGCCGCCCCCCAAGAGGTATTAGAAGTCTTAGCCCTCGAAGACGGTTTTCAAGATGACGTTCTATTTGATGGACTCGATGAGCCCTACCTAAAATCCACACCAGAATCGGTAAATGCCCAAAATGGTGGCGTGGAAGTTGGTCTCTTAAGTATTACTGTGCGTCTTTATCGAGGCGACTCACCCTTTACTTTAACTGCGTTGGTGGAGCCAAATTTTAATACTGAAGGCGACAGTAGCAACTCAGCTGGCGGTCAGGCACCGGGCACAGCTTCGGATGATGCTCCTAAAACGGGCGCAACCAGTGAGCAGGATGCCATAAAATACCCTTTTAAACTCCTGCGAATCAGCGAATACGCACAAAATGATCAAACGAGCACTCCCGCGCGCTATTCCGCTATGGACATTGGCGAAGAAGCCGATTCATTCTAAACGATTGTGACCGACCCTTCCACAGACCTATCAACTACACAGCCTGAGTTAATTGAGGCTGAACAAGTGCTGCGCATTCCCGGGCACTTGTTTTTCGTCGAAAGTGTGGAACTCCCGCCAGCCCTAGAGGCCGCAGAAATTGCTGATTTTGCCGAGCTTACCGTCGAGTCCATCGCCCCCTTCCCGATAGAGCAGCTCAACTGGGGTTTTCTACATACTGAAGACGCCACTTTCATCCTTATATACGCGGCACATCGTGACCGCCTAAAAAGCGCCACTACGGATAATCTCGAGCCTTACGCATGGGTGCTTCCAGATTTCGCTTGTCTACACGGAGCGCATTTCCCTGAGGCCACTGAAGTCACATTAATCTCCGAAGAATGCGTCACCCTGCTGCATTATGATGCTGGCTCTGAAGTGCCCCGCATGGCGGCGTCTTTGCCCTTCGAAGCTAGTAATGCATCGAAAGTCATCGCATCCATTCGAGCCGATGTAGAAGACAACGATGACTACCCGCGAAAACTCTCTTTGCGTTTGGTCGACTCCCCTGTCAGTGAGCAGGGCATACCTACATTCCATCACATTGAAGAAGGCACGAATAATGGCGAGAACTTTGGCAATTGGACGGAGCTGAGTCCTTCAGAAAAGTCTCTGTGGCAATCGGATATACGTAGCACTGCATTTAAAGAAGCGGAGCGAAGCGCACGTCGAACAGGTGGCCTCATAACCAAAATCACGATGTGGGCAGCATTATGCGGGCTCTTACTAGTCGGTTTAGAAATTTTGCTTTTAGCTGGCAACGCTTGGCTCACCACTCAGGCCAACCAAATTGCCAAACAACAGCCAATTGTCGCCAAAATTGAAGATAAGCAGACGCTCATGAATAAGCTGGAGCAAGTTGCGCAAAATGAACTGCGCCCGATAGCGATTCTCGACGCGCTCAACACGTCTCGACCAGACGGTATTTACTTTACCAGCACTGAAACCGAGGGGCAAAATCGCATCACGATCGACGGCATCGCCAGCACCGTAAACGATCTCAATCGCTACACAGACATCCTCAGTCAATCAGGAACTTTCCAATTGGTAGGCACTCCGAAATCACTCACTCGTGGGGGCAAGACAACATTTACCGCAACACTTGATTATCGTCATCAGGTAGCAAGTCAGCCAAAAGTCGCTCCAGAGGAGGCAACGCCCCCCGATTCCCCAAACGACGAAGCATCTGACACGCTTGCAGAAGTCGACACAGTCGCAGATACCCCGCGCCGCCAGACTGTAGACGCTCCAGAAGAATCAAAAACTACAGAGGAGGTCACCCCAGAAATATGAGTGCTCTCATCGACAAATCTAAACGTATTTACAAGCGGATGACTGTGCGTGAAAAGCTACTTTGTTTGCTGTTCACTCTGGTCTTTATTTTCATCTGGGCAAATAGCTGGTTCAAACGCACCTCGAGGTGGAACGACACACGCCAACTGTCCGCCGTTGAACTGGAAACGCAGGCGCAATGGCTCGAGCGTGGTGACTTTTACGCAGAAGGACTCGCACGCGCCTTAGAGCGAGTGGATCCAGCCAAGACGTATTCAGCCTCACAACTATCAGGCAAGATCGATGGCTTACTACGCCAAGCCGCACTGGCCACACAAGCTGATATGGACCCCGTTCGCACACGAGAAGGCGAGATATTCAACGACCACAACCTTCGCGTTCGCCTGAGCCGTATTTCCATTGCTCAACTCATTAAAATTAACACGCTCCTCAAACAGGAGACGCCCTATATTAACATACAAAGCGTCCGCATTAATGCGAATCGCAGTAATCCAGAGCAGCTCGACGCTCGCTTGGAAATCAACTCTTTTGACTTAATAGACGAAACAATCCAAAACTAGTTTTGTCGCACCTATTTATCTGACCGCTTCGATATGCACCTTCTACGAAGAACCCTCCACCTCTCCCTTTGCGTCATCGCCCCACTCATAGCGACTGCGCAAGAAGACCCCAATGAATCTGATGCCCAAATCGAGGTTCCGGACCTAATCGCCCCCCCAGGAGCTGCCATCAGCCCTGTCGAACCAGAAGTGGAGACTCCTGACAAAATGCTCGGCACACTCGTTTTGAGCGACGACTCCGCATTGCAAGTGCTCGATCTACTGGAGCAAATGACCGGTAAGATCATTTTACGCCGACAGGATATTTCACCCGCAAAAATCAACTTCAATTCGAACGGCCCGATTTCTCAAAAAGAAGCCGTCCTCGCACTGGAGAGTTTACTCACGCTCAATGGCATTATGTTAACGGACATGGGCGGGCGCTTTATGAAGGCGGTGCCTGCGACCAACGTGAATAGCCACGTCCCAGAGATGCTACTCGGCACCACCTTAGATTTACCTGCTAGCCAACAAATCTACGCAAAACTCTTCAAATTCGATTATCTAAATGCAGAGCAGATCAGTGGCACACTCGTGCAGCCATTGCTCTCACAGAATTCGAGCATAATTCCCTTCGTCAAATCCAATGCACTTTTGGTGACCGATGCTCTGGTCAATCTACAACGCATCGAACAGATCATTAGCGAGGCAGATCGCGCACAAATCGTTCGCGAAGAAATCATATTCAAAAAACTCGATTATGTGCAGGCTAGCGAAATGAAAGAACGCCTCGACAATCTCATTGAAGGCCCTCTCAAAAGCTACCTAGAAGGGAACACCAGTGTCACCGCTGATGAACGAACCAACCAACTCATTCTGATCACGCACCCTGGCAATCTGGAACCCATCATGAATGTGATCGCGAGTGTTGATGTCGACGCCGCACCACTCACTGGCAGTGAAGTGTTTCAGCTACGCCAAGCTAAAGCAGAAGAAGTCGTCCCGATCATTGAAAACATTATCTCCGGTCAAAAAGAAGGCCGCGAAGAAGACGCTAAAGTAACGCGCGACAACCAAAATCAAAACAACCGCAACAACCAAAACGCGAATCAGCCCAACCTTCCTGGTAATAACCAACCCGCACCAGTTGCATCGACGACTTCATCCGGTAGTGTCGAATCCAACAGTTCCTTACAGTTCTCCAACTTCGTCGGGCTCTCTGCCGATGAGCGCACCAACTCCATTGTCGCTTACGGCACCAACCAAGACCTAAAGACGCTTAAAGAGTTAATCGAAAAAATTGATATTCCTCTGCCTCAGGTGCTAATCGAAGCGATTATCACTCAAGTGACTTTAAATGAAAAACAAACAAGTGGCCTCAGCAACTTCAGCTTCCTATACGATGGTGTGACTCGAACATTTAGTGAAATCGCAGCTGGCACCGCAGGCGGCATTTCATTCTCCGGAGGTTCGATCTCACTCGATGACCCAAGTGCCTTCAGTTTAGGCACGGGCATTACGCCGACCAATACCGACAGTGATACACGCGTGCTCTCCGCGCCGCGAATCGTCGTTAGTCATAATGAGGAAGGTGTGATCAATGTCAGCCGCTCACAACCAATCATTACTGCATCAACGACTTCCGGAGTCAGCGATAGTCTCAATTCACGTAGTAGCGTCGAGTATCGAGACATCGGTATTAGGCTCACTGTCACTCCATTGATCGGTGCAGATGGCACGGTGCAAATGGTGATCGAACAAACTGTGGAAAATGTGATTGAAACCATTCAAATCGATAACAACGACCAGCCCGTCATTGGTGTTCGTGAAGCGACCTCCACAATCAGTGTCAAGGATGGCGAAATCATTGTCCTAGGAGGCCTTCAAGAAAACACAGGCACCGACAGTAACAATTATTTCCCAATCGTCGGCCGATTCCCAGGCGTGCGTAATATTTTCGGAGGCTCTACGGACGACTACGAACGCACTGAAATCATTATTTTCATTCGACCAACCGTCCTACAAAGTCCGGATCAAGCAGGAGCTTTATCTGATGAGTATATTGAAAGTGCCGCCGAACAGGAGGCGATTAAGGAATATCTAGATGAAGGCACTACAGGCGACCTCTACTTAGAAGGCAGTAGCTTCGAAGAAAAAGAACCCGTTCAAATCAATTCAACACAACCACGCTCCAATAGACGCACCCGTTAATTTTTAATGCGCCAAACAGCTACAGATTGTAATTTTCGAACTCGACTCGTGATGTGCATGGCGCTCGTGAGCCTGGCCTTGGTATTGCCACTCACTGCCAGTTCCACGCTTGAGTCGAAAAGCCCTTTCCTCCCACCCGATCACAATAAGAAAACAGTGGTCGCCCCAAAACCCGTGCAACAGAACGGACCCATTTCACGTGAGATTGAGTTTCGAGGTGTTGTGGAGTTAAACGGAAACTATCAGTTCAGCTTGTTTAATAAAACAGACCAAAAGGGTTACTGGATAAAGCAAGGTGATAGCAAAGAAGGCATCAGCGTAAGCAGTTTCGACCTCAGTAGTATGTCTGTTACCATATCACAAAACGGTCGCAGTGAGCGATTAACTCTAATGGAGTCGACTGATAGTCCACTGCCAGTAGCCGTATCCGCACCGCCAACTAAACAGCCGACGGTAAAGAACAACAAACAGCCACAGTTGCCACCAGGCCTTCAAAACGCGGCCAATACAAACAACAGGTCCACCAAGCGCACGATCCCCCGTCGCCGTGTCATCTTACCCAAAAAGTAAGCTCATTTGCCAAAGGGCATAGCAGGGTCAAAATATACAAATATCCAAGCAGAACGCACAAACCTCCTGCCTCAAAAACTCCGTGTCTTTGCGCCTCCGTGAGAACCTCATTTTGTGCCCTTNTGTAATTTCTGCGGTTNATGAAAAACAGAGCCATAGCATAAGCGATAAAAAACCACGCCAGAGAAGCTCTTGCATACACATCATTGATGGCGCGGAGGGACCCGCGCCGCTACCTCAAACCAAAGCGTTACCGCTTCGGCTACAAGCTTTCAGGAATCCGTGTTTATCTGGCGTCTATCCGTGGTTAATAATCACGTCAGAGAAGCCAGTCATACACTTGCCAAAAGTGCCTATGATCTCTTAGTGACTACATTGATCATATGTGCATTCTCTGGTCCACAAAATACAGAGCTATTGCATAATAGCGTGTATAAGCGGTTAAAAAATTAAGTATATGATTCAATCGTTTGCAGATGCTGATACAAAGCAACTCTTCGAAGAGGAAAGGAATCGTCGTTTCTCATCAATTCAGCGTGTCGCACTGCGAAAGCTGATCCAAATCAATCGTGCCGGAAAACTGGAAGATCTGATGGTTCCACCCGGTAATCGACTTGAGGCACTAAAAGGCAATTTGTTCGGTTACCATTCGATTCGAATTAACAATCAATGGCGAGTCGTCTTCCGCTGGACAGATCAAGGCCCTGAAGACGTGCAGATCATTGACTACCATTGACAATGCCCTCGTAACGTTACACGTTATACCCATGAACCCACCGATCACACCTGGCGAAATACTTCTAGAGGAATACCTAGTGCCGATGAACATCTCTCAAAACGCAATGGCACGAGCCATCGGCGTGGCACCGCGGGCAATCAATGAGATAGTGCATGGGAAACGCTCGATCACTCCACAGATGTCGATCCGTTTTGGAGCTTTCTTTAGACAATCTGAAGACTTTTGGCATGGTATTCAGGTGGAGTGCGACTTCCGCGCATTACGTAAGGACAAGCTGAAACTTACCAAATATGTGCAAACCGCTGAATCATTGATCGCCTGTGAAGATTGAGTCTATGCTTCATTAAAACGCTCCGACTACAGACTTTCGCACATCCGCGTTTATCTGCGTCCATCCGTGGCTAATAATCACGTCAGAGAAGCCAAGCCGTAGTCTGGTGCTCCCGGGCAGATTCGAACTGCCATTTGCGGCTTCGGAGACCGCTGCTCTATCCATTGAACTACGGGAGCTGTCCAAACTTCGCTAGACTCATGACTTACTCTCTTTGGTCAACGCGAAAAGCCGCTAGCGCATGGCAATCTCATTGTTATGGAGTCCAGCCTACTATTTCCCAGTATACATCAGTGTCCTTGTTACTTGCGACAAGTGTCTCATTTAATGAAAATGAGATTCAGTATCAAATAATGCTTGACGCGCCTTGACTGCTATTGAGACTCAATCTCCTTGACTAATAGAAATGATTATGATTCTGCCTAAAAAGCTACTCACGGTATTCGCACTCAGCGGAGCTACTTTACTATCAATGGTTTCGGCGGAAACCACGCCACAGTCTATGCCTTCGGCTGAGGAAATGTGGCGAATCATCCAAGCGCAGCAAAAACAGATTGATACGCTCTCTGCCCTCGTGAAATCCAACCAGCAGGAAGTCAGTGCAGCTAAAACTGAAGTCGCCAATGCAAGAGCTGTCGCTGCAAATGCACAAACGCAGGCTAGCCAGACCAGCAAGCAATTACAAAGCACCCAGGCACAACTTGAGGCAACGACGCTGGCCGTAGAGGAAGGTTCCAGTGGCTTCGGTAGCTCGGGTTGGTGGGAACGCACCTCGATCGGTGGCTACGGTGAATTACATGCGAACTTTTATGACGATTCGGAATACAACCAAATCGACTTCCACCGCTTTGTATTATTCTTTAATCATGACTTTAATGATTGGATCTCACTCTACTCTGAACTTGAGATTGAGCACACATCGATCAGTGACACTGGCGACGGCAGCAGCAGCGGTGAAGTCAAGCTAGAACAAGCCTTCGTGCGACTGAATTGGACAGAGAACTCCAGCACCGATGCAGGTCTAATTTTGATGCCAGTAGGTATCTTGAATGATTACCACGAGCCCACCACTTTCTATGGAGTTGAACGTAACGACATCGAAGCAAATATCATTCCGACGACTTGGTTTGAAGGGGGTGTTCGCCACACGCATCGCTTCGGAAACGGCCTCTCTTTTGAAGGTGGCATTACCTCAGGGTTGAGCGTGAGTGATGATTACAATATCCGCTCTGGTCGAAATGACGTGGCTAAGGCTCCTGCTGAGGAACCAGCATTTGTTTCCCGCGTTCGTTTCACGGGTATTGCAGGGCTAGAGCTTGGAGCCTCAGTATTTTACCAAGATGACCTTGCGCAAGAGGATCGCGACATCGACTTCTCTGGCTTACTCACAAGTGCACACCTCGTTTACAATTATGAGGGCTTCACACTGAAGGCACTCTACGCACAATGGAACTTAAATGGCGATGTAGTGCCAAGTGATGCAGAAAGTCAGTATGGCTGGTATATCGAGCCATCGTATCGCTGGAATATAAGTGAGCGCTACGGCGATCTAGGCGTCTTTGCGCGCTACAGTCAGATGGAATATTACAAGAGCGGACTACTCGAAAACGGCATCATCGCACTCGGTGTGAACTGGTGGCCGACCAACAATGTCGTGTTCAAGGTGGATTTTGAAAACTATGATAGCGGCGCAAATAATGGTGCCTCTAAAGGCAACGAGAGTGACCACTCCGTCAACTTCGGCGTGGGTTACCAATTTTAAATTTAGTCCACCGGTTGTAGGGCTTGGGCTTGCTAGATTTGCGTTTCTAGACAGCTTGAGCCCTACTCAATCGAATGTTTAGCCAACCAATAGCTTCAGCTTTATTGCTCGCCTGTATTTTCATACAGGCGAGCTTTTCGCTGCACGCCAAAGAAGACATTTACCTCGAACCTGATCGTTTCATCGAGCAAAGCTTCGATGAATTGCCCGAACAAAAAGTCCTCTGGCTCACCAAAGATGCTAAAGCTGAAATCAAGAAGGTTTTTGGGCGTGAGTATCCAGGGCTGCGTATCCGTTACTGGCAACTTGGCAAACGCACTGCATGGATCTTGGAAGAAATCGGTAAAGTGAAGCCAATCACGACTGGTTTTGTCATCGAGGAAAACAGAATGCTACAAATGCAAGTGCTCATCTACAGAGAAAGCCACGGCTGGGAAGTTCGCTACCCTTTCTTTACCGATCAGTTTGTCGGCTTGGAGCGAAATGAGTCCAACAAGCTGAACAAGAAAATCGACGGCATCAGCGGCGCCACCCTATCGGTAAATGCCTTGACTCGTCTTTCAAAGCTAGCGCTCTTTCTCCATAAGGAGGTCACTCAACTATGAGCCTACAACTCCCTCGAAAACGCACTATCCTTGCTTGGCACAGATGGCTAGGTATCGCCTCTGCGCTTTTCTTGGTGGTGCTCTCTATCACGGGGCTTTTGCTCAATCATACCGAGCGACTAGGGCTCAACCAAATTACGATCCACAACGGATTCATCCTCGACCGCTATGGGATGGCCGGTGGCAATGAAATTTCCGCCTTTCGTATTCATGAGTCCAATACAATTGCACACCTTGACGGGCAGCTCTTTTACAATCGCACAGCACTCAGCGCTGGGCATCCACCACTCGGTATTCTTGAAGGCGACCCAATCACTGTAATCGCGACCAAGGATGAACTACTCTACTTGAGCGCAGAAGGTGAATTGATCGAAAAAATTAATAGCACACAATTACCCTATTCAGCACTGCATGCGGTTGGTATAAGCATCGACAATCAACCTGTTCTCATCACCGACGAAGGGCAATACACCCCCGATTCTGATTGGCTAGAATTTGACCGCTATCAAGCAGCTTACAGTGTCGAACCACTCCCTAAGGTAGAGATCGATGAAGCCACCGAGCTCGCGATTCTTGAGCAGTTTCAAGGTGGCGGCGTCACGCTCTATCGCGTCCTGCTGGACTTACATTCTGGTCGCCTCTTTGGATGGGGTGGCCGCACCTTGATGGACCTAAGTGCAATCGCCATAATTCTCCTAGTCACCTCAGGGCTTATGGGCTGGTTGCGCAAGTCTCGCCGCCAACAAACTGAAAAACAAGCTCCCTAAGTAACATGCAGCGCCGACGTTTTATCAAAATTTTAGCCAGCAGCGCAGCCAGCTTACCGCTGAGTGCCGCACATCTAACAGATGCGCCGCTGCATCCAGTAAAGTGGCACGGATATACACTTGGCGCTAAAGGAAGCATTACACTCTTTCAAAATGACCGCTCACAAGCGAGTGCTAGTTTGCACAAATGCTTTGCTGAAATTCAACGTTTAGAAAAGATCTTCAGCCTTTACGATCATCACTCGGAACTCTCTCAGCTCAACCGCACAGGCGCTTTAGCCAATCCATCCAAAGAATGGACGCCACTTCTACAGGCAGTAAACCATGCACATGCTATGACATGTGGTCTCTTCGACCCAACGATTCAGCCACTATGGAAAGTATACGAAACACATTTTTCGAATCAGCCTGACGATGAAATACCTGCTCACAGGGTCCAACAAGCCCTTGAAAAAACTGGTTGGGGCTTTGTCGATTTCAATGCGTCGCAGATCAAATTTACCAAGCCAGAGATGCAGCTCACCCTGAATGGTATTGCTCAAGGCTTTATTACCGATCGCGTGACAAAGCTGTTACGTAATGCAGGTTACCTGCATGTTCTCGTTGAACTTGGCGAGACCTCTGCCATTGGCAAACACCCTCAAAATCGCCCTTGGAACGTAGGCATAAAAGATGCCAACAATACCGAGCAGATCCATGAAGTCGTCGAATTGACGGACCAAGCGCTCGCCACCAGTGGCAGTTACGGCAGCACGTTCACACCGGAGGGTGACTATCACCATTTGATCCACCCAAAATCTGGACGTCCGCAAACACCATGGAAAAGCTTAAGCGTGATCGCGCCGACCGCTACGGAAGCAGATGCCCTTTCTACTGGTCTATCCTTCGCCTCTGAACAGGAAATTAACACGCTTCTCAGGAAACGATCTGACATACAAATCTACCGCCAAGTCTAAGTCGACAGACCACGAATCAGAATTCAATAGATCCAAATAGCTGACATTCGACTGGTAATCCAGTTGCCTATGAATACCCAAGACTTCTGCAAAAAAAAGGTTCATAAATCACCTTCAGTAATTTGCATATTCACGAAACTCTCGTTCATCAAATGTCGATATATTCGTTCACACCAAGATAAATAACTACCATGAAAAAAAGACTCCTTATTTCCTTCCTGATGATCACTGCTTCACTTGCATATGCAGGTGCTGGATGCGGCGATTCATGCGACAAAGATTCAAAAGACGAAAAAGCTGGCGCGTTCGAAACATCGGTTATCGTAGCCGGTGATAATTGCGGCAAGAACTGCGGCGGTGACAA
>JGI26084J50262_1000259_pt1 | contig 30304 bp, 28 predicted proteins | sample SaaInl6LU_22_DNA_FD_50262 | JGI IMG/M metagenome (IMG submission 50262) | reverse complement strand
TTAATGGGACCATTTATTGTTCCAAGAACTATGGCTAGTACATCTTCAGCAACTCTTGCTGTACCTTTTAAAATTAAAGGAGTTAATTATACGATGAGTTCTGCGTGTGCAACTAGCGGACACTGTATCGGTCATGCAAGTGAATTAATTCAAATGGGTAAACAAGACGTTGTGTTTGCAGGTGGTAGTGAAGAATTACACTGGGCAATGACTGCAATGTTTGATGCGATGACTGCATTNTCTTCTAAATACAATGATGCGCCTGAAACTGCTTCTAGAGCTTATGATAAGACTAGAGATGGCTTTGTAATAGCAGGTGGTGGTGGAGTTTTGGTGCTTGAGGAATACGAGCATGCAAAAGCAAGAGGTGCAAACATATATGCTGAATTAACAGGCTATGGCGCGACTTCTGACGGGTATGATATGGTAGCCCCATCNGGTGAAGGTGCTGTTAGATGTATGAAAATGGCTTTAGCAACTGCTAAGAATAAAATGGACTACTTAAACACTCACGGAACTTCAACTCCTGTTGGAGATATAACAGAACTTAGAGGTGTTGGAGAAGCATTTGGTGCTGAGGTACCAAAAATAAGTTCTACTAAATCCCTTTCTGGTCACCCACTAGGTGCTGCTTCAGTTCATGAGGCAATTTATAGTTTAATCATGATGAAAAATAATTTTATCACAGCTTCAGCTAACATCACTGACATGGATGATGAAGCAAAAAAATTCCCAATCGTTACTAAAACTGAAACAGATGTTAAATTAAACTCTGTTATGTCTAACAGCTTTGGTTTTGGTGGAACAAATGCAACTTTAATTTTTGAAAAGGTCTAAATGAGTTTAATGAAAGGCAAAAGAGGATTAATCATGGGCGTTGCCAATGAAAGGTCTATCGCTTGGGGTATTTCGCAGAAACTTGCAGAAGCTGGAGCTGAACTTGCATTCACTTATCTTGGTGATGCATTAAAGAAAAGAGTAATCCCTTTAGCAGAAAAATTAAATTCAAAAGCTACATTTAGTTGTGATGTTGAGAATAAAGAAGAAGTAATAAAACTTTTTGAAGATATTAAATCTGAATGGGGACAAATAGATTTTGTAGTTCACGCAGTTGCATTTTCAGATAAATCAGAATTATCAGGTGAGTATTTAAATACTACTAGAGAAAACTTTTTAAGAAGTATGTTAATCTCATGTTTTTCATTTACAGAAGTTGCAAAAGAAGCATCTAAAATAATGAAAGAAGGTGGAAGCATGTTAACCTTAACTTACGAATCTACTAAAGCTATTCCAAATTATAACGTAATGGGTGTTTGTAAATCAGCTCTTGAGGCAAGTGTTAAGTACCTTGCAAGAGATTTAGGTGCTAAAGGCATGAGAGTGAATGCTATAAGTGCTGGACCCATTAAGACTTTAGCAGCTTCTGCTATTGGAGATGCAAAATTCTTATACAAGTGGAATGAAGATCATTCTTTCCTTAAGAGAAACGTAGATATTCATGATGTTGGAAATTCAGCATTATATCTATTAAGCGACCTTGCAAATGGTGTTACTGGTGAAATTCATTATGTAGATGCTGGATACAACAAGGTTGGAATGCCAGATCCTAAAAATATTACTTAAAATATAGTTAAATTTAGTTAAAAAAATTTGGAAGAATTTTTTAGACTTAATAATTTATATTTAAAAAAAATAAGACATAAGCTAAGATTTTGAATGATTTTTGTAAAAAATCTTGCTTCTGTTTTGAGTCAAGAATGGTCATCAACTGAAAAGTATCCTGGAGTAAGGTGGAAATTTTTAATTGATGCAGATTTTGATGGTAGTTCTGGTTTATCCCTTGGTTTTGCTGAAATAGTGCCTGGTGGAGATTTAACACTTCATTATCACTCACCAGCAGAAATATATGTGGTTACCAATGGTACAGGAATTTTAAATAAATCAGGTAAACTTGAAACAATTAAAAAGGGCGATGTAGTTTATATAGCTGGAAATGCTGAACATGCCTTGAAAAATAATGGAAAAGAAACCCTTGAATTTTATTGGATTTTTCCGACAGATCGTTTTTCAGAAGTAGAATACTTTCCAGCAAAACAAAAGAGTGTGTAAGGTTTTTAATAAAAGCCTCATAAAAAAACCCCCAGAACTTTCATTCCAGGGGTTTAGAATTTTAATTTAAAAATTATTCAGCAGCTTGTTTCATAGAAAGTTTAACTTTACCTCTATCGAAACCAATCACTTTAACTTTTACTTCATCACCTTCTTTAACAATATCAGTAACTTTTTCTACTCTTTTAGTAGCAAGTTCTGAAATGTGAACAAGACCATCTTGTTTGCCTAAGAAATTTACAAATGCACCAAACTCCATAATCTTCATTACTTTACCTGAGTAAATTTTATTTAGTTCAGCTTTTGCTGTGATGTCTTTGATCATTTGCATAGCAATGTTTCTAGACTCTTCGTCNGGAGCAGCAACAGTNACCACACCTTCATCGTTNACATCTAGTTTAGCNCCTGATTTTTCAACAATNTCTCTAATCGTTGCTCCACCTTTTCCAATTACAGCTGCAATATCTTTTTTATCAACAGTAATTTGTTCCATTTTTGGAGTGTGTTCACCAACATCAGCTCTTGATTCACTTAAAGCTTTGTTCATTTCACCTAAGATATGAATTCTTCCTTCTTTTGCTTGTTTTAAGGCCTGCTCCATGATTTCAAATGTGATACCTGTAATTTTAATATCCATTTGAAGCGAAGTAATTCCATCTTTAGTTCCAGCAACTTTAAAGTCCATATCTCCAAGGTGATCTTCATCACCTAAAATATCTGACAAGACACTAAAGTCATCGCCTTCTTTAATTAACCCCATTGCAATACCTGCAACTGGCTCTTTAATTGGCACTCCAGCATCCATAAGTGCAAGAGATGCACCACAAACACTCGCCATTGATGAAGAACCATTGGATTCTGTAATTTCTGATACTATTCTGAAAGTATATGGAAACTCTTCCTTTGGGGGTAATGAAGAGTTAATTGCTCTCCATGCTAATTTTCCATGACCAACTTCACGTCTTCCAGTTCCAATTCTTCCAGTTTCACCAACTGAGAAAGGAGGGAAGTTGTAATGAAGCATAAATCTTTCTCTATGCTGTCCATCTAAACTTTCCAATCTTTGTTCGTCATCAGATGTACCTAAAGTAGTAACCACAATCGCTTGTGTTTCACCTCTAGTAAATAGAGCTGATCCGTGAGTTCTTGGTAAAACACCAACTTCACACTCAATAGCTCTTACATCAGCTAAACCTCTGCCATCAATTCTTTTTTTATTTTTAAGAATGTCAGTTCTAACAATTTTCTTTTCAAGATTTTTTAATTCATCATTAACATTGAAATCAGAGTAATTTTCATCCTCTGCAAAAAGTTGTTTTGCTTTATCAGAAATTTCTGAAATTTGATTTGATCGTTCTTGTTTGTCTATTGTTGCAAAAGCTTTAGTTAAATCTTCTGTAAAGTTTTCTTCAAGTTTTTTCTTAACTTCCGATAAATCTTTTTTCTCAACAGTCCATTCTGGTTTCCTGCATTCTTTTGCAAGTTCCTCGATCATTTCGATTACTGGAACAAAACCTTCGTGACCAAACTTAACTGCATCTAACATTACTTCTTCTGTTAAACCTGACGTTTCTGACTCAACCATCAGCACAGCATCTTTAGTACCAGCTACAACTAAATCTAAAGTAGAGTTTTCTAACTCAGCTTTTGATGGGTTTAATATGTATTTTCCATCAACTAAACCAACTCTTGAAGCACCTACAGGTCCCATAAATGGCATTCCTGAAATGGCTAATGCAGCTGATGAAGCTGTAATTGCTAAAATATCTGGTTGATTGTCTTTATCATATGAAATTACAGTTGGTAACAACTGAACTTCATTTTTGAATTCACTTGGAAACAAAGGTCTGATGGGTCTATCAATTAATCTTGAAATCAATTGTTCACTTTCAGTTGGTCTTGCTTCTCTTTTAAAATATCCACCAGGAATTTTACCACCTGCATAATATTTTTCTTGGTAATTTACAGACAGAGGAAAATAATCCATATCTGGATTTACTTTTTTGGCTCCTACTACTGTTGCTAAAATAACTGTTTCACCACATGAAGCAATGATTGCTCCGTCTGCTTGTCTTGCTACTTTACCTGTTTCTAAACTTATCTTCTTACCTGCTACTTCAATTTCCTTCTTGTATACTTTGAACATCTATTTTCCGTTTCCTTCTGTCTATTTTCTTAAATTTAATTGAGTTAATACATTTTTGTAAGAATCAAATTTATTTTTCTTTAAATATTCTAACAATTTTTTTCTTCTATTTACTGCTCTTAATAATCCAACTGAAGAGTGTTTATCTTTTTTGAATTGTTTAATGTGTGCTGAAAGAGTTTCAATTTTTCCTGTTAATAATGCAATTTGTACTTCTGAAGAACCAGTGTCCTTCTCGTGCATTTTTAATTCTTCTGCTTTTTTCGTCATACTATTTATTTTCCTATTTATTTGTTTGTTTTATTAAGTTTTCTATTTTTTCTGCGTACTCAAATGAGTCGTCTTTAGCAAAAAGTATTTTTGGTAAATATTTCATAATTATTTTTTTAGATAAAGCTTTTCTAATTAAGAAAGAATATTCTTTTAATTTTTTAATAACTAACTCCGTATCTTTACCACCTAATGGTAATACGTAAGCTTTTGCAATTTTAAGGTCTTGACTCATTTTTACTTCAGTAACCGTTATAGTGTTAGTTTCTAAATTTGGGACCTTAGCTTCATTTCTGGCAAAAATCATGCCTAAAGATTGCCTAATCATCTCTCCAACACGCAATTGTCTCTGTGATACTGGTTTTCCTATTCTATCAGCCATTATACTGTTCTATCCGTTGTAGTCGTACTAAAGGCCTCTATTGTATCGTTTTTCTGGAAATCGATAAAGTCCTTAAGCGTTATTCCACACTCTTGGCCATTACTAACCTGTTTTGCCTGATCTTTTTCTCTAAAAATAGTACTTATTTTACCCGTATAAATAATTGCTCCATCTCTTACTACCCTAGCACTTGCGCCACTAGTTATTTCACCTTCAGTTACTTTTGAGCCTGCAACTTTTCCTGTACCTGAAACTTTGAAAATTTCTAAAATTTGAGCTGTNCCAATAATTTTTTCCTGAACNTCTGGAGCAAGAAGTCCTGACATTCTTAATTTAATATAATCCAAAACTTCATAAATAATATTATAAGAAGAGATTACAATTTTTTCATTTTCTGCTAATTTTTTTGCTTCCTTACTTGGTTTAACATTGAATGCAATTAGTGCAGCGTTAGATGCTTTTGCTAAAGTTACATCTGTTTCTGTTACCATTCCAATATCAGATAAAATTATTTTAGGTTTTACTTCATCATGGGTAATTTGATTAATCGCACTTTTGATTGCCTCTGCAGATCCATGAACATCTGATTTTACGATAATATTTAATTCTGCAGCTGACTTATCAGCAAAAGCTGAGTCTTGAGTAGCAAAAGTTAAAGGACTTCCACCAGTTTTGCTTTCTTCTGCTCTATTCTGACTTAATGTTTTTGCCTCTTTTTCTGAATCTAGTACAATAAAATCATCTCCAGATTTAGCCGCTCCATTAATTCCAAGAATTTCAACTGGCATTGATGGTGGTGCTTCATTAACATTTTCTCCTTTATCATTAATTAAAGCTCTTACTTTTCCCCATTTTAATCCACTAACAAAGAAATCACCTTTTTTAATTGTTCCAGATGTAACCACAACTGTTGCAACAGCTCCTCTGCCAATATCAATTTTAGATTCTAAAACAATTCCTGTAGCTTTAGATTCAAAGTCAGTTTTTAAGTCTAAAATTTCTGCTTGTAGAACAATCGACTCTACTAACTTATCTAAATTTTTTTTATTTTTTGCAGAAATTTCAACCATTAAAGTATCTCCCGATAGATCTTCTGCAATAAGTTCGTATTCTAAAAGTTGGTTCTTTATTTTTTGTGGATCTGCTTCAGGTAGATCACACTTGTTAATTGCTACAACTATTGGAACGTTCGCAGCTTTTGCGTGTTTTATAGATTCAATTGTTTGAGGTTTAACACCATCATCTGCAGCAACTACTAATACTACAACGTCTGTTAATTTTGATCCTCTAGCTCTCATTTCTGTAAATGCAGCATGACCTGGTGTATCAATAAAAGTCAGTTTATTAGATTCGTGTTGTATTTGGTAAGCTCCAATGTGTTGTGTTATTCCACCAAATTCACCAGAGACAACATTCGCACTTCTTAAAACATCCAATACCGAGGTCTTTCCATGATCCACGTGGCCCATCACAGTTACGATTGGTGGTCTATTCTTTAAATTTTCAGATCTAGACTCTTTTATTTTTTGAATAATTTCTTCTGCTTTTGTTTCTCTAATCGGATTGTGACCAAATTCTTTTACTAAGTATTCAGCAGTATCTGCTGCTAATGTTTGATTGATAGTAACCGTAACACCCATTCCAAATAAATGTTTAATTACATTGCTTGATTGCTCAGCCATTCTGTTAGATANTTCTCTCACTGTTATNGCTTCAGGAATATTTACATCTCTTTTTACAGGCTTTAAGNTTTCTTGAATTTCNTCTTTAGTNAGTTCTCTATTTTCTTTTAATTTTGCTCTTTTAAGCGAAGCCATACTTCTTGATCTTGCTTCAATCTCATCACTTAAAGCTCTTGATACTGTTAATTTTAATTCTCTTTTTTTAGTTTCGGGTTTACCTGTATCCCCTTTTAATCTTCTAGTTGCTCTTTGTTCAGCTAACTTACGTTTTTCATAATCATTAGTTATTGGAGAAGCCGGTTTAGGTGCTGATGTGGTTCTTGGAGGGAAACTACTTGTTGTTGATACTGCTGGTTTTGACCTAACACTAGCAGGTCTAGTAAAGCTACTTCTAGGTGCGAATTTGCTGGGCTTTTTTTCAATTACAACGGAATTTTTACTTTGAGTTTTTGCTAACTCTATATTCTCTATCGATTTCTTGGCTATGCCAGACAGTGTTAATTTTGTTTTTTTGTTTTCCATATTTCATTACTCAATCTTTGTAAATTATGCTTCTTGCAGACATAATTAATTCATCTGCTTCTGTTTTTGATAAAGCAAAATCTTCAAGGTATCCTTGAATCTTAATTCTTTCACCTTTCACAACATCATAACCACCTGTTAATTCATCAGAGGCAAGGTCTGCAAAATCTTCTAATTTTAAAATCTTTTGCTCTCCTAAAGTAACTAACATTCCAGGGGTCAGTCCTTTGTGATTTATAAGATCATCTTGAAGTCCCAAATCTTTAATTCTTTGAGTAATATCTTCTTGATCTTTTTGGTAAAACTCTTTTGCTCTTTCAATCAAAGCCTTAGCAGTGTCTTCCTCTATACCTTCAATTTTCATTAAATTTTCTGGTGAACTATCTTTAATATCTGAGATTGAAGAAAAACCTTCAGCAACAAGTAATTGTCCTAATGTTTCGTCCAGCTCTAAATTTTTAACAAAGTTTTCAGTTTTTTCTTTAAATTCAGATTGTCTTCTTTCTGAATCTTCTGCATCAGTCATTATATTAATTTCGTAATTTAATAATTTAGTAGCAAGTCTTACGTTTTGACCTCTACGACCAATTGCTTTACTTAAATTTTCTTCTGTTAAAATTACATCTAATTTTTTTGCAACACTATCAACGTTTACTCTTTGAACTTCAGCTGGTGACAATGCATTTGAAACTACTATTGCTGGATCTTCAGACCAATTAACAATATCAATTTTTTCACCTTGTAATTCGTTAACCACTGCTTGNACTCTTGATCCTCTCATTCCAACACAAGCTCCTACTGGATCTAATGAAGTATCAACTGCTTTAACACAGATTTTTGCTCTACTTCCAGGATCTCTTGCTGATGATTTGATTTCAATTAAACCATCATAAATTTCAGGAACCTCTTGAACAAATAATTTTTCCATAAATTTTGGATGTGCTCTTGATAAAAATATTTGTTGTCCTCTAGCTTCTCTTTTAACATCATAACAGTAAGCTTTAACTCTATCTCCAGCTTTAATGTTTTCTCTAGGGATCATTTCATTTTTTTGAATAATTGCTTCAGTTCTACCTAAATCAACTATCACATTTCCAAACTCTAGACGTTTAACAATTCCACTTAGAATTGAGTCTTTTTTATCTATAAAATCATTGTATTGTCTTTCACGTTCTGCTTCTCTTACATTAAAACTAATAACTTGTTTTGCTGTTTGTGCAGCTATTCTTCCAAAATCAAAAGAGGGAAGCGGTTGTAAAATTTCGTCACCAATTTTTTTATCTTTGTTTACTTCATTTAAAATGATTGCATCTTGAAGATTAATTTCTGTATTTGTATTTTCTGGCTTTTCTACAACAATTAATTTTCTGAAAATTCCAATATCACCACTTTCTCTGTCTATTAAAACTTTAATTTCATTGTCCTGTCCAAATTTTGATTTGGCAGCTTTTGCAATTCCAGTTTCCATGGAATCTATAATTAATTCTTTATCTATAGACTTTTCCAAAGCAACTGCTTCAGCAATTCTTAATAATTCTAATTTATCTGATCTTCTATTTAACATAAGTTTATTAGCTCCAAAAAAAAATGGGCTAAAGCCCATTCTGTAATTTCAATAATGTAAGGGCAATATATAAAGATTTTTTTTTAATTCAATAGCAACTATTTAGAAAAAACGTCTTTTTTATCAGTTTTTTCCCATGAAAATGAACCGTTAGCTTCAGGCACTCTTCCAAAATGACCATAAGCTGCTGTTTTTTCATAAATAGGTTTATTTAGGCCAAGCATTTCTCTTATACCTCTTGGGCTTAAATCAAAATTTTCTGAGATCTTTTCTGTTACAAATTTATTTTTTTCTAAATCATTATCAAATAAATCTACATAAATTGATAAAGGTTTAGAAACTCCAATTGCGTATGCTAGTTGAATTAAACATTTTTCAGCAATGTTAGATGCAACAATATTTTTAGCAATATATCTTGCTGCATAAGCAGCTGATCTATCAACTTTAGTTGGATCTTTACCAGAGAAAGCTCCTCCACCATGAGGTGCTGCTCCACCATAAGTATCTACAATAATTTTTCTACCTGTTAAGCCACAATCCCCATCTGGGCCACCAATTACAAAATTTCCGGTTGGGTTTATATATAATTCTTCTTCATTAAAATCTTTCAAAAACTTTTCTGGAATTGATTTTAATAAATAAGGTTTTAATAATTCTCTTACTTTAGCTTGATCTACATCTGCTGAGTGTTGTGAAGATATAACAACTGATTTTACTTTGGTTGGTTTTCCATCTACATACTCAAACGTGACTTGACTTTTTGAATCTGGCTCAATATTTTTTAATTTTCCAGATTTTCGATCTTCCGCCATTAATCTCAAAATCTTATGAGAATAATGAATTGGTGCTGGCATTAATTCTTCAGTTTCGTTACAAGCATAACCAAACATTATTCCTTGGTCACCCGCTCCCTCATCTTTATTACTTGATGAGTCCACACCCATGGCTATATCAGCAGATTGTGCATGAAGGTGGCTTTCTATTTTTGTAGCTTCTCTCCAAGTAAAACCATCTTGATCGTACCCTATATCCTTGATGCATTCTCTTACTTTTTGAATAAGATCTTCTTCTTTGATGCTCGGTCCTCTTACTTCTCCAGCTAAAACAACTTTATTTGTAGTGGTTAAAGTTTCACATGCTACTCTTGAAAAAGGATCACCTGAAAGAAAGCTATCCACAACCATATCAGAAATACGATCTGACACTTTATCTGGATGTCCTTCAGAAACAGACTCGCTTGTAAATAAAAAATTTTTTAAATTACTCATGTGTAATTTTCTTAAATGAAAAAATTAAAAAAATATATAATAAAATAAGTATAAAAAATATCTTATCCCCATAATTCATATAAGGTGTAGATTTAAGGATTTTACTCTCTTTAAAATCAACATAACCAGTAGTGCCAAACTCAACTTTTTTTTCTATAATACCTATTGGATTAACAATGGCAGATATTCCATTGTTTGCTGATCTAATTACATATTTTCCACTTTCAATTGATCTAAAGATACTGTGTGCAAAATGTTGTTTTGGGCCAATAGAATTTCCAAACCACCCATCTTCTGAAATATTAATTATATAATCAAAGTTTTTGTCTTTAAATAATCTATTTGAATAAATAATTTCATAACAAATTAAGGGAAGTAATTTTAATTCTATCTTGTCATTTTTTATTAAAAGTGCTTTTTGGTTCTCACCTTTTGAAAAAGATTGGTAATCATTGGTTACTGTTTTAAGTCCTATTAAACTAAGTACTGATTCAAATGGAGTAAACTCTCCAAATGGCACTAAATTAATTTTGTTATAACTATGAATTAAATCCAATTTATTATTAAAAATCGCCATTGAATTAAAAAATAAATTTTCACTATTTTTAATTTTTACACTATTTAGACCCATGATAATTAAATCATCACTCGAAAAACTATTTGAAAATAATTCCTTATATATATCCATATCTCTTAAATAACTGTCTGGAATAATTCCTTCAGGCCATAAAAAAATCATTGGCTCTTTTTTTTCTGGACTACTCAAGGTAATTAGTTCTTGTATTATCTTTAATTCATCCTGCTTTGAATAAAATCGGTCTAAACTAATATTGGGTGATACGGCTCTTATTGTAAAATTATTTTTAATATCAGCTGTAGTATTAAATTGATTATATTTTAAATTGCCAAAAACTAAAAAACCTACAGAAATTATTATAAAGAAAAAACAGACAATAATTTCTTTTCTGGTTTTTCTTAAGATAAATACAGCTGGAACAGTAAACAAAGATATACAAATTAAATTGAAAGAATAAGTCCCAATTACTGAAAGAATTTGAATAAAATAAATACTTTCTGAAAAACTAAAAGCAATTAAATTCCATGGAAAACCAGTAAGAATGGACCCTCTAATAAATTCAATAGATCCAAATAAAATTGAAAAAATAAAAAATGTACTAACAACATCTCTAGAATAAAAGACAGAAAACAAATAAGTTATAAATCCATAAAATATTGCAAGAAAAGCAGGAAATAAAACTATAGCTATTGGTATTAAAAATTTAAAGCTTTCATCAAAAGTTAAAGAAATTGCAATCCAATATAAACTACATAAAAAATAACCAAAACCAAAAAACCATCCATATTTAAAGAAAGATTTATTATTTGGATTAGTTTTTTTTTGTGTAAAAAGGAAAATAAAGAATAACGAAAAAGTAAAAAAATTAATTATAAAATAATTATAAGGTGGCAAGCTGTAAGAGCTGATAGCACCTAAAAAAAATACATATAATATGTTTAAAAAATTTTTTTTAAGCAAGTTAAGCAACTTTTGTTTTGATGAATTTATAAATTAAATCTTCTTCTTTAATCATTTTTTTAAAATCTTTTAGTTTTATATGATCGTGTCCTAATAAATGAAGAAATCCATGAATAAAAATTTTAACGACTTTTTGTTTAAACTCTAAAATGCTTATATTTTTTGGTTTATTCATAAACTCATAGCTAATTACTATATCACCAAGATAATTTGATTTTTTTGGGTTAAATTTTTTTTCAAATGGAAATGATAATACATCTGTAGGTTTATTTTTATTTCTAAAATCTTTATTTAGCTTTTTAATATTCTTATTATTTGAAAGTAAAATTGTTAGATTTATTTTTTTACCAATAAATTTATATTTTTTTGGAAAAAATTTTAGAATAGAATTAAAAAAAGTTTTATTTCTTTTGATTTTTTTGCTCCAGAGAGTGCACTCCGAAACTACATCAATTTTAATCATTTTCTTGGTCAGAGTACGCTTTTACAATCTTAGATACCAAAGGATGTCTCACCACATCTGAATGATCAAAATCTACAACTGAAATTTCTTTTAAGTGTCCAAGTAATTTCTTAGATCTACTTAGGCCTGACATGTTTTTATTTGGTAGATCTATTTGAGAAGGATCACCATTTATAACAATTTTAGAATTCTCACCTATACGTGTTAAAAACATCTTAATTTGAGTATCTGTTGCATTTTGGGCTTCATCTAAAATTGCAAAAGAATTCTTTAACGTTCTTCCTCTCATGAAAGCAAGTGGTGCTATTTCAATATCACCAATTTCAATCATTCTCTGTATTTTTTCGAAATCAAATAAATCATAGAGAGAATCATATAGAGGCCTTAAATAAGGATCTACTTTCTCCTTCATATCTCCTGGTAAAAAACCAAGTCTCTCACCAGCTTCTACTGCTGGTCTTGATAGAATAATTCTTTCAATCTTTTTATCAAGCAACATAGTTAATCCAACTGCTACTGCTAAAAAAGTTTTACCTGTCCCTGCAGGGCCTGCAGATATGACAATATCACTTTGTCTTAAAGCTCTAACATATTCTTTTTGTCTCTCTGATCTAGGGATAACAGATTTTTTTGGTGTTTTAATTATGTCAGAAACATTTTGATTTTTTACTTTTTCTTCAATCATAAATTTATCTATAGATGAGATTATATCTTTTTTCTCAATACTGCCATTGTTAATAAATTGATTTGCAAGAAATTGAATAGCATTTTTTGTAATTTCGTTTTGTTCTGGGGTTGATTTTATTAAAATAGAATTTCCCCTTGAATAAAGATTTGTATTAGTAATTTTTTCAAGTTCTTTTAAATTTTCATTAAACTCACCAACAACTCCCATTAATAAATCATTATCATGAAAGATAACGCTTAAAGAGTTATTATCAGAGTATACAAATTTTAATGTTGAATTAATTTTTTTTGAAACTGTATTATTCAATTTTAAGCTACCTTTTTTTTAGAGCTTTCAGTTAATTTTCCAAAAAGACTATTTTGATTACTACTTGTTATTTCGACCTGCACAAGTTTTCCAATATTTTCTATATTGCCATCAAAAATTACTGATGTCATATATTCTGTTCTTCCAAATAACTTAATCCCATCTTTCATTTTATTTTCTACTAGAACATTTAAAATTTTATTTTCTAGAGATTTATTTTTTTGTATTTGGTTATTAAATAATTTCTCCTGAATTATCTCTAATCTTTGTTTAGATTTTTTTTGATCCACGAGTGTTAAATTTGCAGCAACGGTTCCTGGTCTTGGGCTAAAAATAAACGAATAAGAGTTGATAAATTTTACTTTTTCAATTAGTTCCATTGTCATTTTAAAATCTTGCTCATCTTCTTCTGGGTATCCAATAATAAAATCACTAGAAAACTCAATTTTTGGGTTAATCTTCCTTAATTTTTCATAAACTAGCAGGTATTCTTCAATGGTGTGTTTTCTATTCATTAGATTTAAAATTTTATTTGATCCACTTTGTACTGGTAAATGTACAAGGGGCATCAGTTTAGATGATGTCTTATAAACATTAATCAAATCATCTGTCATATCCTTAGGATGAGATGTTGTGTATCGAATTCTTTCAAGTTTATCAAAGCTATCAAGTTTGATTAGCAAATCTGATAGTCTATATTCTTTACCTTCCTCATCATAACTGTATGCGTTTACATTTTGACCTAACAAGATAATTTCTTTTGCACCACTTTGAACCAATTCTTTTGCTTCATTTATGATTTGGTCAAAAGGTCTAGAGTATTCTGGTCCACGAGTATAAGGCACTACACAAAAATGACAGAATTTATCACAACCTTCTTGGATTGTTAAAAATGAAGAGACTTTACTGTCTTTATTTTTAATCTGACTTAAATAATTAAATTTAGAAATTGTATCAAATTCTGTTTCTTCCTCTTTTTTTTTGTTTTTTAAATGATTTAATATTGCCTCATTTATTTTATGGTAAGACTGTGGACCAATTACAATATCAATATAAGGTTCTCTTTTTAACATTTCTTGATTTTCAGCTTGAGCAACACAACCAGCAACAATTACAATTGGTTTTTTTTTCTCTCTAAAAATTTTTTTGACTCTTCCTATTTCATGGTAAACCTTTTCTTTTGCTTTATCACGAATATGACAGGTGTTTAAAAGATAACAATTTGCATCCTCATATTTTTCAGTTTTTTCAAAGCCTATTTTTTTTACAGTATCAAATATACGATTTGAATCGTATTCATTCATTTGACAACCNAAAGTTTTAATAAAAATTTTTTTTAACATTGTGTTAGGATTTTTTTTTAACCCCATATAATTCTAATTTGTGATCAACCAATCGATAACCGTATTTATCAGCAATTTTTTCTTGTAGCTTTTCTATCTCTTCATCCACAAATTCAATAATTTCTCCTGATTTAACATCAATTAAATGATCATGATGTCCTTCATTTAATTCCTCGTATCTAGCTTTGCCTCCTTTAAAATCATGTTTAGCTAAAATTCCAGACTCCTCAAAAAGTTTTACTGTTCTATATACTGTGGCAATACTTATTTTTGGATCAATCTTTGAAACTCTATTATATAGTTCATCTACATCTGGATGGTCATTAGACTCTGACATTACTTTTGCGATAATTTTTCTTTGATCCGTTAGTTTAACTCCTTTAGCTAAACATTTTTGTTCAATATTTTCTGACATTTTTTAATTTTAACTTAAATAAATAGGATTAATCAAATTCTTTTTAATTTTAAATTTTTCACATAAACTAGGGACTTCTTCATACTTAACTTCTTTAAATCCTTTAAAATCTTCAAAACTAAAACAATAATAATTGATTTTTTTTGTTAGAAATAAAGCTTTAATCGTCGCTAATGAATTTCTAATTCCTGCAAAACTACCGGGTCCTCTGTTAACATAAATAATATCAATTTGATCTAAAGTAGAGGAATTTACCTTTAAAAAATCATTAATTAAGATCATTAATTTTTCAAAATTAATTTTACTATTTTCATGAGTACAAGTATAAATATTTTCACTAACTATGAGTGTTAAAAAAATTTTATCTCTTGTGGCATCTACTATTAAATTTTTCATTATAATAATGTTATTTGCTATCAATTCTAAAGCAGAAGAAAATAATATCAAATATTATTCTGAAGATAGTGGCATTCTTTCTTTGATGTATCACCGATTTGATGAAAATAAGTATCCTTCAACAAATATACAAATGGATATTTTCAAAGAACAAATGTCTATAATCAATACCTCAAATTATAAATTTTTTGATCCACAATATTTACAAAAAGAATTTAATTTTCCAAAAAATAAAAAAGAAATACTTATCACTGTAGATGATGCGTTCTTATCTTTTTATAAAATTGCGTGGCCATATTTGAAAAGAGAGAAAATTCCTTTTATTTTATTTGTTTCAACTGAAACCGTAGGTAAAACTGGCTATATGAGTTGGCAACAAATACAAGAAGTAGAAAAAGAGCCATATGCTTACATTGGCAATCATTCACATTCTCATAATTACCTGGTTGATCTAGAAACAAAAAATTTTTTGGCTGATATTAATACTTCAATTGAAATTTTTAATCAGAACTTAGGCTATAACCCAATTTTTTTTTCATACCCATTTGGTGAGTATAGCAAAACTATTAAAGATTTTATTTCCAAAAATTTTGATTTTGCTTTTGGACAACATTCTGGTGTTATTGATATTAATAAAGATCCTCATGAATTACCCAGATTCCCAATTAATGAAAAATATGGTGACTTAGAAAGATTCAAATTTTTGATTAATCTTGGTCCACTTCCATACAAATCTTTAAACCCTGAAGACAAGTATATTATCAATAACAATCCACCAAAACTATCTGTTGAATTTTTTGAAAATCAAAAAAATATAGAAAATATTAATTGTTTCTCTGATGAGGGTAGTGGATGGGATAAGGTCAAATATTACTTTTAATAAAAATATACTAAACATAAATTTTAGAGAAAAATTTACATTCAGAAGAGGTAGAGTTAATTGTTCACTTAATGATGATGGAATATGGAGATGGTTCGGCGTTCAATTTTCAGTGAATCAAAATTAAATTAAACTTTCTAAATCTTTGCTAGATGGTAATAACTTTGCATCATCAAAATCTGTTAAATCATTTTGTCTAATAATTTGTTGTAAAATTTTAACATACTCTTTTCCTGTCTCTGCATATTTATCTAAGTATTCGGTAAGAATCATACTGTCTAATTCTTTTCCTTCATCTCTCAATTCTGCTCTTGCACTTCTAAAATCTTTATAAGACGAGTGTGTGTTTAAATTTCTTTGATATGCTTTTACAGACGCCTGCAAAACCTTAAATCTCATAACTTTATGTGTACTATCATCTTCTGCATCGGCTGGTTTTATTCCTTCTCCGCTCCACGTCCACTGACCAAACAATGCATTTCCCTCTTGAGCAAACCTTGATGTTCCCCAACCAGTTTCCTTTGCAGCTTGAGCGATTGCCATTGAAACGGGCACTTCATCCATTCTAATTTTCAATGTAGATAAATCTTTGTTTACAACTCCATATTGTTTAAATTTTATGTTTAACCACTCTTGTTCTGTCTTTGTATTTTTGCTTTTATTTAAAATACTAAAGAGCTTTATTCTATCTAGTTTAATACTATTATTTTCATCAATGACTAAAGGCAAAATTATCTGAATAAATAAGTCTTTTCTTTTTTTAGTATTTTCTATTTTTCCAATTTCTTTTGGTAATAGATCTAAATTTATAGGCTTTACTAATTTATTTTCTCTAACATCTTTTAAATTATAATTTGTTGATTTAAAAAGTTCTTCAATTGTTGCAGCACTTAATAGTATGGCATCTGATGGCTGCTCATCGAATGTTAAAACATCTTCATATAAAAACTTTTTATTTAATTGTTCATCTAGTTTTGTTGTTTTGTTTTCTAATAATTTTTTTAAATTATTCTTTGAATTATTTTCATAGTCCTTAGAAAGTATCATTTTTTCTTTTGTAAGATTAATGGCTAATGGAGCTATAAAAAAAATCGATATAATGATTAAACTTGATAAAAAAGTTCTTGAAAGATTATCTAGTCCACTTTTTTGTGCTTCTAGTTTATTTTTTTTTTTTAAATCTTTTGCAGTTTCAAAAAACGATGTAAGTTTTTTTCTAATAATTATTTTTTTTCTCATAACTATATTGCAACCACTTCTTTAACCTCAGGCAAATAGTGACANAAAAGATTTTGCACNCCTTGTTTTAAGGTCATTGTCGAGCTGGGACAGCCAGAACAGCTTCCTTGNAATTCTACCTTAACAATTCCATCTTTAAATTCTTTAAATTTAATATCACCACCATCTTTTGCAACAGCAGGTCTAATCTTTGATTCTAAGATACTTATAATTTGCTTTTCGATTTCAGTGTGTTCCTCTTTTTTTTCTCCAAGTAACTCATTGGCAATTACAAATTCTTTTCCTGTAGAATAAAAATCATTAATCAGTGAAATAGCTATATGTTTAATATCTTCCCAATTTACTTCTTCATTTTTATTTATAGATATAAAATCTTCTCCCAAAAATACGCCTGTTACCCCATTAATTGATAAAATATTTCTTACTAATTCATTATCAGTTTCTTCTTTTTTTATCACTTCAAATGAGCCATTATTGGAAACTGTTTTTCCAGGCAAAAACTTTAGTGAATTTGGGTTTGGTGTTACTTCAGTTTGAATAAACATCTTTTTATATATAATGATTACTGAGAAAATTTAAACTAATTAATATAATCTTATTAAAAACCTACTAAATCTTTAATTTCTTTTATTTTTTTTGAAGCAATTTTATTAGCTTTATTAGAACCTTCTAAAAGAATTTTATCTAAATAACCTTCATCATTTAATAGTTTTTTTATTTCTTTTGAGATTGGGTCAATAGTTTCAATTAAAGTCTCTGATAACTTCTCCTTAAACTCTGAAAAATTTTTTCCTTTAAATTCAATAATAGATTTTTCTAAATTTTGATTTTTTAAACTTGAATAGATCCCTAATAAATTTTCAGCTTCTGGTCTTTCGTTCAAATCTTTAATATCTGAAGGAAGTGGCAAAGGATCCGTTTTTGCTTTTTTAATTTTATTTAATATCTCTTCGCTATTATCTGTAAGATTAATTCTGCTCAAATCTGAAGGATCTGATTTGCTCATTTTTTTTAAACCATCTTTAAGACTCATTATTCTAGAAAACTCTTTCTGTATTAAGGGCTCTGGAACTTTTAAAAAATCTGTTGCATTAAAATCGTTATTAAATTTTTGTGCTATATCTCTACAAAGTTCTAAGTGTTGTTTTTGATCATCACCAACAGGAACATGGGTTGCGTCATACAGCAGGATATCAGCAGCCATTAATACAGGATAGGAGTAAAGGCCAATACTAGCTTTTTCCTTATCTTTTCCAGCTTTTTCCTTAAACTGAGTCATTCTATTAAGCCAACCAATTCTTGAAACACAACTTAATATCCATGCGGCTTCAGAGTGAGCTGGAACCATTGATTGATTAAAAATTATACTTTTGTTAGGATCTATTCCACTTGCAATAAATGTTGCTGCAGTTTCTCTTATATTCTTTTTTAGTTCCTTAGGATCTTGTTTTACTGTAATTGCATGAAGGTCAACTACACAAAAAATACACTCATTTTCTTTTTCATTTTGGAGTTTTACAAAATTTTTAATTGCTCCGAGATAGTTTCCTAAATGTAGGTTACCAGTAGGTTGTACTCCAGAAAAAATTTTTTTAATCATATCAATAGTTTAAATTAATATCTGTTCTTTTAAAAGCCTTGATTAAAACTGCAATGAAAAAATAAAATATAAGACCAGCAATAACAGCACCCACTAAATAGATCGCTTTAAAATTTTCTTGATAGGATAATTCATTATTAAAAAAATAAATTATATAATTAAAAAATATTCCCATAATCACTGATGTTGTTAAAATTTTAATTAATCTATCTATAAAGATAAGATTAAAATTGAAAAAACTTTCTTTTTTTAAAAAGATAAACAATAGCAATGCATTAAACCAAGATGAAATGGTAGTTGCGATTGGTATGATTATAAAACCAATTTGTTTAAAAAAGATAACACTTATAAATATATTTAATAAAACAGATAATAATGAAATATAAAACGGTATTTTTGTATTATGTCTTGCGAAAAAAAATGTCGAAAAAACTTTTATTAATGAAAAAGCAGGCAAACCAATTGCAAAATAAAATAGAGCTTTTGCTGAATTCTTAACACTTAACTCATCAAAAGAACCATAGCCAAATAATGAAGAAATAATTTCTTCTGAGGCAATTAATAATGCAACTGTTGCTGGGATACTCAAGAATAGACTAAGTTCTAAAGCTTTATTTTGAATTAAGTTTATTTTATCTTTATTTTGACTTTTAACATATTTGGATAGTTGGGGTAAAATAACTGTACCAATTGCAATTCCAGCAATGGCTAAATTTATTTGATAAACTCTATCAGCATAATAAAGGTAAGAAACCGCACCAGCTTGAAAAGATGCAATAATTGTTCCTACTAAAATATTTATTTGAGTAACACCTGATGAAAAAATACTAGGTAATAATTTTTTAAAAAAGTTTTTAATTTTTTTATCAATGTTAATTTTAAATTTAATCTTAGGTGAAAAATTTTTTTTTACAAAAAAGTATAGAAAAATAAATTGTACAACGCCTGAAATGGTTACTGCATAAGATAAATAATAAACAAGATTATCGTCTAATATTTTTGCAAATAACAAAACTCCAATTAAAAGTATATTTAAAATAATTGGAGCAGCGGACGCTATTGCAAATTTATTATGTGAATTTAAAATTGCAGAAAAAAATGATGCTAAACTTATAAAAATTAAAAATGGGAAGGTAATTCTTGTTAAGGTTATAGCTAGTTCCATTTTATCATAATCGCCTTCAAAACCTGGTGCAATTAGATAAACAAATAAAGGCATCAATATCTCTACAATCAGAACTAAAACTATTAGGCCTAGGGTGAGTAGATTAAAAATACTATTAGCAAAGTTTTGTGCTTTTTTTTTATTATTCAATAATGATGAGTAGCTTGGAACAAAAGCTGCATTAAATGTTCCTTCAGAAAATAATCTTCTAAAAGTGTTAGGAATTCTAAATGCCACAAAGAAAGCATCTGCCAAAATTCCAGTTCCAAGGAATACTGCTATTAAAATATCTCTTAAATAGCCCAGTAACCTACTAATTATTGTAAAAAAGCTAAACGTGCTTGTTGACTTAATAAGGTTCATAAATCATATTAGTCTTAAATTTGCTCCATTTGTATATCTAATTAACATAAATGAAAAAAACTAAAATAGATCATTATACTGATAAAGAAGCTCTAGAATTCCACAGCTTAAATAAGCCAGGAAAAATAGAAATAAATTCTTCAAAACCAATGACAACTAAGAGGGATTTGGCATTAGCTTATTCTCCTGGTGTTGCAGTTCCAGTTCAAGCAATCGCTGACGATCCAGAGACAGCATACGATTATACATCTAAAGGAAATTTAGTTGCAGTGATAAGTAATGGATCAGCTATTTTAGGAATGGGTAATTTAGGAGCACTTGCATCTAAACCTGTCATGGAGGGAAAGGCAGTTTTATTTAAAAGATTTGCCGATATAGATTCTATTGACTTAGAAATTGACTCTCAAGATTCCGATGAAATTATTAATAGTATTAAAAACTTTGCATGCAGTTTTGGTGGTATTAACTTAGAAGATATCGCAGCTCCTGATTGTTTTATAATTGAAGAAAAATTAAAAGAAATTTTAGATATTCCAGTTTTTCATGACGATCAACATGGAACAGCAATTATAACTACAGCTGCATTAATTAACGCCCTAGATATTAGTGGCAAATCAATAAAAGACATTAAAGTTGTTGTAAATGGAGCAGGTGCATCAGCAATTGCTTGTACAAATTTGTTTAAAAATAGTGGTGTACCTAGTGAAAATGTAATCATGCTTGATCGTAAAGGAGTGGTCTATAGAGGTAGAACTGAGGGAATGGACCAGTGGAAATCTGCCCATGCAGTAGAAACTAAAAAAAGAACTTTAGAAGAAGCTATAAATGGAGCTGACGTATTTTTAGGATTATCTGCCAAAGGAGCTTTGAAAAAAGAGTTAGTAAAAACTATGGCTAAGAACCCAATAATTTTTGCCTGCGCAAATCCTGATCCTGAAATAACACCTGAAGAAATAATGGAAGTTAGAGATGATGCCATTATTGCAACTGGAAGATCTGATTATCCCAATCAAGTAAACAATTTAATTGGTTTTCCTTATATTTTTAGAGGAGCATTAGACGTAAGAGCTACAACTATTAATGAAGAAATGAAGGTTGCAGCTGCAAACGCAATTGCAAAATTAGCAAGAGAAGATGTTCCAGATGAAGTTGTTGCCGCAATGGGAGGAGATCGTCCTAAATATGGAAAAGATTATATAATTCCATCCACGTTTGATCCAAGACTGATTAGTGTAATTCCTGCAGCTGTTGCAAAAGCTGCTATGGATAGTGGTGTTGCAAAAAAACCTATAAAAGATTTTGAGGCTTATAGAGACCAACTCAAACAAAGGCTAGATCCCTCAGTAACTATTATGCAAGGTATTAACTCTCATATCAAAAAAAATCAAAAGAGAATTGTTTTTGCAGATGGAGAAGACGAAAACACTCTTAAGGCGGCAATTGCATTTAAAAATTCTAAATTAGGTACACCAATTTTAATTGGTAAAAAAAATAAAATTAAAGAAAGAATAAAAGAAATTGGCTACAATGAAAATTTTGATATTGAAATAGTTAATTCTGAAAACAAAGAAAAAAGAGAAAAGTACGTAAACTTTTTATTTGAAAAAATGCAAAGAGAGAAAGGTCTTTTGGAAAGAGATTGTGATAGATTAGTTAGAAATGATAGGGTTATATGGGCATCTTGTATGGTTGCTTGTGGTGATGCAGATGGTGCTGTCACTGGAAATACTAGAAGATTTGGAGCTTCTTTTGATAAAGTTACACAAGTTATAGATGCTAGACCAGGTGAAATCATGTTTGGATTAAATATGGTTGTTGCTAAAGGAAAAACTATTTTTGTTGGAGACACGAGTGTAAATGAATATCCAAGTTCAGAGGAGCTTGCAGAAATTGCAATTTCATCAGCTAGAGTAGTTAAAATGTTTGGCTTTGTTCCAAAAGTTGCTTTTGTTTCTCACTCTACTTTTGGTCAACCTCTAACAAGTAGAACTAAACATATAAAAAAAGCTGTTGAAATTTTAAAAGATAAAAATGTAGATTTTGATTTTGATGGGGACATGCAGCCAGATGTTGCCTTAAATGAAGAATACAAAGAATTATATCCTTTCTCAAGTATTGTAGGAAATGCAAATATATTAATAATGCCAGGCCAACACAGTGCTGCTATTTCTTATAAAATGATGAAAAGCTTAGGTGACACAAAAGTTATTGGTCCTCTTTTAATTGGATTGGGTCAACCCATTGAAATAGCTCCTTTAAGGTCATCTACTTCAGAAATCATAAATTTAGCATCAGTTGCTGCCTACTCTGCTGATGTAATTGATTATAAAAAAAGTTAATTTTTTTGAATTCTTAAATCTTCAACCAAGACAATACTTGCAATAACATCTTCTACATCTAGTATTTCTTTTGCTTCATTTATTACTTCTTTTCTTTCTTCTGTGGTTAAAGAAATCCCATAAATAAATATTTTTTTCTTATAAGTATCAATTTGATAATTGGTTGCTTTAATTTTTTTGTTAAATATTAAAGCAGTACGAAGTTGGGATGTAATTAACAAATCTTTAGCTGATTGTTTGAAATTAAAATCTTCTTTTATTTTAATATCGTTTTTAACTGATCTGGCACCTTTTGTTTCCCATGCAAGTTTAGTAATTTGAAGTTTTTCTTCAGGATCATCTACTTTTCCTGTTACAAAAATTTTTCCATCTAAAACTTTTGTGCTAACAGCTAAGATATAGCTCTTGTCTCTTAGGGCTAATCTTGCAGCTAAATTTTTTTGCATTACAGAATCGTCTATTTGGGTCCCTAAAGATCTTGGATCAAACGCAACACTAACACCTGTTCCAAAAACTCCTTTTGAGCTAATCCCAACACATCCTGTTAAGATTAAAAAAATTAAACTTATTAAAAATATTTTATTTTTCATTTTTTATTTTTAGACAATAATTGTAAATTTCTTTTTTTGATACATTCGTATTTTGACTAATTAAATCTGTAATATCTTTTATGCTTAGTTTTTTAATTAATTTTTGAATAATTATTTTATCAGATTCTTTTAATATTATCGATGAATTTTTTTCTTTTACCTTTTCAGAAATAACAATTGTTAACTCTCCTTTGGGATCAGATTTAAATGGTTCAAGTGTCTCCACATCTGTTCTTATATATTCCTCATAAAATTTGGTCATTTCTCTGCAAACCAAAATTTTTCTATTTGAAAAGTAACGTTTTAAATCTTTTATCGATCTATTAAATTTTCGTGGAGAAATAAAAAAAACAATACAGCCCTCTAAATTTGCAAGCCTTTCGAAATCTTCACTTAATTTGCTATTTTTCTCTGGAAAAAAACCATAAAAAAAATATTTTTCATTAAATCCACTTATGGAAACTGCAGAAGAAACAGCAGACGCACCCGGAATTGGAAAGATATCTATTTCGTTAACAACACATTCATTGACCAATATAGCTCCTGGATCTGAGATAGATGGAGTTCCAGCGTCAGAAATCAAAGAAACGACCGATCCTGATTTTAAAATATCAATTACTTTCGATAAATTTTTTTTTTCATTAAATTTATGATTTGCAATAAGTTTTGATTTAATTTCATACCGTTCTAATAAATTTTTTGAAATACGTGTATCCTCACACAGTACATAATCCGATTTTTTTAATACTTCTAGGGCTCTTAAAGTGATGTCGCTTAAGTTCCCAATAGGAGTAGATACAATATAAAGACCACTTTTAACTTTATTATTTATATTTTCAGTATGTAGAATCATCAAATTATAATAGTTATAATAATAACATTAAAATGAACAAAATTATTAAAATTATACTTTTTTTAGCTTTTGGTTTCTTAATTACTCCAGTAGCACTCTTGGCAAATGAGAAAATTAGGATTGGTCTTCTTGTCCCTTTAACTGGAAAGAACTCTGAAATAGGACAATCTATAATTAAATCTACACGTCTTGCAATTAATACAATAAACAATGCATCAATTGAGATTATACCAAAAGATACACAGTCAAACCCTGAGGTCACTTTAGCGGCAGCCAAAGAGTTGGCTAATTCAGGAATAAAAATTGTTGTTGGTCCAGTTTTTAACGAAAGTCTAATTTACCTAGGTGAGTTAAGTGAATTAACATTCTTGGCTCTAACGAATAAGAATGATAATTTTTCCAAAAACATTATTAACGCTGGAATTAATGCAACTTCACAACTAAATGCAATTAAGAAGTTTATAGAATTAAACGAAATAAAAAAAACTATCTTTCTTACTCCAGATGTAAGTTTTAAAAATGAAATTGAAAAAGCTATTTCTAATTCTAAAATAAAAATATTAGAAAATTATATTTATAATACTGACCCGACTAAACTTACCAAACAAATTGAAAAAATTACACGTTATGAAATTAGAAAACAAAACCTTGAAGATGAAATAAATAGACTAGAGAAATCGGAACAAAGCAATAAAGAGCTCTTAATTGAAAGGTTAAAAAAGAGAGATACTCTTGGTAGTGTAAAATTTGACTCAGTGGTAATTTCTGATTTTGATGAAAGTTTAAAAAGTGTAACAACTTCCCTGCTTTATACGGATATAACTCCTAAAGAAAAATATTTTATTACTCTTAATCAATGGTTTGATGAGTCTCTTTTAAAAGAGACAAGCTCACAACCCTTGTATTTTCCTTCTGCAAATAAAGATAATTATGATGAATTTTCTAATGAATATTTTGAAAAATATAATCAGTACCCTAATCAATTGTCATTTTTAAGTTATGACTTGGTTGGGCTTGTGTATTATTTAATTCTTCAAAACGAATCTGTTATTGATAAAAAAATGTTTACTAAAAAAACCTTGTTTAAAGGAAAGGTTGGAGTTTTTGAAATTAAAAACAATAAAATTAATCATATTTTAAATTTTTATAAAGCTGAAGATGGAGAATTTAAAAAAGTTTTTTAATTTTTTTAAAAGCTTTAAATCTATGATCTATTTTATATTTCTGTGATGCTCTCATTTCACCAAATGTAATTTTTTTTCCAAGTGGTATGAAAATAGGATCATAACCAAAACCATTTTTACCTTTTATAACTGGTGAAATAAAACCNTCAACCTTTCCAATAGAATTTATTATTTCTTTATTTTTATTATAAATNGTTAAGGCACAAATAAACCTGGCCTTAATTTTTTTCTCTCGCCAATTTTTGTCTTTTTTATCTAACTCCTTAAAAACTCTATNCATTGCTTTTTTAAAATCGCCTTTTTTACCTCCCCATCTAGCTGAATAAATTCCAGGNTCTCCATCTAAAACATCTATTTCTAAACCTGAGTCATCAGACAGACATATCATTTTTGATTTTTTAGAAAAAAATTTAGCTTTGATTAAGGAGTTTTCCTTAAATGTTTTGCCATTTTCAGGAGGGCTTTTTATTTTAAAGTCCTGTGGAGAGTATATTTCAACATTTTTAGGCAATAAATCCTTAATTTCTCTTAATTTTCCTTTATTATTAGTGCCTACCAACAATTTTATAATTTTATTCTTTAACATCTAGCAATTATCAAATTTCATACCATATAAGTTGTCATGGAAAAAGATCAAAACATTAATTCTGAAAACCAAAATGAAGAANTTAAAGAGANTGAAGCNGAGGAGCAAAACCAAGNAGAACAAGAAATTTCAGCCGATAAAACNGAAGAGGNAAAAGAGGTTACNCCTGAAGAAAAAATTAAGGAGTTAGAAGATAANCTTACTAGAACTTTTGCTGAAATGGAAAATCAAAGAAGAAGATTTGAAAAAGAAAAAGATGATGCTTTTGATTATGGTGGATTTTCTTTTGCAAAAGAAGCTTTAAATTTAATTGATAATCTTGAAAGGTCAAAACAAATTTTAGAAAGTGATGAAGTATTAAAAGATACTGAAGCTTTAAAAAAAACTTTAGAGCATTTTGAAATTATTAGTAAAGATATGGTGTCAATTTTTTCAAAAAATGGAATTACACCTGTTGTTTCTATTGGTAAAAAATTGGATCCCAATCAACACCAAGCTATGATGGAAATTGATGATGATCAAAAAGAACCTGGAACAATAGTTCAAGAAATTCAAAAAGGTTTTATGATGAAAGATAGACTTTTAAGACCAGCATTAGTCGGAGTTTCAAAAAAAACTAAAACTCCAGATGATCAAAAAAGCGAGGAAAATAAAGAAAATTCAGACAATTAATTATAATTGTAAGAACTTGTAGATTGAAAATTAACACTTATATGAAGGAAAGGAATTAAATTATGAGCAAAATTATAGGAATAGATTTAGGAACAACAAATTCATGTGTGTCTATCATGGAAGGTAGTCAGCCAAAAGTTTTAGAAAATGCTGAGGGTGCAAGAACAACTCCTTCGGTTGTAGCTTTTACTGAGGATGGGGAAAAACTTGTAGGTCAACCTGCAAAAAGACAAGCTGTAACCAACCCTGAAAATACTATTTTTGCTGTAAAAAGATTAATTGGAAGAAGTTTTGAAGACCCTACTGTAAAAAAAGATATTGCAGCTGCACCTTTTAAAATTGTGAATTCAGAAAAAGGAGATGCTTGGATTGAAGCTAAAGGGGAAAAATATTCACCTTCTCAAATTTCAGCTTTTATTCTTCAAAAGATGAAAGAAACAGCTGAAAAATATTTAGGCCAAGAAGTAACGAAAGCTGTAATTACAGTTCCTGCATATTTTAATGATGCTCAAAGACAAGCAACAAAAGATGCTGGTAAAATTGCTGGCCTTGAAGTTTTAAGAATTATTAATGAACCAACAGCTGCTTCTCTTGCTTACGGTTTAGATAAAAAACAAAATAAAAAAATAGCTGTTTATGACCTTGGTGGTGGAACTTTTGATGTCTCTATCCTTGAGTTGGGTGATGGTGTATTTGAAGTTAAATCTACAAATGGTGATACATTTTTAGGTGGTGAAGACTTTGACAATACAATCGTTGATTATTTAATTGGTGAATTTAAAAAAGATTCTGGAATTGATTTAAGATCAGATAAATTGGCTCTTCAAAGATTAAAAGAAGCTGCTGAAAAAGCAAAAATTGAATTATCTTCTGCAGAGCAAACAGATGTTAATTTACCTTTTATAACAGCTGATAAAACTGGTCCAAAACATATCAATCTAAAAATGACTAGAGCAAAATTAGAAGCTTTGGTTGAAGATTTAATCTCAAGAACATTACCACCATGTAAAACTGCTCTTAAAGATGCAGGGCTTACTGCAAGTGAAATTGATGAAATTGTAATGGTTGGTGGAATGACAAGAATGCCTAAAGTTCTATCTGAAGTTAAAAACTTTTTTGGTAAAGAACCTAATAAAAGTGTAAACCCTGATGAAGTTGTTGCAATGGGTGCTGCAATCCAAGCTGGTGTTCTTCAAGGAGACGTTAAAGATGTCCTTCTTTTAGATGTAACACCTTTATCGCTTGGAATTGAAACATTAGGTGGGGTTTCAACAAAATTAATTGAAAAAAATACAACAATACCAACAAAAAAAAGCCAAGTATTTTCAACAGCTGATGACAATCAACCTGCTGTATCAATCAGAGTGCTTCAAGGTGAAAGAGAAATGGCATCTGACAATAAAATGTTAGGAAATTTTGAGCTAGTTGGAATTGCGCCTGCTCCAAGAGGAGTGCCTCAAATAGAAGTAACTTTTGATATTGATGCAAATGGAATTGTGAGTGTTTCTGCTAAAGATAAAGGAACTGGAAAAGAACAAAAAATTCAAATCCAGGCCTCAGGTGGCTTAAGTGATGAAGAGATTGAAAAAATGGTAAAAGATGCTGAAGCAAATAAAGAAGAGGACAAAAAGAAAAGAGAATCTGTTGATGTTAGAAATCAAGCAGATACTCTTTTACACTCTACTGAAAAAAATCTAAAAGAGCATGGTGCCAAAGTTTCTGATGNTGATANAAAAGCAATTGAAGATGCCTCAACTGACTTAAAAGANGCTATTAAAGGAACTGATACCGAAGAAATTAAGAAGAAAACTGAAACTTTAGTTCAAGCNTCTATGAAATTAGGTGAAGCAATTTATAAATCTCAAGAGAAAAAAGAAGGCTCACCAAAAGAAGGTGATAAAAATGATGAAGGAAAAAAAGACGATAATGTAGTTGATGCTGACTTTGAAGAAGTTAAAGANGAAAGCAAAGAAGGCAAAGAAGAAGATAAAGAAAAAAGCGCCTAAGACTTACAGCAACTATCATCTTAAAGTAACTTATGGCTAAAAGAGATTTTTATGACGTCTTAGGNGTTAGCAAAAGTGCAAGCCCTGAAGAATTAAAATCTGCTTACCGTAAATTAGCTGTAAAATATCACCCAGACAAAAACCCAGGTGATAAAGCCTCAGAAGATAAATTTAAAGAAGCTGGTGAAGCTTACGGCATCCTTTCAGATAAAGAAAAAAAACAAAACTATGATAACTTTGGCCACGCTGCTTTTGAGGGTGGTGGAGGCAGACAAGGAGGAGGCTTTGGTGGTGGTTTTGGTGGGGCTGATTTTTCAGATATATTTGAAGATTTTTTTGGAGATTTTGGTGGTGGACAATCAAGAGGAAGAAGAAAAACTAATAATAGAGGTTCTGATCTTCGATATGATTTATCTATTACCCTCGAAGAAGCATATGAGGGTAAAAAACAAGATATAAAATTCTCAACTACAGAAAAATGTAATACTTGTAGAGGTAATGGCTCTAAACCTGGTCATTCTCCAGATAGATGTACGGTTTGTGGTGGAAATGGAAAAGTAAGATCTAACCAAGGTTTTTTTACAGTTCAACAAACTTGTCCTCAATGTGCAGGCTCTGGTGAAGAAATAACAAATCCATGTACAGATTGTAATGGTCAAGGAAACAAACAAGCCTCCAAAAAAATATCAGTTACAATACCTAAGGGTGTCGATGATGGAACTAGGATTAGATTAGCTGGAAAAGGAGAAGCAGGTTCTAAAGGTGGAGCAAGTGGTGATCTTTATCTNTTTGTAAATGTTCATTCACATGATTTATTTAAAAGNTCTGATGAAAACTTATTCTTTGAATTTCCTATATCCNTTGCTGATGCNGCNTTAGGAACCACAATAGAGATACCAACAATTGATGGTGGAAAAGCTAAAATTAAAATACCTGATGGAACTCAAAATGGAAAACAATTTAGGCTAAAAGGTAAAGGCATGCCTTATATGAGAGGTAGTGGAAATGGAGACCTTTATGTCCAAGTAAATACTGAAGTTCCTATTTCTTTAAATAAAGAACAAAAAGAGTTACTTGAAAAATTTAGAGAAATTGAAAATGAAAAGTCTAATCCAAGTATCAAACAATTCTTTCAAAAAGCAAAAAGTTTTTGGAAAAACTAAAGACTAATTAACTAAAAAAGGTTAATATTTTCCNAGATGAAAAAAATTAATTTAGCTATTTCTGGCTGCTTGGGAAGAATGGGTCAACAGCTTATTAAATCTTCAAAAAATAACAATAACTTTAAACTAACTGCTCTAACAGAAAATAAGGCTATCAGTAAAAAAATTGCTGGTATCAAGCTTGATGTAAACACCGAACAAGCTTTTAAAAAAACTGATGTAATAATAGATTTTACAGTCCCAAACTGTACTTTAGATATTTTAAAAATTGCCTCAAAATTAAAAAAAAGAGTAGTAATTGGAACAACGGGATTTAATCAAAAAGAAGAGGCCTTGATTAAAAAATTTTCTAAGAAAATCCCAATTTTGAAAGCTGGGAATATGAGCCTTGGTGTTAACTTATTAATGTATTTAACTGAAATTGCCTCAAAATCACTAAATGAAGAATATTTAAGCAAGGTTTTTGAAGTTCATCACAAACACAAAAAAGATTACCCATCAGGAACTGCTTTAATGCTTGGAAAAGGGATTGCAGATGGGAAAAATAAAAACCTTTATAACTTAATGGGTAAA
>JGI26084J50262_1000246_pt1 | contig 30669 bp, 32 predicted proteins | sample SaaInl6LU_22_DNA_FD_50262 | JGI IMG/M metagenome (IMG submission 50262) | reverse complement strand
CTTGAGGGAGCGATCAGCTCAGGAATAAATTTACCGTATGGATGCCGAAGTGGATCATGTGGAGCATGCAAGACGAAAATTCTAGATGGTGAAGTATTTCATTCCGACATTATGCCGGGGGTCTTAACTGATAAAGATAAAGAGCAAGGGAAGTATTTAATCTGTAGAGCACATGCTGCAAGTGACTTAATAATTGAAGACAGTCGTTTTGATGAACGGGATGAACCTGATCCACAAATCACCCCTGTAAGAGTAGAAGAGATTAATAAACTAAATCATGATGTCATTCAGATTTATCTCAAATTACCTGGAGTGAATTCCCTAGATTTTTATGCAGGACAATATTTAGAATTTATTTTAGCGGACGGATCAAGAAGAGCTTTTTCGATGGCGAGCTGTCCAGGGGACGATTTAATTGAGCTTCATATTCGGCTTATAGAGGGTGGTAAATTCACTAATTTTATATTTAGCGATATGAAGGAAAAAAGTATTCATCGGATTGAGGCGCCACTAGGAAGTTTTTACCTTCGCGAATCTGATAAGCCCATAATTTTTATTGCAGGCGGAACAGGTTTTGCACCAATAAAGTCAATAATTAATGATATGTTACGTAAACAAAACAATAGAAAGATTATTTTATACCGGGGAGCAAGAACCTATGCAGACCTTTATGAGGATAAGGCGATCAATGAATGGATACAATCTGATTTAGATATTTCCGTAGAAAATGTTATATCAGATGAAAAATTAGAAAATTTTAAGCATGGTCTTGTTCACCAGCAGGTACTTATGGATGAAAGAAATATAAAAGATTATCAGATTTACTGTTGCGGATCTCCAGGACTAGTAGAAGCCGCATATAAAGATTTTGTAAAAAATGGACTACCAGATTCTGAGTTTTATTCAGATGCTTTCACATTTGCTCCTAGGTAAAATTTTGCATCAGTAAGGAAATATTTCTAGGATCTAATGTTTTAGTGAGTAATATTTTGTTTTTTAGAGGCTCGAGTAGGTCCATAATTTTTTTATGGTTGACAATGTAAGTTGCCTCAAACTTTTCGTTATTTCTGTTAAATAGACTTAAGTAGTGCTTTGCCACCTCGGTACTAGTGATCAGGATAAAAGTTTTACTTGATTCTGCGTGAGATTTAATCTCATTAAAATTAATTGGCATGAGTAATCTTCTGTAACATTCAAGATATTCAACAGAGGCACCTTTTGATTCTAAAGTATCTTTCAAAACTTCCCGCCCGCCCTGTCCTCTGATAATTAGAATCTTTTGAGAGTTAGGATAAATTAATTCTGGATGATTCAGAAGGGATTCAGAATCAAAATTATTCTCAGGATATTTTATTTTCTGTGTTAAAAAAGAAACTAATTCATTTTTGGTGGTGGGGCCAATACAAAATACTTGTTGTTCATTCGTCAAGGAGAGTTTATGAATGTTGAGTAATTGTTTAAAGCAAGCTGCAGCATTCGAGCTGATAAAAATTAATTTATCATACTTGTTAATCTGATTGATAATTTCAAAATTATTATGGTCGGTTAATGGCTCTATGGAAATAAATGGACGATCTAAGACTTTAATATCTGAGTCTGTAAAATACTTAATAATATTTTTATTTTGCAGATGTGATCTAGATGCAATCAGAGTTTTCACTTATATACCAAGTACTTCCTTGGCACCATTTTTTATTAATTGCTTTGATACAGATTCCGCAATTAAAGTATTTTGATTTATCGATCCACTATCTTCTGCAAAAATAATCTTATTTCCATCAGGGGAAGCCACAAATGCTTTAAGATTTATAGTGTCTTTGATTACCATTGCATGTGCTCCGATAGGCACAGTACAGCTTCCAGCAAGCGAGCGACTGATTATTCTTTCCGTATTCACACAAATCTCAGTTGGATGATCATTTAAAAAATTTAAAAACTCACTGAGCTCCTTGTTATCTTTTAGTATTTCAATACCCAGAGCGCCTTGTCCCACAGCTGGAATATATGTCGAAGTATTCAGTCTCTCTTTGATTCTTTCACTTAAGCCAAGCCTGATCAACCCAGCGGAAGCTAGGACAATCGCATCAAAAAAACCGTCATCAAGTTTTTTAAGTCTTGTTTGTAAATTTCCTCTAAGACTATTAATTTGAAGGTCAGGTTTTTGGTGATAAAGGAGACTTTGGCGCCTTAAGCTTGATGTTCCAACAATGGCTTGTTTAGGAAGTTCGTCAAGAGAATTAAATTTTGTACTAACAAACGCATCGCTGGAATCTTCTCTTAATGGAATAGCCGCAATTTTAAAAGGTTCAGGGAGATCCATTGGAACATCCTTCATTGAGTGAACAGCCAAGTCAGCATGTCCATCAAGTAGCGCCTGTTCAAGCTCTTTGATAAATAGACCTTTACCTCCAATTTCAGCCAATGGTTGATTTAAGATAATATCTCCTTGAGTTTTAAATCCAATTACCTCAACCGAAATAGATGGATATTTTTGCTTAATAAGAGAAGCAATATGATTAGATTGCCACATGGCAAGTTCGCTTTGTCTGGATGCAATTCGTATAGTATTTTTCATTTTGGAATTTTATCATAGAGATTATCGATCTTAATGATCAACAAAAAGGATTGATATATACTATGCCTATGAAAAAACAAATTAAAAAATGGTCGGGAAGATTTAATGAACCGGTAGATCAGCTCGTCCAAGATTATACGGCTTCTGTTAATTTTGATAAGAGGCTAGCAGCTTATGATATTGAAGGGTCGCTTGCTCATTCTGAGATGCTTCAAAAACAAAAGATAATCTCTGTTTCAGATTTCAATAAGATTAAAAAAGGTCTTTTGCAGATTAATGAATTAATTAAAGAAAATAAATTTGAATGGAAAATAGCGGATGAAGATGTTCATTTAAATATCGAGAAAAAATTAACTGAGTTAATAGGCGATGCCGGCAAGAAATTGCATACGGGCAGATCCAGAAATGATCAAATTGCGACGGATTTAAGATTATATTTAAGAGACGCTACCGATTCAATTGTCAAAAAAATTATCACTTTGCAAAAAAATTTACTTTCTTTTGCTAAGAAGAATATTGGGGTGAGCATGCCTGGACTTACCCATTTACAAATTGCACAACCGATTAGTTTTGCTCATCATCTTCATGCTTATTTTGAAATGCTGGAGAGAGATAAAAAACGATTCATAGACGCCAGAAAAAGAATTAATCAACTTCCTCTTGGCGCTGCTGCTCTTGCTGGGACAACTTATCCAATTGATAGGAAATGGGTTGCTAAAAAATTAAAGTTTGAAGGGGTATGCAACAACTCACTTGATGCGGTATCCGATAGAGATTTCGCAATAGAGTTTTGTTTTCATGCTTCATTATTGATGACGCACTTATCTAGATTTTCTGAAGAATTAATTATGTGGATGAGTCCATTTTTTAACTTTATTGAAATATCAGATAGATTTTGTACAGGATCAAGTATCATGCCACAGAAAAAAAACCCTGATGTTCCAGAGCTTGTGAGGGGAAAGGTGGGTAGGACAAATGGTAATTTGATGGCTCTACTTACTCTTATGAAGTCACAACCACTGGCCTACAACAAAGATAACCAAGAAGATAAAGAGCCAGTTTTTGATTCTGTGGATACGCTAGAAGCGACTTTAGTTATTTATGCAGATATGATAAAAAATATTAAAGTTAATAAAGAAAAAATGATGGCGGCTGCTGGAGATGGTTTTTCTACGGCAACTGATCTGGCTGATTATTTGGTAAAAAAAGGCATGCCTTTTAGGACTTCGCACGAGGTTGTGGCAGAGTTAGTTAATTTTGCCATAAAAAATAAGTTAGATCTTCATGAGATCACATTAGATACCTTTAAACATTACTCAAAATTAATTGATAAAGACATTTATAATGTCATTACTGTTGAAGGATCGGTGCAAGCAAGAAATCACGTAGGAGGAACAAATACACAAACCGTAGCGAATGCCATCAAATTAGCTGAGCAAAGTTTAAGCAAAAAGGGGAGTTAAGTCATAACCGGCTTTTTTAGTTTGTATAAGAATTTCATCTTTAGCTAATTCATCAATTTGAGATATTGCCCAAAGTTGACATGAGCGGGTTCCGGTGCGGCAATAGGCAAAAATTGGGTAATTATTTTTATTGGAGTAGATGGCTTTAAATTGATCTATATTTTCTTGGGTAAATTTNCCCGGGATAATTGGTAGATCATTAAAAANAAGTCCTATTGATATNGCCTGTTGCTCAATTTGTTTTGATGAGGGCTGGTCAGGAGACTCATTATCAGGACGGTTACAGATGATGGTTTTAAAACCTGCTTCTTTAATCGCATATAAATCATCAAAAGTAATTTGTTCAGATACACAGAAGTTTTCATTAACTTTGTTAAAATTCATTTTATCCCCTTATGTTTAAATAAAAATTTGGAGCATGTCATTGAGAAATAGAGCCCCTTTTTTTGTTGGACTAATGACGTTTCCATCATCAATTAAAAGTCCTTTATTTACCGACAATTTAATTTTATCTTGAATTACCGAAAACTCTAACCCTGTTCTTTGAGTAAATAAAGCTTTTTCAAATCCCTGATTGAGTCGAAGAGCATTCATCATAAATTCAAAGGGTAAATTATCCTGGCTNATNGATTCTTTATTTTGAAAAAATATTTTTTTATTGATGCTATCTACATAANTTTTTGGATTTTTTGTGTTGTGCGTTCGAATNATCGTTTCATTATCAAATGTAATTTTGGAATGTGCACCGGCACCCAGCCCCAAATAGTCACCNAAAAACCAATAATTTTGATTATGNAAAGATTTATAATTACTTTTAGCAAACGCCGAGGTTTCATAATGAATATACTTCTTTGATTGAAGAAGGCTGGTTATCATTTCATACATTTCAAAGGCTAGATCTTCAGATGGAAGTTTTGGTGGATTTTTATAAAATGTTGTTTGAGGCTCAATAGTCAGGTGATAAAAGCTGAGATGATTGGATTCAAATTCAATTGCTTGTAGGAGCTCTTTTTCTAGGTTTTCCAATGATTGTCCGGGAAGGGCAAACATTAGATCTAAGTTATAGTTTGTGAAAAGCCTTTTTACAACCTCTATAGCTTTAATCGCCTCTTCTGAGCTATGAATCCTTTCAAGTTTTTTTAAATGATTGTTGTTAAAGCTCTGAACTCCTAATGAGATTCTGTTTACGCCGGCCAATTTGTAGTCTGAAAAATTNTTGACGTCTATTGTTCCTGGGTTGGCTTCCATAGTTATTTCAGGCATATGCTCTTGATTACATGACTGAATACGATCAATAATTTTTTGAATCAATTTCGGAGAAACTAAGCTAGGTGTACCTCCCCCAAAAAATATTGATGAGATGTGTCGATGAGGAATTTCCTTTTCATANTAAGAAAACTCCTCCAAGATAGCGTTGATATAATNCTCTTCTAAATTTTGTACTTTATCTAAAGATGCTTCATGGGAATTAAAGTCACAATAAGGGCACTTATGAATACACCAAGGGAGATGTATATAAACACCAAGATTTCTAGGTGGATTAAGCATTAGGATTTTTTGTAAGGATTATTTAGCTTATGAATTATTTCCTCAAACACAGTTTTCATTTGTTCTTCAGATACTTCCATCAATAAGCCATCTTCAAAAGCATCTTGCATGAGCTGATTAATTTCATCAAAGTTCTCTTTCATAACTTTGATTTTTTCTGTACAAGAGACAATGCTTTTATCTTCTCGTTTCCATACTGGCCATTTATTCTTGCTCATATTTAATTTTAAGCTTATGAATTAATTGTTGCAATGCCTTACCACGATGACTTAATTTATTTTTTAATGTCGTATCAAGTTCTGCTGCTGTTTTTTCAGTTTTGATATCTTCAAAAATTGGATCATACCCAAAGCCATTATTACCTCTTGGTGATTTGGTAATTCTTCCTTTCCATATGCCTTCACAAATTAGGGGTTGCGGGTCTAAATGTGAAGAGATAAAGACTATTGAAGAATAATAATAAGCATTTCTATCAACAACTCCATCAAGACTTTGAAGCAGTAAATTTAAGTTGTCTATGTCAGATGCATTATCTCCAGCATATCTTGCTGATCGAACTCCTGGGAGCAGGTTCAATGAATCAACACAAATTCCAGAGTCATCAGCAATTGCTGGGAGATTTGTGTGAAATGAAGCATGGCGTGCTTTAGCAAGTGCATTTTCAATGAAGGTGTCATAAGGCTCATCTGCCTCACTTATATTGAAATTAGACTGAGGAATAATTTCAAAATTTGTGCCCATCAATAGGGTTTGTAACTCCCCAATTTTTTTTGGATTGCTTGATGCCAAAACAATTTTTATCATATTATTTTTTTGCAATCTCAAATATTAAATTTATAGCTTTCTGACTGGCGTCTAAAATACTATTTAATTCTGTCAGACTAAACGCTACTCCCTCAGCAGTACCTTGAATTTCAATAAATTTGTTATCCTGGTTCATTACTATATTCATATCCGTTTCGCAATTGCTGTCCTCATCGTAATCAAGATCTACTAAAACCTGATCACCTACAACTCCTGCTGAAATAGCAGCGACTTTACTAATAATTGGTGACTCAGTAATCAACCCTTTTTTAATCATGAATTGGATGGCATCTTCAACGGCGCATGCTGCACCAGTAATAGATGCAGTTCGAGTACCCCCATCCGCTTGAATGACATCACAGTCAATATGAATTGTATTTTCTCCTAATTTTTTTAGATCAACCATGGCGCGGAGACTTCTACCTATTAATCTTTGGATCTCTTGTGTTCGACCGGTTTGTTTTCCTCTGGCTGACTCTCGTTGCATCCTAGAAGATGTTGATCTGGGAAGCATTCCGTATTCGGCTGTGAGCCACCCCTGATTTTTTCCTTTTAAAAAAGAGGGTACGCCTTCAACGACGCTTGCTGTGCATAACACGTGCGTTTGCCCACATTTAATTAGAACAGAACCCTCTGCATGGCAAGTGAAGTTTCTGATTATTTCTATTTTACGTAGCTCATGGTTTTGTCGATTGCTATTTCTCATTTAGATACCTAAAGTTTTTTAAATTACTTAAGATTATAAAGAATAAAGCAGATAAAATAATGTTTTCAAACAAGAAAGAAGCACTGAATGACAAAAAGCATGACGGGTTTTTATAACGGTTCAATGAAGATTGACAAAATAAATAATATTTCTGTTGAGATGCGCTCCGTAAATAATCGATATTTTGATTTTAATTTAAGGATTGATGATGACCTTAAATATCTTGAAACTAAAATAAAAACATTAGTCGGTGTTGTTGTTAAAAGAGGTAAGGTCGACCTAAGAGTTTCAAGAGTTACGGATATTAATAATGAAAAAAAATTAACTGATGAACAAATATTGACTGCTGTAAAAGATATGAAAAGAATATCTAGTTTATCAAAGCAGGAATTTAAAGCTTCATCAATGGAGATTATCAATTTTATCAATTATTATCAGGGTAGTGAAAAGCAAAAGATCAATGAAAAAAAACTTATGGATTTTTTATCAGATGCATTAGAAAATTTTAACAAAGATCGAAAAAGAGAGGGATCTGTTTTAGGAAAGATTCTTTTAAAAAATGCAAAAGAAATTTCAAAAAAAACCAAACAAATAAAATCTTATTTTTCTTCTGATGCAAAGCAATATCAAAAAAAATTAATGGAAAAGCTAGAAGGTCTTAATGTTGAAGTTACGGATCAAAGATTGCAACAAGAGGTAATCTTTTTTTTGCAGAAGTCCGATATTCAGGAGGAAATTGATCGTTTGTTTTCCCATCTGATAGAAATCGAAAATCTTCTTAGATCAAATGAAGCTGTCGGTAAAAAATTAGATTTTATGATGCAAGAGCTCAATAGAGAAGCTAATACATTGGCATCTAAGTCAATATCTAATAGAATTTCATCGGAAGCAATTGATATAAAAGTATTAATCGAACAAATGCGTGAACAAATCCAAAATATTGAATAAATGAAAAATAATAAATTGGCAAAGTTATATATTATTAGTGCTGCTTCTGGCGCAGGCAAAACAACGATTGTAAAAGAGTTACTAGATAAAATATCGACTTTGAGAGTTTCCGTATCTCATACTACTAGACCTCCCAGGCCTCTTGAGAAAAATGGAAAGGATTACCACTTTGTCTCCATTGAAGAATTTGAAGGTATGATCGAAGANGGTTTATTTTTGGAGTATGCCGTTTGTCATGGAAATTTCTACGGCACCTCAAAAGACTCGGTTTTGAGNTTATTGGAAAATGGAAAAGATGTAATTCTAGAAATTGATTGGCAAGGTGCGCAAAGTATTAAAAAATTATTTCCTGAGGCTAAAAGCATCTTTATAATGCCGCCATCATTGGAGACACTCAGGGAAAGATTAATTCAAAGAAATCAGGATAGTATTGAAGTTATAGACAGCAGAATGAATGCCGCTGAGGAAGAAATGTCGCATGCTTCTGAATTCGATTATGTTACAATAAATAATAATCTCGACGAGACAGTCGGACAATTATTACAAATTATAAATCATTAAAATATCGAGGAAGTTATGGCACGAATTACAGTAGATGATTGCTTAGCAGTAATACCTAATAGATTCCAATTGACTCTTATTGCATCAATCAGAGCACGTCAGCTTGCAAATGGTGCGGAATCAACAATTAAAAATGCAAATAATGATAAACCTTCTGTTTTAGCGCTTCGTGAAATCGCTGCAGGACTGATTGGGTTAGAATTACTTGGCGGTAATAGCCCTGAAAGCGCAGCTACAATTAATGAAACAGAACAAAATGAGGAACAACCTCAATAAATTTTAAAACATGAGGCTACTCGTTGAATAAGCCAAAGTTAAAAAATAAACCTGAGGCTGAGAATTCAGAATCAGGTTTTCTTCTTCCTGCCGATAGTCCTAAATCTAAATTAGGATGCCTAGTTTCTGCATATTTAAAAAAATCTGAGATTGATTCAATCAATGAGGCCTATCGTTATTCAGAGAATTGTCATAAGCATCAAAAACGCAAAAGCGGAGAACCGTATATAACTCATCCAGTATCTGTAGCATGTATTGCTGCAGAGCTTCATTTGGATGCTCCATCGATAATGGCAGCATTATTGCATGATGTGGTTGAAGATACAGAGGCTACCTTGCAAGATATTGAGGATCGATTTGGAAAACAGGTTTCTAAGTTAGTTGATGGACTATCAAAACTGGATAAATTAAGCTTTTCGGATGTAGTGGAAGCTCAGGCTGAAAACTTTAGAAAAATGTTGTTAGCTATGTCTTCCGATATCAGGGTAATGTTAATTAAATTATGTGATCGAACGCACAATATGCAGACACTTCATCATTTGCATGAAGAGAAAAGGAAGAGAATTTCACAAGAGACGCTGGATATTTATGCGCCGATTGCTAATAGACTTGGCTTAAACAATATATATCAGGAACTGGATAATCTTAGCTTTAAATATATTCATCCATTAAGACACCAAACAATTACCAAAGCCATAACGTCTACAAGAGGAAACCGAAAAGAGGTTGTGGAAAAAATTTTAGTCGACATAACAGAAAAGTTAAAAAAAGAAAAACTTAAAGCCAGTATTTATGGAAGAGAGAAACAGCCGGCCAGTATTCATAAAAAAATGTTAGAAAAAAGTTTAGGGTTTTCTGATATTTCCGATATCTATGCTTTTAGAATTATTGTTGATGATGTAAAAAATTGCTATATTGCTTTAGGAGCTCTTCATTCATTATTTAAGCCAATTCCAGGAAAATTTAAGGATTACATAGCAATTCCAAAAGCTAATGGGTATCAGTCACTCCATACGACTTTATTTGGACCTTTTGGAATGCCATTAGAAATTCAGATACGAACAATAATGATGAATAATCTTGCTGAAGCTGGCGTAGCTGCTCATTGGATGTACAAAACAAAAGAAAACCAAGTATCCAGATTGCAACAAGATACCAACCAGTGGTTAAAAAGACTATTAGAAATTCAATCAGATAGCGCGGATTCATTAGAGTTTCTAGAACATCTTAAAGTGGATCTTTTCCCGGATGAAGTATATGTATTTTCTCCAAAAGGAAAAATCTTTGTTTTACCTAAAGGTTCATCAGCTGTTGATTTCGCTTATGCGGTTCATTCGGATGTCGGAAATAGTTGCTTATCATGCAAAATAAATAATGAATTAGTACCCTTAAGAACAAAAGTGAAAACAGGGGACCATATTGAGATAATAACCGGTCCATTGGCTAAACCAAATCCAGCATGGTTGAATTTTGTTATTACTGGAAAAGCAAGGTCGCAGATAAGAGCATTCATGAAAAATGCTGAGTCTACGGATCTAGTAATATTGGGATACAGTATATTAAACAAAGCATTAAAAGCATTTCACATTGAGCCTGATAGCATAAAAAAAAGGCATTGGGAAAAACTTTTACATGATTACCACTTAAAAAATAAAGACGATATTTTGATTGATATTGCTTTAGGCAGAAGAGTAAATATTATGGTTGCCCATCAACTATCTACAATTGTTAGTGGGCAGACAAGCCTTGGAAGACAAGAAAAGTTTCTTGATGTCATATCAATTAAGGGGTCTGAGGGAATGGCTTTAGATTTAGCAGATTGCTGCTATCCAATTCCAGGAGATCCAATTCTCGGGTATATCGATAAAGATAAAGGTCTTATTATCCACACGCATGATTGCAATGAAATTAAGAAGATTAAGGTTGACCCTGAAAAATGGGTGGATGTGGAATGGGAGCCAAATCCCGATCGAATATTTAAAGTTAAGATGGATATTTTAGTCACCAACGAAAGAGGTGTGTTAGCAAAAATTGCCGCTGTGATTGCTGATTTAGAATCAAATATTGATAACCTTATCACTGAAGAGGGTGATGGAAGTAACTTTACAACGATTAGATTTTTGATAGAGGTAAGAAACAGAATACATTTAGCTGATATTATTAGGCAGCTTAGAAAAATTGAACAAGTCAGTCGTATTACAAGAACTAAAATGGGATCAATTAAATAGGATAATTATGAGTAAAGAAATAATAAGTACAAAAAATGCACCACAGGCAATTGGAACATATTCACAAGCGATTAGAAAAAATAATATGGTGTTCTTGTCCGGCCAAATTGGCTTGGACCCGAAAACTATGCAAATGGTAGATGGTATAGAGCAACAAATCCATCAGGTTTTTAAGAACTTATTAGAGGTAATTAGTTCAGCAGGTGGAAGTAAGGAAGATATAGTAAAACTTAATATTTATCTTACTAATCTTGATAATTTTTCGTTAGTAAATTCAATTATGGAGGAATATTTTAGTTCTCCATATCCTGCAAGAGCGGCAGTAGGTGTTTTATCACTCCCTAAAGGAGCACTGATAGAGGCTGATGGTTTTTTAGTTCTTGATTAACTATTGAAATCACTATTCACAGACAGACAAAAGCAGCTCCTAGAAAATTTAAATATTACAAATTGGTTTGATTTAATAACTCACTTGCCATCGAGGTATGAGGACCGAACTACAATCGTTAAGATTAATAGCGCAGATCTTGGTCAAAACATATTAATTTTGGGAAAAATAATACGAACGGAAATTACTTACAGAGGAAAAAGAAACTTAAATGTATTTGTCCAAGATGAAGATGAAAATTTAATCATCTTACGATTTATTAATTTTTACCCAAACCAATTAAAGCAATTTGTTGAAGGAATGAATATTTTAGCTTACGGGTTAGTCAGAAAATATTTAACTAATCTAGAAATGATTCATCCTGAGGTTCAGGTTTCTGAAAATTTAATTTTTACCCTGCCGACAAATTATACGCCAATTTACCCTACGACCTCAGGGCTTGGGCAAAAGAACCTTTCTAAATTAATTCAAAAAGCATTGGCGTATACAAAAGAAAAAAAATTTTTGAATTTTATTGATGAGTTTTTAAATAAAGATAAAAAAATTAATTTTATTTCAGCATTAGATTACATTCATAACCCAACTAAAGAATTTAGTTTAAATGAAATCAATCAAAAAATTACTCCATATCATGAGCGAGTAAAATACGCTGAAGTATTGGCTCAACAATTATATTTAAAGATTTCTAAAGCAGACAGAGTATCTGAAAAAGCATTTAGCTATAAGGATATAAATTCTGATTTTAAATCACGGATCTTAGAAAAAATTCCCTTTGTATTAACAAAATCACAGAAGTTGGTAATAGAAGAAATTGAGAATAATCTAAATAACAGCCAGCCAATGTACCGAATTCTTCAAGGTGATGTTGGATCAGGTAAAACAATTGTAGCAATAATNGCATCTGTAAAAATTCTTTCAAAGAACCACCAGGTAGCATTAATGGTNCCCACNGAAATTTTAGCNAAACAACATTATCTGAAGATAAAAAATATTTTCGATGGAAGTAAAATTAGGGCGAGTCTTTTAACAGGAAGCATAAAGGGTAAAGAACGAGAGGATGTACTAAGAAAAATTAGCTCGGGTGAAACTCAATTTATTATAGGAACACATGCTTTATTTCAGGATAGTGTTGATTTTAAACAATTAGGATTATGCATAATTGATGAACAGCATCGATTTGGTGTAAAGCAGCGGATGGATTTAATGAAAAGGGGAAAGCAAGAGTTCATGCCTCATCAGCTTATGATGAGTGCTACTCCAATACCCAGAACTTTAAGCATGACTTATTTTGCTGACTTAGAGGTTAGTTCAATTTCAGAAATGCCAAAAAATAGAATTCCGATTACAACAAAACTAATACGGGAAACGCGACGAGATGAGTTAATTGAATTATTAAAGTTGGAATTACATAAAGGGAATCAAATTTACTGGGTTTGTCCTTTAGTTGAAGAAAGTGAAAAAATAAAATTAGTGGACGCAAAAAATACTTTTGAAGGTTTAAAAAGTACCTTACCAGAATTTAATGTTCAATTAATTCATGGAAGAATGAAAGAAATTGAAAAATCAGAAATTATGCAAAATTTTTTAGATGGAAAAATAAATTTACTAGTTGCTACAACTGTTATTGAGGTAGGGGTTGATGTTCCTAACGCAACTGTTATGGTAATTGAGCATTCAGAAAGACTTGGGCTTTCTCAACTTCACCAACTTCGTGGTAGGGTCGGAAGAGGCGATAAAAAAAGTATGTGTATTTTTCTTTATTCAGATAACTTATCTANAAATGCAAAAGATAGATTAAGAACAATTTATGAAAATACGGATGGATTTATAATTGCAGAGAATGATCTTAAGATAAGAGGACCTGGAGAGTTGATAGGAACTAGGCAAAGTGGTATTCCCTCTTTAAAAATTGCAAATTTAATTGATGATGAGGACATTGTTCATCAAGTAGTTAAAGATTCAGCTAATATGATAAACAGCCAATATAACGACGTAATAAAATATACGGACTTGTGGTTTGGGCATAAAAACTTTTTAAGATCTTAAGTCATGTGGATAAAAAAACCTCAAAATAACATTAATAGTCTCGTTACTTATAGAAAATCATTAACTTCAAGACTAAAACGTCACAATTTATTTAAAATTAAGCTGGTATCCAATAAAAGATCAAGCATAACCAGTTATGAAAAAAATTTATATGGGATACGTGCAAGGAATTTTTTTGTAAGGAATGTCTTAATTGAGCTAGACAACCAACCTGTAATTTATGCGAAGACTATAACGCAATATAAACATTCGAGAGATTTAATCTCTAAGCTGAAAAATCTTAAGAACAGGTCTTTGGGAAGTTTTGTTTTCAATAAAAGTCATTATAAAAGATCAGATTTTAGATTTCAGCAAACGAATTCAAATAACAACCTTATTAAAATTTTAAACAAAGAAAATATTGATCCAAAAAATATTTTTATAACGAGGTTGTCATTTTTTGACTCGTCTTCAAACAGAATACTCTTAATTGAAAATTTCATGAAAAAAATTAATCAATATGAGTTATAAGAAACTAAGAGGCTATATACAACTAGCTCGAGTAGATAAACCAATTGGTATTTATCTATTATTGTGGCCNACATTATGGGCACTGATTTGTGCATCAAATGGTTTTGTGCATATCGAAGATCTAACTCTCTTTGTTCTTGGAGTTTTTTTATCTCGATCAGCAGGGTGTGTGATCAACGATATTTTTGATAAAAATTTCGATAAAAAAGTTCACAGGACAAAATTAAGACCGTTGGTCAGTGGAGTATTGGAAAAAAGAGAAGCCTTTATATTGTTNTTTATTTTGTTNTTCTGTGCATCTTGCTTGATGTTTTTTTTGACCCCCTTAGCTATAAAAGTAGTTTTTATATCGGCATTACTATTGTGCACATATCCATTAGCCAAAAGGTTTATGAAAATTCCCCAAATTTATTTAGGTATGGCTTTTAGTTCAAGCATACTAGTTGTTTTTGCGCATGTTAATAAGAGCTTTCCTTTGATTTGTTGGCAACTTTTTTTGGCAAATTTTTTCTGGGTTATGGCATATGACACAATATACGCCAAAGAGGATTATGGGGATGATGTAAAATTAAATATTTATTCAGCACCAAAATTTTTTAAGGGAAAAACGATTTTTTATACAAATCTTTTCTATTTTTTGATGTTTTTTTTCTTTTATCAGGTTGTTTCCCAATTCAACGATACTTTTTTTGTTTTTTTATTAATCCTTACATTTTTTATTATTTCAATAATAAGGGTCAGAAAATTGGCTTTGAAAGAGAGTAAATTTATAAAATTATTTAAAGAAAACAATTACTTAGGTGCTATAATGATGATCATATTACTTTTTGTGGTTAATTATTGAAATTAAAACAAAAAATTAGTAATTAATTTGACAAAACACTAGGATTCGTAATAAAATCACGCTCTTTTATAAATTTTGGAAGTAAAGATAAATGAGAACTATTTCAGCTAAAGGTCACGAGGTTAAAAGGGACTGGTTCCTTGTAGATGCAACTGATGCTACTCTTGGTAGGCTAGCAAGCGCAATTGCACACAGACTAAGAGGTAAACATAAGACTATCTATACACCTCACGTTGACACTGGAGACTATATAGTTGTTGTTAATGCTGAAAAGATCAAAGTGACTGGTAATAAATCAAATGATAAGATTTATCATAGACATTCTGGATATCCAGGTGGTTTATATTCAGCAAACTTTTCTCAAATGCAGGAAAAATTCCCTGGTCGTGCCCTAGTTAAAGCAGTTAAAGGCATGCTGCCAAAGGGTCCATTGGGTTACGCAATGGCAAAGAAATTAAAAGTATACGCTGGTGATACACATGAGCATGTTGCTCAACAACCAAAACCACTAACTATTTAATAAGAGAATTATATGATTGGTAAATATTATTACGGTACAGGAAGAAGAAAAAGTTCAGTCGCAAGAGTATTCATGCAACAGGGAAAAGGACAAATAATCATTAACGGCTTACCTGTTAATGAATATTTTTCAAGATTTACTTCTGAAATGATCTTAAGGCAACCATTGGATCTAACAAAAAATGAAACTTCATTTGATATTAAAGTTAATGTTACAGGTGGTGGAGAATCAGGTCAGGCTGGTGCAGTAAGACATGGAATAACAAGAGCATTGATGGACTTTGATGCAGAATTAAAACCTGAATTATCTAAAGCAGGTTACGTTACTCGTGATGCTCGTGAAGTTGAACGTAAGAAAGTGGGCTTAAGAAAAGCTAGAAGACGTAAACAGTTTTCTAAACGATAATATATCGTTATACAAAAGCCGCTTTGAAGCGGCTTTTTTTTTGATAAATCATTTATAATCGTTGAAATTATGAAAAAAATAAATGTGTCAATTATGGGCGGTTCTGGATATACAGGATCTGAACTTTTAAGGTTACTGAGTAATCATCCGTATATAGAAATCGATCAAATTACCTCAAGACAAGATGAGGGCAAAAATATCTCAGATGTTTTTCCTTTTCTTACAGGCAATTCCAAATCTTTTTTTATTCACCCAGACAAGGCTGACTTTACAAATTCAGATTTGATTATGTTTGCAACACCGAACGGAATTGCCATGAAGTATGCCAAAGATCTTTTATTGAAAGGTAAAAAAATTATTGATCTTGCGGCTGATTTTAGAATAAAAAATCTTCAAATTTGGGAGAAATGGTACCAAATACAGCATGAGTCAGCTGATTTAATCGATGAAGCCGTTTATGGGTTACCTGAATGGAATAGGGAAAGTATTAAAAATGCTCATTTAGTAGCAAACCCTGGCTGTTATCCAACTGCGATCCAGCTTGCACTAGCCCCATTACTTAAGGAGCAAGTGATTCAAGAAAGTAATATTATTATTGATGCTAAATCTGGAATAAGCGGGGCTGGCAGAAGATTAGAAAATAACTTGCTAATGAGCGAAGCAAGTGAGAATTTTTATGCCTATGCAGTTGAAGGACACAGACATGAACCAGAAATAGAAGAAAATTTAAAAATCTTTGCTGATAACAAAAATATTAATGTTTTATTTATTCCGCATCTCCTGCCGATGGTAAGGGGAATATATGCAACAATTTATGCTGATTTAAAATCAACTGATATAGGTATTGATAAGATTGACTCTTTATTTAATCAAACGTATGAAGATAGTTTTTTTGTCGATTATCTGGGCATTAACAAGCTACCTCAAACAAAAGCGGTCAGAGGTTCAAACTACTGTAAAATATCTGTTTTTAAGCGAGATAATAAATTGGTGATACTTTCAACAATAGATAATCTTGTAAAAGGTGCAGCTGGTCAGGCAATTCAAAATATGAATTTGATGTTTAATTTTAATGAAAATGAAGGTTTGCAAAGTCTTCCAACATACCCATAAATTTATGTTAAAAAAATTACAAAGAAAAAAAAGAATTAAATTAGCAAAAGCTAAACCCAGGGTAAGAATAGGGTCTGTTTGGAGAAAACAAACAATGGTAATATTGTTAGCTTTTTTGGCTACGTTATATCTTTCTTATCGATTATTTGACGGAGGAAATTCTGTTAATTATTTACTAAAAATTAACGAGCTTAGCGAATCAAAAANAGATCTTTCTCAAGAATTAGATGCATTAAGATTGNAGATTCAACTAAAAGATGTTGCTATCTCCAAGATGGATGAGGAGCTTAAAAAGCTGAAAGAGGAAAATAATGATCTGCAAGAAGATATCTTATTCTATGAAAAAATTGTCGGAAAAAGGAGATAAGATTGTTTAAAAAAAATAAATATAGTTCAATTGACACACTAATTGATGAAACAATGAATATCCGAGGCAATATGACATTTGCAGGAGGTATAAGGCTTGATGGAAAGCTGGTTGGAAGCCTTACTTTGAGTGATGGAGCTCATGGAACTTTAATCATGGGAGAAAAGAGTAAAATCACAGGTGATATTATTACAGATTCAGCTATTATAGCTGGAGAAGTTAAAGGGAATATTCAAGCAACTGAATTCTTGGAACTTCACTCTACCGCAAAGATCTTAGGTGATATTGAATACAGCACAATTGAAATTCATGCGGGAGCAAAGGTTAACGGTCAATTGATTGAAGTAAAAAAAAATAAGTTAAATAAAAAGAATTTAGAAAATAAAGAGGTAAAAAATGACAAATGAAATAAAAATGCCAGACCCATTAATCTTTACTGATAACGCAGTAAAAAAGGTTAAAGAGCTGATAGAAGAAGAAGAGTCGGGCGATCTTAAGTTAAGAGTTTTTGTTAGCGGCGGAGGATGCTCGGGTTTCCAATACGGATTTACATTTGAAGAGAATGTAAACGATGACGATACCCAAGTGACTAAGGACAATGTGACTTTACTAATAGATCCTATGAGCTTACAGTACTTGACTGGCTCTGAAATTGATTACCAAGATAACGTTCAAGGCTCTCAGTTTGTAATAAGAAATCCTAATGCAACTACAACCTGTGGATGCGGATCTTCTTTTTCAGTCTAATATTTTGAAACGTTTCGACCTGAAGGGACATTCCTTTGGGTTTTGCCTTTATAGATTTGTCTTGGGCGTCCTATTTTCAGATTATCACCCAGAAACATTTCATTCCAATGGGCAATCCATCCAGCCGTTCTAGCAAGAGCAAACACAGCCGTGAACATTGAATTAGGTATCCCTAAAGCACGCATTACAATTCCTGAATAAAAATCAACGTTGGGATAAAGTTTTTTTTCAACAAAATATTCATCCTCAAGAGCAATTTTTTCTAATTTCATTGCAAGCTTGAAAATAGAATCATTTTCTAGTCCAAGCTCGGATAAAACTTCATGACATGTTTTTCTCATAATTTCAGCTCTAGGATCTTTATTTCTATAAACTCGATGACCAAATCCCATTAACCTAAAGGAGTCTGTTTTATCTTTCGCCCTTTCAATATACTCATTAATGCGATTTTCATTTTTAATTTCTTGAAGCATCTTTAGTGTTGCTTCATTTGCACCGCCATGGGCAGGCCCCCACAAGGAAGCTATACCAGCAGCAATACATGCAAAAGGGTTAGCTCCGGACGAACCAACTAACCTTACTGTTGATGTGGATGCATTTTGTTCATGATCTGCATGGAGAATTAAAATTCTTTCAAAAGCTCTTACTAGAATAGGATTTAGATGATACGCTTGCGTCGGGCTTGAAAAAAGCATATTTAAAAAGTTTGCCGCATAACCCAGATCATTTCTAGGATAATTAAAAGGTCGTCCTAAGTTATATAAATAACTCCAAGCCGCAATAGATGGAACTTTGGCAATAAGTCTATTGGCAGATAATCTTCTATGATTTCGATTATATACATTCATTTCATCAAAATAAAAAGCTGATTTAGAAGCTACAACAGCCGCCATAACTGCCATTGGATGCGCGTCTCTCCTAAAACCTTTAAAGACACTATTCAGTTGGTCATGCAGCAGATAATGTTTTTTTATTTCACCAACGTATGCATTTTTTTCTGACTCATTTGGGAGTTCACCATTCAGGAGTAAATAAGAAACATCTAAAAAATCACATTGTTCAGCAAGTTGCTCAATAGGGTATCCCCTATGAAGCAAAATACTTTTTTCACCATCAATAAAGGTAATAGATGAGTCACAGGAAGCAGTTGACATAAATCCTGGATCATAAGTTACATAACCATTTTCAGATAGCGCAGAAATATCAATGGCTGGTTTACCAAGTGACCCTTCTATAATTGGAAGATCAATTGTTGTTCCATTTGCTAATGTAAGTTTTGCTTTTTTTGAATCCATCATTAAACTTTAATATTTTTTGATCTCGTATTATAACTTAAATGTTAGGAATCTGATTGAGTGGGGGGCTGACTTATTACTCCGTAAATATTTTTATTTTTTGAGCCAGTCACTGAACGTAAATCAAGATATTCATTGTTTATACTTTTTGATGCAATCCATGCAAATGCTGAGGATTCTACATATTTAGGGTCTAGATTGAAATCATTTGAAGATTTAAAATTGATTTGAGTTCTTTCCTTGAGCTGGTCCATCAAATAAGTATTGTAAAATCCACCTCCAAAAATATATGCATGATTTATATTTTTAAATTCTTTTAAATGCTTTTCAATCGCTTGAATGGTTAATTCGAGAAATGTTCGTTGAACATTTTCAGGTTTATATTTAGATAATTTAAAAGACTTAAGCCAACTTTCGTTGAAGTAATCTCGGCTAGTACTTTTTGCCCCCTTTTTGTTAAAAAAAGGATCCTTCAAGAATTGAGCAAGTAATTCATACTCTATCTGACCTTTTTTTGACCAAGAGCCGTTGTTATCAAAATTTTTATTTTTAACTTTTTTGATCCAAGAGTCTAAAAAAATATTTCCGGGACCACAATCAAAACCAAGCATATTTGATTTATTGATGATAGAAATATTTGAAAATCCACCAATATTTAAAAAAATTGCAGAACTTATTTTATTAATTTTCATTAGGTAATTATGAAATATGGGTATCAACGGAGCCCCTTGTCCACAATCAGCTACATCGGAATTTCTAAAATTGTGAACAACTTTTATTTTTGTATGCTTTGCAATTAAAGAGGCATTCCCTATTTGAATACTGAAAGAACTTTTAGGATTGTGTCGAACAGTTGGTCCATGAAAGCCAATTCCAATAATATTATGCGCTTCAAGATTATTTCGTTTGATTAAATTAAGAATTAGTTTGCTGGTTAAATTCGAGACCTCATTCCCAACTAAAATACTTTGCTCTAAGTCATTAACTGATGGACTATTAAGATTAATTATTTTATCTCTTAATTTATTAGTATAATTTTTTGATATTCCATCGATGAGACTAAAGTTATCATTCTCTATTCTGCAAAGAGAGAGATCGATACCATCAGAAGATGTTCCTGACATTACACCAATGTATAAATTATTTTGTGGCATATTTTTATGAAGTTCTTAAAGTTCTTTTAATAAGACTATATAATTATCATTTTNATTATAAACATAATCAAATATGCTGGCAGATTTAAAAAGAGGTTCAGATGAAATTTTAGTGATGTCTGAATTCGAGAAAAAGTTAAAAGGAGATAAGCCTTTAAAGATAAAAGCGGGTTTTGATCCAACCGCACCCGATTTGCATTTAGGGCACACGGTTCTGTTAAATAAATTGCGGCAATTTCAAAATTTAGGCCATGAGGTAATTTTTTTGATTGGCGACTTTACGGGGATGATAGGTGATCCAACAGGTAAGAACACCACGCGACCTGCGCTTACGGAAGAAGAAGTTCAAGAAAATGCCAAAACATATCAATCACAAGTATTCAAAATTTTAGACAAAGAAAAAACTAAGGTTGTTTTTAACTCAGCCTGGTTAAAAGATCTCGGTGCAGATGGCATGATNAAGCTATCTGCNAAATATACTGTTGCAAGAATGTTAGAGAGAGACGATTTTAGTAAACGATTCAAGACTAACCAGTCAATATCAATTCATGAATTTATGTATCCGTTGATGCAAGGATATGATTCTGTTGCCCTTGAAGCTGATGTTGAGTTAGGAGGCACGGATCAAAAATTTAATTTACTCATGGGTAGAGAGTTACAAAAAGCATATGGTCAAGAACAGCAGTCGATTCTTACTATGCCGCTATTAGAGGGCTTAGATGGCATTAACAAAATGTCAAAATCTTTAAATAATTATATTGGTATCAACGAACCACCTGAGATAATTTATTCGAAATTGATGTCAATATCGGATGAGCTAATGGTCCGCTATATTGATTTACTTTCGTTAAAGCATTTCGAAGAGATACAGGAATGGAAAAATAGACTGAAATCTGGAGACAATCCAAAAAATATTAAGGATGAGTTTGCTCAGGAGATTGTAGAGAGATTTCATAATAAAGAGGCTTACCAGAAAGCAAAATCAGATTTTTCAAAAAGATCATCTGGGCAAATACCGGATGAGATTAAAGCTTATGAGATTAAGAAAACTGATGATTTATCAATTCCTCAAATTTTAAAAAATATTTACTTTGTTACTAGCACTTCCGAGGCCATAAGACTTCTCAAATCTGGTGGTATTAGGGTCGATAGTGAAAAGATAGATCAAGATTTCCAAACACCAAAAGAAGATTTTGTAGTGCAAGTTGGAAAAAGGAAGTTTGCTTTAATTAAATTTGTATAAAGTATTGATTTAAATATTTATTTTTAGAGAATAAGTCAGTATAATAAGTGTGAGTGGGCCTAAAAAGGCCCTTTTTTTATTTTTAACGATTTTGATAATGGATATTGAAAAAATTATTTCAGATTCAATAGATAATATTGGCTATGAGCTAGTTGAGTGTGATTACAATCACAACAATGGCTTCATACGCATTTTTATTGATAACGGATCCATTATTTCTGTTGAAGATTGTGTAAAAGTAAGCAATCACTTAAATCGTGTTTTATCTGTCGAATTAGATTTTGATTTTTCAAGATTGGAAGTTTCATCACCAGGAGTAGACCGAAAATTAATTAAGCCTAAAGATTTTAAAAGATTTGAAGGCGAGAAAATAAAAATAAAACTACACACAGCTATAGATAGTACAAAAAAATTTGAAGGAAAGTTAATTGACTCAAATGAAGACTTCATAAAGATTCAATTAACTGACAATAAACTACTTGAACTGCCTTTTGATGAAATACAATTGGCCCGATTAAACCCTGACTTGTAACTTGGAGAATAATAAACATGAATCGTGAAATGTTAATTTTAGTTGATGCACTCGCTCATGAAAAAAATGTAAAAAAAGAGATTGTCTTTAATGCGCTTGAGCTAGCTTTAGCGTCTGCTACTAAGAAAAAATATCCTCATGGAACAGAAATTCAGGTTGAAATTGATCCGGAGACTGGACTTTATAACTCTTTTAGATGTTGGACTATCGTTGAAGATGAGTTATTCGAGAACGAGGAGGGAGAGCTTATTTCTTCAGATGAAAAAGCTCAAGGTAAAGATATAGGCGAAGTTATTAGGGAAGAAATTCCTTCTGAGGAGTTCGGAAGAATAGGAGCTCAAGCGGCAAAACAAGTTATTTTGCAAAAAATAAGAGAGGCTGAGAGAGAGCAAATCTTAAATGATTTTTTAGCTAGAGAAGAAAAACTTGTTTCTGGCCAGATTAGAAGAATGGACAGGGGTAACGCTGTAATTGAAATTGGAAAATTAGAAGCAATTTTACCTAGAGATCAGATGATCCCTAAAGAAAACTTGAGAGTTGGGGATAGAATTAGGGCTGCTTTGCTTAAAATTGAAACAACTCCTCGCGGACCACAATTAATTTTATCGAGAACATCTCCTGATTTTCTAATAAAGTTATTTGAATTAGAGGTTCCTGAAATTGAAGAAGGTTTGCTAGAAATTATGTCTGCATCAAGAGATCCTGGTTCAAGGTCAAAGATTGCTGTAAAGGCAAATGATCAAAGACTGGATCCAGTTGGCACATGTGTTGGCATGAGAGGCTCACGAGTACAGGCAGTCACTACAGAGTTGTCAGGAGAAAGAGTTGATATTGTTTTATGGTCAATTGAGCCTGCACAATTTGTAATTAATTCTATGGCACCAGCTGAAGTATCTAGTATTGTGGTGGATGAGGATAAAAGAAGCATGGACATTGTGGTTGATGAGGATCAATTGGCTCTTGCCATTGGAAGAAATGGACAAAATATTCGTTTAGCATCTCAATTAACTAACTGGGAATTAAATATTATGTCGGAAGAAGAGTCTGATAAAAAGCATGAAGAAGAGTATTCAACTGTAAGTCAGCTTTTTATTGAAAAACTTGATGTTGATGAAGAGGTAGCTGATATTTTAGTTAAAGAAGGCTTTTCATCTTTAGAAGAGATTGCATATGTTCCAGAGGATGAATTAAATCAAATGGATATATTTGATGAAGATACTATCCAAGAATTAAGAGCAAGAGCAAAAGCGGCTATTTTGACGGCAGCAATTGCAAATGAAGAAAAAGTTCCAGAACCAGCAGAAGACTTAAAAAACATGGAGGGTATGGATGAAAATACGGCCAGTTTGTTAGCTTCAAAAGGAATTATATCAATGGAGGATCTTGCAGAATTGGCGGTTGATGAGCTGTTAGATTTAATTAAAATCGAAGAAGATAGAGCAAAAACACTTATCATGACTGCTAGAGCACCATGGTTCGCATAATAATGGAGTAATAATGAGTCAATATACTGTAGAACAATTTGCATCTGAATTAAACCTTCCAATTGATTTGTTATTAGATCAATTATCCAAAGCAGGTGTGAAAAAAGGGAGCTCTAAAGATGAGTTGTCGGAAAATGATAAAACTGCTCTTTTGGATTTTTTAAAAAAGTCTCATGGAGAGCAGAAGCCAAAAACTAAAATTACTTTAACGCGGAAGCAAAATTCAGAAATTAAAAAAACTGACAGTGCTGGCAGATCGAGAACAATTCAAGTTGAAGTGAGAAAAAAAAGAACAATCACCAAGACGCCCGAGCCGGTTCAAGCTAGCGAAGAAAGCAACATTCCAAAACCAATTTTAGATGATGAACAAAAAAAGATCAGAGAACAAGAGCAATCTAGACACGATGCTTTAATAAAAGCCCAACAAGCTGATAAGGTAAAAGCAGATGAAAAGAAAGAAGACTCTAAAAAGCATATTGATGGAACAATCCACAAACCAGAAAATAAAGAAATAAAAAAAGAAGAACGAAAAGATAACTGGGACGATAAGCCTAANAAGAAAGTNTTAAAACCAAAAACTTCAACAGGTATGAATGAAGGTTGGAGATCACCAAAAACAAAGAATAGAAAACAACAAAAACAAAACAGCGACAGCGATACTTCTTTTGTTGCACCTACTGAACCTGTCATAAAAGATGTGATGGTTCCAGAGACTATTACTGTTGGTGAATTGGCCCATAAAATGTCGGTCAAAGCTGCTGAAGTAATTAAGTCACTAATGGGCATGGGCATGATGGTTACTATTAATCAAGTTCTTGATCAGGACACAGCGATGATTGTTGTTGAAGAGCTTGGACATGTTGCAAAAAAAGCTGAACAAAATGACCCTGAATCTATTTTAGACTTGGACGAAACCATTGAACCTATTTTGGAAACAAGACCGCCTGTGGTAACAGTAATGGGTCATGTGGATCATGGGAAAACCTCTTTGCTTGATTATATTAGAACTACAAAAGTTGCTTCTGGAGAGGCTGGAGGAATAACTCAGCACATCGGTGCATATCATGTCGAAACCAAAAAAGGTATGGTTTCATTTTTAGATACTCCTGGTCATGAAGCATTCACTGCGATGAGAGCAAGAGGAGCAAGCGTTACCGATATAGTAGTTCTCGTGGTTGCTGCAGATGATGGGGTAATGCCTCAAACCATTGAAGCGATTAATCATTCAAAAGCAGCCAAAACACCACTTATTGTAGCTATTAACAAGATAGATAAACCCGAAGCTAATTCTGAAAAAGTTAAGAATGAGCTAATGAACCATGAAGTTATTCCTGAAGAGCTTGGTGGGGACAGTATGTTTATTGAGTTGTCAGCTAAAACAGGACAAGGTATCGACGATTTACTAGATGCAATTCTGTTACAAGCTGAAGTTTTAGAATTAAAGGCTCCAACTAATACGCCAGCAAAAGGAATAGTTGTTGAAGCTAGGTTGGATAAAGGTAGGGGTCCAGTTGCTACTATCCTTATACAGTCAGGACAAATGAAGTCTGGAGATATGTTGCTCGCAGGATCTAGCTTTGGACGGGTAAGACTGATGTTAGACGAAAATGCAAAAAAAATTAATGAAGCAGGTCCATCAATTCCAGTAGAAGTTGTCGGATTGTCAGATGTTCCAAACGCTGGTGAAGATGTGATTGTTTTAAATGATGAAAGAAAAGCTAGAGAAATTGCATTATTCAGACAAGGAAAATTCCGAGATGTTAAGTTTGCTAAACAACAGGCTGCCAAGCTTGAAAATATGTTTGATCAAATGGCAGAGGGTGATGTAAAGACGCTTCCGTTAATTCTTAAGTCAGATGTTCAAGGTTCGTTTGAGGCTCTTAAGGGATCTTTAGAAAAGTTATCAAATGAAGAAGTTAGAATCAATGTTATTCACAATGCCGTTGGTGCAGTGAACGAATCGGATATCAATCTTGCGGTTGCATCTAATGCAATTATCATTGCATTCAACGTTAGGGCTGAAGGCGGGGCTCGTAAATCAGCTGAATCCAATGATATCGAAATTAGGTATTACAGTATTATTTATGATGCTGTTGATGATGTGAAAGCTGCCTTAACTGGAATGTTATCTCCTGATGAGAAAGAGAATATTTTAGGCTCTGTTGAAATAAGAGAAATTTATAAGGTTTCAAAAATTGGATCTATTGCAGGCTGTTATGTCACCGATGGGTTAATAAAAAGAGACTCTAAGGTTCGTGTCTTAAGAGACAATGTCGTGATTTATGATGGTGAGTTATCATCGCTTAAACGCTTCAAAGATGATACTAAGGAAGTAAAGTCCAACTTTGAGTGCGGCCTTTCAATCAAAAACTTTAATGATATTAAAGTCGGTGATGTGATTGAACCATATGAAATTGTTAAAGTAGCAAGAAAACTATAATGGCAAAAGACTTTCCAAGGTCAAATCAAATAGGTCAACAAATAAAAAAAGAGATTGCTCAAATTTTACAATTTGAGGTTCAACATCCTTTATTAAAAAATATAACTGTAACCGATCTTGAATTATCAAAAGATTTAAGACATGCAAAAATTTACTTTATTTCAAAGCAAAAGAAGGAAGATTTGCTTGAAGCCCTTAAGAGGTCAAACAGTTTTATAAGACAATGTTTATCTAAAAGAATGACGACTCGAGGAATACCAAATCTTGAATTCATCTATGATCAAGGGATTGACCATAACGACCGAATCACAGAATTACTTAACTCAGCTCTTAAGAATTAATATTTAACGATGAAAGACAACGAAATTTCTGTAAATGGATTTATATCTGTTATAAAGCCAAAGGGATGGACATCAAACCAAGTTCTTTCAAAAATCAAATGGTTATTTAAAACAAAAAAAGCTGGTCATGGGGGTACGTTAGATCCATTTGCTACGGGAGTGATTCCAGTTTTTCTTGGCGAGGCTACTAAATTCTCATCAAGAATTCTTGATGCTGATAAGGAATACATAGCAAATATTAAGCTTGGGTATGAGAGTACCACGGGAGATCTTGAGGGCGATGTTAATAAGGATGATTCTTTTAACTATGAAGAGTTACCTGCAAATATTGATAATTTAATTAAAAATCAATTCTTGGGGAAACAAACGCAGATACCCCCCAAGTATTCAGCTTTGAAGTATAAAGGTAAACCCTATTACAAATATGCTAGAGCGGGAATAGAAATCCCCATAAAATCAAGAGAGATTGAAATCAAGGAAATCGTTGTTATCTCGCAAATTCATAATCAGCTCACGGTGCAAGTAAGTTGCTCTAAGGGAACATATATCCGGACATTGGGGGAGGATATTGCAAAAATACTAGGTACAAAGGGGTATCTTACAGATTTAAAAAGAGTAAGAGTTGGAGATATTTATGAAAAAGACTCCTTTCTTTTAGAGGATATTGAGAATAAAGAATTAGATCAGAGGTACCAGCTACTTAGACCAATCGAAAAATATATTGATTTACCTGAAATAATCTTAGATCAAGAACAAACATTAAAAATATTGCAAGGGCAGTTTGTTGAAATTAATAGAGATTCAGGGGATTATATTCTTCGTGGCAGTGACAATACATTCATTGGTTTAGGTATTTTAATCGAAGATGAACTGAGGCCTTTGCGTTTGATTAAAAATTAAATAATTTGATATAAACCATTGTTAAATATTAAATTTTTATATAAAATACACCGTTCTTAAGAGAAGGAAATAAATGATGGCGTTTACAGCTATAGATAAAGAAAAAATTGTTAAAGAGTATGCACAAGGACAAAACGACACAGGTTCTCCTGAAGTTCAGGTTGCATTGCTTACTAATCGAATTAATTATTTGACAGGGCATTTCAAAACAAATGCTAAAGATAATCACTCACGCAGAGGTTTGCTGGCGCTAGTTAGCCAAAGAAGACGTCTATTAGATTACCTTAAGCGCAAAGATTTATCTCGATATCAAGATCTTATTAAGCGTTTAGGTTTAAGAAAGTAATAATCAATCAATCAAATTATTGAATAGCCGATTGTAAGCAACTATTGCTTATATCGGCTTTTTTTATAATTTTTTACTGGGAAGAGAGTAAAAAAAATGGCAAAAAGTATGTTTAATAAAGTAACAAAAAGTATCAAGTTGGGTGCAAATGAATTAAAAATAGAAACAGGTGAAATTGCAAGACAAGCAGATGGTGCCGTAATGGTAACTTATGGTGAAACTGTAGTTTTAGTTACGGTGGTTGGAAATCAATCAGTTAAAGAAGGACAGGACTTCTTTCCTTTAACAGTAGATTATCAAGAAAAAACATATGCAGCTGGAAAAATACCTGGAGGATTCTTTAAAAGAGAGGGCCGCCCAAGTGAAAATGAGATTTTAGTGTGTAGACTTATTGATCGACCATTAAGACCTCTATTCCCAAATGGCTTTTATAATGATGTCCAGATAGTGGCTACGGTTCTATCCTCTGACCCAGAAATTAATTCAGATATTCCAGCCATTATTGGTGCTTCTGCAGCGTTATCAATATCAGGAATTCCTTTCTATGGACCAATTGGTGCATCAAGGGTGGGTTATATTGATGGTGAATATGTACTAAACCCATCTAAATCAGAAATAGAAAAATCNGAATTGGACTTAGTAGTAGCCGGAACTAAAGATGCAGTTCTTATGGTTGAGTCTGAAGCTAAAGAATTAAGTGAAAAAGTGATGTTAGACGCTGTTCTATTTGGTCACAAAGCTGCCAAGGATGTGGTTAAGTTAATTAATGACTTTGCTAAGGAATCCGCTAAAGACCCATGGGATTGGTCAGCTCCAGAGCCTAATAAAAAATTAATTGCTGATGTAGAGAAGCTTGCTGAGAAAGATTTATCAAAAGCTTTTGCAATAAAATCTAAAGCGGAGCGATCACAAAAAATTTCTGAAATTAAAGCAAAAGTTACTGCCGAATTAATTACAGAGGATATGGGCACGCTTGCAATCAACGAAGTTAATAAAGAATTTTTTAACTTAGAAGCTAAAATTGTAAGATCAAAAATCCTTGACGGCGAACCAAGAATTGATGGTCGTGATACACGAACAGTTCGTCCTATTGAGATTAGTACAGGTGTTCTTCCAAGAACACATGGCTCATCTTTATTTACTCGTGGTGAAACTCAAGCTCTAGCAGTAGCAACTTTAGGCACTCCAAGAGACGCTCAAATTATCGATGCACTTCAAGGAGAGTACACGGATCGCTTTATGCTTCACTATAANTTTCCTCCATTTTCAACAGGGGAAACAGGCCGAGTTGGCTCACCAAAGAGAAGAGAAATTGGGCATGGAAGATTAGCCAAAAGAGCACTACTGGCTGTTTTACCAAATCAAGAAGAATTTGATTATACAATTAGATTGGTTTCAGAAATTATGGAATCAAATGGATCAAGCTCGATGGCTTCNGTNTGTGGTGGATGTATGGCTATGCTTGATGCTGGAGTTCCGCTTAAAGCTCACGTGGCTGGTATCGCAATGGGTTTAATTAAAGAAGATAATCGTGTCGCTGTGCTTACCGATATTCTTGGGGATGAGGATCATCTAGGTGATATGGACTTTAAAGTTGCTGGTACCGATTCTGGAATTACTGCTCTTCAAATGGATATCAAAATAGATGGCATTACTACCGAGATAATGCAGGTTGCTCTAAAACAAGCTAAAGAAGGAAGAGAACATATTTTATCATTAATGAAAAAATCACTCGATTCCAGCAGAAAAGAGCTTTCTAAGTATGCACCACGAATCATGACATTAAAAATTCATCCAGATAAGATTAGGGATGTGATTGGTAAAGGTGGGGCTGTTATCAAAGCCTTAACAGAAGAAACTAACACTACCATTGATATCACTGATGATGGGTTGGTAAAAGTTGCATGTACTTCTGGTGATGAAGGACAAAATGCAATTGATCGAATTAAAGAAATAACTGCGGATGTGGAAGTTGACCAGATTTACGATGGTAAAGTAATTAAAATCTTAGATTTTGGAGCAATTGTACAATTAATTCCTGGAAAAGATGGATTGCTTCATATTTCACAAATAGCTCATGAAAGAGTGAAGGCGGTAAAAGATCATCTTTCAGAGGGCGATGAGGTAAAAGTGAAAGTGATTGAGGTAGATCAAAAAGGAAAAGTTCGCGTTAGTGCTAAAGCATTAATAGAAAAACCCGAAGAAGAGGTTAAAGAAGAATCAGAGGAATAAAAAAAGGGGCATAAGCCCCTTTTTTTATAGTAATAACTTTTAATTTACTTAGCCATCTGCTTCTCTCTGATTTCATCTAGTGTTTTACAATCTATACATAACGTAGCAGTTGGACGAGCTTGAAGTCTATTTAAGCCAATTTCTTCACCACATTGTTCACAATAACCGTAATCATCGTTTTCAATATTACGTAGCGTTTGATCAATTTTTTTAATTAGCTTTCTTTCTCTATCACGATTTCTCAGCTCAAGTGCCATGTCTGACTCTTGACTTGCTCTGTCATTAGGGTCTGCATATGATGTGATTTCATCTTGCATATTTGAAACTGTTTTATCGATATCATGACTTAATTCATTTTTCCATCCAATTAAAATATCTTTAAAATGTTTGATTTGATTCTTATTCATGTAGCTTTCATTACCTTTTGAACTATATTTCTTAAAAATTTTATTACCCGAGTTTGTGATATTTTTAGCCGCTGGCTTAGCTACTGCTTTTTTAGCTGCTGGCTTAGCAACTGCTTTTTTAGCCGCTGGCTTAGCTACTGCTTTTTTAGCTGCTGGTTTAGCAACTGCTTTTTTAGCCGCTGGCTTAGCAACTGCTTTTTTAGCTGCTGGTTTAGCAACTGCTTTTTTAGCTGCTGGCTTAGCAAC
>JGI26084J50262_1000230_pt1 | contig 31337 bp, 29 predicted proteins | sample SaaInl6LU_22_DNA_FD_50262 | JGI IMG/M metagenome (IMG submission 50262) | reverse complement strand
AAAAACTACCTTATCGAACCTGTAAATGATGAAATACACAAAGCTACTCGCTCTATTGAGCATCTTCACGACCAGCCTCTTTGCCAAAACCGAATTACAGTTCAAAGGCGGCAACCATATCGAGGTCGTGACAGACACGGCAGAACTCATCGATATCAAAACGATCGACGACGACCCATTTCTGGTTTTCACCACCAAAGATGACGGCAGCGTTGGCGGAGAGCAGGACCAAATGCTCGCCTTCGAGTATTTCTGCCCAGACGGCACCAATAGCCTAGAGGTTTTCTACAGCAAAAACACTGGAGAACCCGAGTGGTCCTCAAAACAGGTGATCAGTTCAGGTAGGCTTACCAAAGCAGAAGCCTGGCAACCCTTCGCCATCGATCTAAAAGCAGGATCGAACGGACACTGGACCAAGGAATGGGCCGCCTTCAGAATCGATATTGGCAGCAAGCGAAACCTGAAGCTACAGATTCGCAACGTGCACCTACGACCACCGACACCCTCGGAGTTAAAGTCTGCCGAGATGAAAGCTCAAGAGACAGAAGCTAAACTCGCGACTGGACGTGCCATTCAAAAATACCTAGCGGATGCCGCACAAGAACGCAGCCCTATTCATCAAGTGAGTGTGACGAAAGACCATGTGCTCCTATCAGGAATTACTGACCAAGCCAACGCTACGAAGCCACTGCATATCGTAGAATACCTCCCGCACGAAGTCACTTGGGAAGCAGGCAACGGCAAGTGCGTCCAAGGGATATCCATCTCTAAGAAAGGCCCTTTTGAAATCAAACTACCACGCTACCACGATGGTCGAGATCGGTTAACCCACCGCTTCGCCATCGCCACGAAAAACAAGGAAANCAGCACCCNTATCGGNGCCGCGCAATGGGCAACCGATGTCAGCGCAGCAGCTGAACGAAGCATGCCACGCCTCTATCCAAGCAATAAAAAAGGTCTCGGCGGGATCGAGTGGAAAGACGGCATCATGAACGATCTCGAAGATCTCGGCATCACTTCCATAACCGTCAACCTACTACTCCACGACCTACTAGAGGAAACTCCGGAAGGACAAAAAACAATCGAGTTCAAACACGACAGCCGCACATGGCATTATAACCCAGCCACAGTTGCGGAATGGGATAAAGTGATTCAGTGGGCAAGCGACCGCGATATAGTCGNCAGTGCCATCCTCCTCATCACTGAAGGTCCGCTCCAGCATCCAGACTACGACCCTGCGGGGCTCTACGCGATGCCCAATCTCACAGACCTTGAAAGCACCGACGCCTATCGCGCCATCCTCTCCTTTATCGCCGAACGTTACTCACGCCCAGACAAAGAATACGGCTGGATCAGCCACTGGATCCTCCATAACGAAATCGACTACGCTTGGACATGGACCAACATGGGCGAACAGGTCATCGAAGTTTACCTAGAGCACTACATCCGCTCAATGCGCCTGGCTTGGCTAGAAGCTCGCCGCTACAACCCTACAGCCGAAGTCTTCATGTCGCTCACCCATAGCTGGGACACCAAACCCTCAAATACACTTCGCGCCTATCCACCTCGCAGACTCGTCGAGTTATTGAACGAATACAACGCTGCCGAAGGCGATTTCCATTGGGGCCTCGCCTATCATCCATATCCTAGCAGCTTGCTCGACCCCCGCACCTGGAACGACCCAAAGACAAGCTTTGCTTACAATACCACCTACATCACTCCGAGAAACATCGAAGTCCTCGACGCCTTTATGCATAAACCAGAGATGCTCTACAAAGGCGAGCACGTGCGCACCGTTCTACTCTCAGAGCAAGGCTTCCACACCAGCGAGTATACAGAGGAGCAATTCACCATACAAAGCGCTGCATTTGCCTACACATGGCAAAAAATTCTCCCTCTCAAGAGTATCGAAACCTTCCATAACCACCGCTGGGTCGACCACCCACGAGAAGGCGGCCTTAAACTAGGTGTGCGCACCTTGCCCGACATCGCCAACGGCAAACCGTTCGGCGTGCGCAAGCCAGCCTTTGATGTTTTCGCCGCACTGGAAACCGATCGCGCCGCTGAAGTCACCGAGCCGCTCAAAGCTATCATAGGCATCACCGANTGGTCCGAGGTGAATCACACAGATCCCATCACAGAAGAGTAAGCGTCTCTCAACTGGTTGGCGCCGAGCTCAACACTACTTGCTCACGCAAGTGTAAGAAGTGTTACAGACATATATTGTGNCCTCACCTGAAAGCACACTATACGCACCATAACGGATACCTGTTTCAATCGCTGACNCAGGAGAAGGCACATTCCAATTNTACCATGTCCCGTTAATCCTTGTATTAACGTAGTGCTGATTAATTGGTGTGCCCGTAAAGCCCGTTTTCATTTCAAGTTCAAACGGCTGATCTTTTTTGACAGAAGTTAGCTTCACATTTCTTCTGCCCCCGTTCGAGAATCTGCCTCCCTGCTTCGTAATTACTTTCCGGTAAAGATCGAAATAAACCTGCCCTTCGTGTTCGACCTGCTTACTCGCCCTTCGGCTTGCTCAGGACAGTGCAGCTTCTCATCTCTGTCTCCCATACGACACAAAAAAAACCACCATTGGGGATGGCGGTTTAATTTTGGTCGGGGCGACAGGATTCGAACCTGCGACCCTCTGCTCCCAAAGCAGATGCGCTAGCCAGGCTGCGCCACGCCCCGTTCCAAAATTGAAAGGCGTATGGGATCAGAATTCTCAGCCCTGTCAACGCTCTTTCGAGCATATTTTCACCAAAATGTGTTGGCGATTCTACTCGAGATAAACAAGCTATGCATTCACCACATGAGGCTCCATCTCGTCAGCACCTATCGAAAACATATTGCCTGCCTATTTCTGGCAATCGCTTCGCTGACAAATGGCACTGCCTCGACCCTCCAGCAGCAACTTGACGAGGCTGTCAGCCTGTTCGGCAAAGGAGACTACGCTGCTGCCTACTGGCAGTTGGAAAGTATGGAGCTCGATTTTGGGCAGGAACCAGAATACCTCAACCGTGCCTTTCAAAGCTCCCTGCTCCCCGTCCGAGCCTACGCAGCGCTTTTGGCAGACCGTCCTACCGATGCTCTAATCTACTTCCACGAATTACTCAGCCAATATAATCCACGCCCTGGTGTGCGGGCATTTGCTCTGTATAATACGGCCATTGCACAATCACAGACTCATTCCCTCGCAGCAGCGGCTCTGAGCTTTCGTGCCTTTCAAGAAAGCTTCCCCAACTCCAACGAAGCGGCACTCGCGCTTCTCCAGGAAGCGGATCTCCTAGCAGAAATCGGTGATAATGAACAAGCGACCGAGTTACTCACTGAGTTCTACCATTCCGATGCCCCGCTCACTCTGCGCATGCAAGCACGCTTGCGGAGCCTTCAACTGGCGGCAGAAACGAACAATACGGAACTCATTCAAAGCATTTTGTTTGAAACCAACTGGGACACCGATGCCATGCCCGATATCGCTGTGCTGAGTTTTGCAGCACTCGATGCAGGTAATCAATTACTCAACGACGGCTTGCACGACCAAGCAATTCGAGCCTACCGGCTCACCCTGCCTCGCAACATTCTGATCGCGAAACAAGAAGAACGATTACAAGCTACTCGACAGGCACTCGCACAACAATCCGTCTTTGCATCAAGTATTTGGAAAAGCCATTCGCAGCAACTTGTAGGACGCCTAGCGCGTCAACTCGATCGGCTTCAATCGATGGAGGACTACACTCCGGGGCTCTACCTACGCTCGGGCCAGGCCTATCTACTAGGCAAGCGCACGCGAGAAGCCACCATCCTGTTTCGCACCGTCGCCAAAGATAACGATTTCGAAAAAGATATTCGCGCTGAAGCACACTACCGCTGGATCCTCGCATTAAGTGAAGCCGAAGCTTGGAGTGAGGTCCGCAAAGTCGCACAAGACTTTCTCGACACCCACCCGGGGCATACGCTCGCCAATAGCGCTTTATTTCTCATCGCACGCGCCTATCAAAGTGACCATCAATTCCTAGATGCGATTCGTGTGCTCGATGAATTAATCGATAACTACCCAAACGACAAGCAAGCCGCTCGATGGTATTTCACTCGCGGCTACAACTACAGTGTGCTCGAACACTACGACGACGCGCGTGGCAACTTTGAAACTATCATACAGCGTTTTCCAGACAGTGCACTTCTTGAGCAAACCCAAATGTGGAACGCACTCACCTATTTCTTTCAACGCGACTACGAGACGAGCCTCCAGCAATTGGTCGCACTCAAAAAAACAGCCGGTAAACATCCGATCCATCCAGAAGTCATTTTCCGTTGCGCAAACGTCTACTACGCGCAGCGAGATTACGATACCGCACTCGAGACAGCAGACACACTCATCGAGAAATACCCCGACCACCATCGCATCGCCGAAGCTCAAGCACTTCGTGGCGACATCTTTATGGGGCTGGGGCAATTAACCACCGCAGCCTTCGCATTTAAACAAGTCCCAGCAGACGACTCACAGATATACGACTACGCAGTCTTTCAAGCGGCCAAAATCTATAAAGCACTTGAGCGCTACGATCTACTCCGCGAGCATTTACAGGACTACATCGACCGCGACGATGCCGCCAATCGCCCACGTGTGAGCGAAGCGCTCTACCATATTGGCTGGTCACTCCAACAAGAAGGACGCTCGGAAGATGCCTTCCCAATCTTCGAAGGCGCACTCGCCCGATTTGGCAACGAGCCAAAAGCCCGCGCCGTGCGTTCGATTCTCGCCGCTTATGCCGATCTATTTAAACGCGCCAATAAGACTGACAACCCCAACCAACCAAGCTTCGAGACTTGGCTACAGGAAACCAGTGAAGTCGCACTCGCCGAGAAGCAGCTCACCTGGTATGCGCGACTCACACTCTTCACCTCGCAGCGACAAAGTAGAGAGGACCCTACCAGAGCGGAAGTCACACTGTTATCTATTCACCGCTACGTCCCGATCGATCAACAAGACCCTGAGACACTCGCAGCAGTTGGCATCGCACTATCAAAGCGTCATTTCGAATCGGCAGACGACTATTTCGAGCAACTGCTCACCGAATATCCGAAACGTTTCGAACGCGCCGCGGCCTACTATGGAAAGGCACAACTCGCCGCCAAAAACGACCGTCTCATTGCAGCCCGTAAATGGCTCATCCGCTTCCTCGAAGAAACACCCACCCATCCTCTCGCTGCCGATGCCCGACTCCTCGCAGCTGATGTGCTGACAACACAAGGCCTCTACGAGCAAGCGACCAGCGCACTCAACGAAATCTTACAAATCAAAGCGATGCGCGGCCGCCCCCATGCCCGCGCACTGGCAGGCCTCGCCCGCATCGAAACTGAACTCGAAAACCCCAAGCGTGCGATACCTTACTGGCAACGCATCTACACACTTTATCGAGCATACCCAGAGCTCATCGCCAAAGCCTACTGGGAAAGTGCCCTTCTATTCGAAACAATCGGCGATGCCATCGCCGCACGCAACACGCTCGAAGAAATGCTCCGCGATGAACGCCTAAAAGATCACGAACTCTACGGTAAAGCACTGGAAAAGCTCCCTTATTTAGAAATAGCCGCACGTGAACAGACAGCACTCGCCACCGCCACCGAACCTGAAACGGAGGTAAGCCAATGACGCAGGTATATAAAGGTAGCGCAGGTGCGTCTCGCACCGCACCCGATACGATTATACGTAAACTAATCAGAAAAAATGCGCACCGAGACGGTGCTGCGCTACCACTACTTTGCTTATTCCTTCTATTTACTCCGCTCTCATACGCACAGACCGATGGACTCAGCCCCACAGAACGCCAAACCATCTACCGTGAACTACAAGAGCCCATCGAAGTAAAGCTCACCAACAAACAAACCATACCGGGGCACTCAATAAACGTATCCGGGGAGCAGATACAAATCGCCACTTCAGAAGGTGCCGGCGAAATCATCTACACCTTTCAAATCGATCAGGTCGTTAGCTTTACTATATCAGGAGAGAGCTATAAGACAGTCGTGGTCGAATGGATCGAAACAGGGGAAAACAAAAAAGCCATGGAACTGCTCGAAATGCTCTACCAGCAGCGGGTTCATCTCATCCCCCTACTTCCCGCNAGCGAATCGAATTTCTTCACTTATTATGTCGATCTCATTCTAGAATCGAACAATCCCGCTCGCGCCATCGCGATCACTGAAGTCCTGCGTCCGCAAATTGAAAACCCGGCAGCCATCCGCGCGCTCGACGATGCGATTCTCGAAAGCTATTATGCTCTCGAATTCTACGATCAAGCNACTCCACTCGCTAAGGCTTGGGTCGAGCAACGTAATCCTTACGAACGGTCGGCGCTTGGCTACTATGTTCTCAGTGCAGATGCACTGCGTAGAGAAGCTTACGACGATGCATTGGACTTAGCGCTTCAACCCATCGTATTTTCCTCACCGGTAAGCACTGAGAAAATCGCCCACTGCTACGCAGTTGCCATCAGCGCTGCTCTAGGGTTGCGAGATAAAGACTATGCGGCCACCTTATATCGCGAAATGCTTGAACGTGAACTCAACTGGCCGATAAACGACAAGACCTTAGCTCCTTTTCACAAAACCATTCTCAAACAAACGACTGACGTATGAACAAACGATTCGCTCCTTACGCCCTAGCACTCCTCTGCCTCCCAACGCTACTTTCAGCGCAGGAGGAAACCGAAAGCGCAACAGAAAGTAGCATGAGCCTTTGGGGACTTATTCAGCAAGGTGGCTGGGCGATGTATCCACTCGGCGCCTGTTCGTTGATTATGTTTTTTCTCATTTTTTATTCATGGAAGGAAACGAGCAGGAAGAAGTTCTACACAACAGAACAAACTAGTGCTGCAAGCGATGCGATCGCTACGAGTGATTTTGATGCAGGTAAGGCGGCCCTAGAAAGCAACAACACCCTACTCGGCCGGGCACTGGCGCCTGCTATGGTTAAGCTCCAAACCAGCCATGAGAAGGCGGAGAACCTCTTCGTGGAAAATTTGGAGGCGGAGGAAAATGCCGTCAGTCAATGGGTGACCTATCTAAATGTGGTCGCATCGGTCGCGCCAATGATCGGCCTACTCGGCACCGTAAGCGGCATGATCAGCGCCTTTCAGACGATCGGTCGAGGTGGCATGGGACGCCCAGAACTCCTCGCAGGCGACATCGGCGAGGCACTCATCACAACTGCCACAGGACTCGTCATCGGCATCCCTGCGATGATCGCTTATTTCATTTTAAAGAACCGCCTCAACACCGCCATGATCGCCACCGCACAAGCCGGGACCGAGATCATCGAAGCACGCGAAGAATCGTAGGGGCGCAACTGCTCTCTCTTTACCACACGCTCGGACGGCTGAGGGCAGCCGTCCCTATCATGGAACACAAAAAAGCGCCCCCATTTCTGGAGGCGCTTTGAAAGTTAAACGATCTTCGCAAGCAAAGCCCTTACAATTGCCTATGCTTCAGCACGCTCGCGAGCGTCGGCATCGATCGCCTTAAGCATCGTTTGCATGGTTTCGCCTGCAGCAGCCTTAACCGCATCGATCGCTTCTGGATCCGTCAGATCGGAACGACCGAACACGTAGAACTTAATCTTTGGCTCGGTGCCGGAACCGCGGACAGCGAAACTGTAGCCGTTGCTCAACTCAAGGAAGTAGAAATCTTGCGGCGGAATCTTTTTACCATCTGCATCGATGATTTCGTCCTTACCAAAGTCTGTGAACCCAGAAACTTGGACATCACCAAATGCTTTAGGTGGGTTTGAGCGGTAAGAATCAAGGATGTTTTTAATCTTCTGACTACCCGCAGCACCTTCGTAATAGATATTGATCGTCTTCTCTTCGTAGTATCCATGTTGTAGATACAATGCATCCAGATACTCAGGGAAGGTCATGTCTTGCGCTTTCAAATAGGCTGCAAGCTCACAGAACATCACCACTGCTGCATTGGCGTCTTTATCGCGCAACTTATCAGTTGCCAAGTAGCCATAACTCTCCTCTCCGCCAAAGACGAAGTAGGTGGAGTAATCGAGCATTAGATCCGCCTTGGTCCAGACATCGCAAGCATCGTAATCGAGTGCGAGGCCTTCTTTTTCATAGAGATTCGCTTTCATTTCAGCCTCATAGCCTGCCAGCTTTTCGCCAATCCATTTAAATCCAGTCAATGTATTGATTGTTTTTATGCCGTGCCATGTCGCAACGGCTTCCTGCATCGGGCTCGTCACGAATGTTTTAATCAGGACTGCATTTTCGCCACCATCTTCAGGTAGTATTTCAGCATCCTTCAAAGTGGTGATACGATATTCGGCGAGCAATGTGCCGATCTGGTTACCAGTCAAAAGCACCATTTCGCCCTCGCGATTGCGAACGGCGACTCCCATACGGTCTGCATCTGGATCGGTTGCAACCACCACGTCTGCGCCTGTTTCATTCGCCTTGGCGATACCCATTGCGAGCGCTTCGGCGTTTTCAGGGTTCGGCGACTTGACAGTTGGAAAACGCGGATCAATAACCGATTGCTCAGGCACTTCGATGACCTCTATTCCCAAATCTTTCAGAACGGGAACCGAGCTGATTGCACCGGTGCCGTGAATCGGAGTAAAGACCACCTTGGGTGCCTGCGCCTCCATGACTTCGGTATCGACGACCATCTCTTGAAGCAGGTCTAAGTATGCTGAGTCCGCATCCTCTCCAAGTGTGATGACCGACCCAATATCAATATCCAAATACTCAGGCAATTCATCGAGTGTAACCTGATTGACCAGGTCGACGATACCTTCTGCATGCGGGGATACAACCTGCGCACCGTCTTCGAAATACACCTTGAAGCCATTATCATGCGGGGGATTGTGGCTCGCAGTAATGACCGCTCCACAAGTTGCATTGAAATGACGGACCGCGTGACTGAGTTGAGGGGTTGAACGAGGACCTTCAAAAATCATAGCTTGGCCACCCAGCTTGCACCATGTGGATGCAGTCAACTCACAGAAATGACGTGAGAAGTGACGCACATCGTGAGCAATCACGAAACGCGGCAAATCATGGCGACCATTATCATCGAGATACTTTTTAACATAGCGGAACAGGCCGATGGTCGCACGCACGAGATTGAAGTCATTCAATACATTCGAACCCACTGCCGCATGAGCAGGAGTGCCCTGTTCAGATGGAGTGCCTGTTTCAACACTAGTCGAAACACGGCCAATGGTCCGACCACGAATACCGCCTGTGCCAAATGCAAGATTCTGGTAGAACCGATCATTCAGCTCATCCCACTCGCCCTTCTCGACCAACTCGGCGATACTCTCACCAGTCCAAGCAGGAAGAAAGTCGGCACTTGCCCAGACTTTCAAGTTTTCAACAGTGCTGTCGAGGAGCGAGCCATTCGCGCCTGCAGCTTCAATTTTTTCAATTACACTCATTGTTTAAGAAGATAGAAGTTAGTGATTAGTAAATAAAGTCACTCAACGATCGCGCCTTCGGCAATAGCAGGTTTTTCGCTCAATGCGTTCCATTGCGCAATAAAATCTGCCTCATCCGCAGCAAACCGGTGGCTAATTTCAAATGTGAATACAGGTAAACCGCTTTCATCTGTTTCAATGCTTTCTCCGGCTGCCTTGAGCCAACGCGCGAACATGCGGAGCTGATCTTCTTTACAAGAATGCGGAGAATCCACGCCTTCGGCATTCTTAACGGGACTGAATTCGTCTGCTCGCGCGGCTTCAATAATCACTGGATTCTTAGCAAGCGGCAACGCATCGAATACAAACATTTCAAATTTCACACCGTTTGGCGCGTCCGGTGTCACAATGTCACCATTCGCATCGACAAATGGGATCTTTTTGTCCGCACGGTGGAACGGTAGCTTCACGTCCTCCCCAGAACCGCCTGCTCGCGCGATAAAGTCGCGATCAAAGATGTGAATCGCTACACTACCACCGTTGAAACGGATCGAGCCATCTTCGTTGGTTTGCTCCTGCATTTCGTTTGGCATGTCGCTGTATTCAACAACGAGTGCATTGCCATCTTGCACACAGAAATGTCCCACTTTCTCTAGCGGATACGCCTTTGGCACCATTTTACTAGATAGCTCAGATTGACCAAGAACATGAAAACCAACGAAGGCTGGATCAATGCACTGCACGATCGGATTATCCACTTGGAAGTAGCTAACAATGTCGATGCCCTGCTCCTTCATCGTGTCTATCGCACCACTGCGCACCAATGCACGAAGCGAACCGCCGTGACCATCGGGAGTCATCGCAATCGTGCCCTTATCCGACAAGAGGATCTTCCCATCGCGATCGACCGCAGGCACCAAGCCCTGCACGATGAAATGCACCGAATCCTTTGATAGACCATAATAATTGTTTTCCTCGAACGCAGCGATGGTCGCATCATTATTAATCTCACTGGTCAAAATAAACCATGGTATCGTCACCTCAAAGCGCTCGCCTGAACGTGCTATTTTCTCTGCAAATACTTGAAAAAGTGTTTTCTCAGTGACTGGCGTAACTGGATACGTGCCCTTAGGCCCATCGTAACCGAGGCGAGTGCCTTGCCCACCGGCGACAGTAAATGCGGCAACCCTGCCCGCACGCAGTGCCGAAGAACCCGCCTCTAGAGCGTCGGCCCACTCCGCAGCGTCTCCACCATTTGCAGGCAAAGCCGTATACGGCGCAGGCTCCAGCCCGTTCACATCGACTCCTCCCTCATGCGAACCGACAACATGCTCCACGACCAACGATGCCACTTCGGCGAGATCAATCGTCGACGCCTGTGCCACGAGCTTCGCCTGCGCAGCAGCATCGAGCTGATCAAAAAAAGCGAAGACCTGCCCCTGGCCTGCTTCTTTAAATGAATGAATGAGTGACTGTATCGTTTCAGAGTGATTCATAATTGAAGCATCCTAGCTAAGGTCCCACATACAAATTGCAAACTTCGATCCCGAGAACGAAGGGAAACGAGTTAAATTTAGCTTACACAGGTGCGCTACACGGTGAATCGCACCTAAAAATCAAACACTAGTCCTCGTCCGAAAAACGAAAGAGCAACTCATCCGGCCTCGCATATCCCAATCGTTCGCGCACCACTCTCTCCAGAAACTCTGGATCCTCCAGCAAGCGTGCTAAATACGCTTCCTTTTGCTCAAACTCTTTTCGAGCTTGTGTGAGCTTCTTCTCGATTCTAATTTCACGGACTCTAAAGTTCTTATACTCACGATATGTTTGCAGGATGAGACTACTGAAAAATATAACCAGCACGANCAACATGCCCAATAACATGAGCAAGATAACGCGTTCCTTTCGCTGTGCTGAACCCTTCGACATCAGAACACCCAAAGAAGGCGATTTTGCCTCGATTGAAAAGGGTAATCTAAGAATCCTTTAGAAGATTCCACCATACTATGTATCAAGACTACTTCGGTTTTTCGGAAATGCCCTTTCATGTGACGCCTAATCCGCGTTTTCTTTTCCTCAGCCCAACCCACGAAGAAGCGTTGCAACACTTGCGCTACGGAATCGAAGAAAACAAAGGCTTTATCGTGCTTACAGGCGAAGTCGGCTGCGGAAAAACCACTCTTTGCCGTAAACTCCTCGAAGAACTCGAGAGCGATGAGAACTGCGATACCGCTCTACTACTCAACCCGAGAGTCTCCGAAAGCCAGTTGCTACGCGGTATCATGAAAGAGCTGGGCGCTGAGGTTGAAGGCAGCGATAAAAATGACCTGCTCGATCAAATTCACGATTTACTGCTAGAAAAAATCGAAAAAGGGCGTGAGATCGTCGTCATCATTGACGAAGCACAAAACCTCTCTTTCGAAGTCATGGAAATGCTCCGCATGCTCTCCAATCTCGAGACATATGACCAAAAGCTACTGCAAATCATTCTGATGGGCCAGCCTGAGCTGAACGAAAAGCTCAAAGAAAAGAGGCTTCGGCAATTTCGCCAGCGTGTGCTCGTGCACTACGATCTCTTGCCACTGAACGTCAATGAGATCAATCAATACATCTCCCATCGGCTCACCCTCGCCGGCAGCAATGGGCGACTCCAATTCACCAAACACGCCGTCAGACTCATCACTAAAGGCAGTCTCGGTATCCCACGCATGATCAATAATATCTGCGACAAAGCCCTACTCTCCACCTACATTCGCAACAGCAACGAAGTGAACTGGTGGGATGTCCGCAGAGCACTCAAAGACATTAATCGCCTCCACAAGTAGATGATCCATCGCTAGCAGTATTCTCATGCGCATCAGTCATTACTCATTCACCATTATTCATTCAATTTCATGAGCCTCATCAATCAAGCCCTTCGCAAAGCTCAGCAGGACCGCGCACAATCCAAAACGGTCAACCCTGCAGAACGTGNGGCATCCAGCAGCCAACCAGCCGCCGCCGCAACCGCAGCGCCCAGCTCAGGAGCGAAGCCTGGCGTGATTATCGTCGTCGCTTTATTGATCGGTATCATCGCGGGCCTCAGTATCATCCTACTCAATAAACCCAACGCTCCCGAAGAACTCGCGACCACACCAACAATTGAGCCTGCCCCCTTATCGACTCCAATCAAGTCGACCAGCGTCACGACACCGACACCCGCAGCGACAGTAGCTGCCACGACTCCTGCGCCTGAGGCAACTGCCCCTGTGAGCCCAGAAGCAAGCACCACACCGACAGCAAGCGAATCAAAAGTTATCCAAGAGTTGCGTCTCGCCCGCGAAGCCGCAGAAGCCAAAGCGGCAGCCGAAGCACAGATGGCAGCTGAAGCCGAACAGAAGCGACTCGCCGCAGAAGCCAGAGCCGCGCGACTTGAAGCAGAAGCAACCACTGCACGACTTCAAGCAGAGGCAAACGCTGCACGGCTTGAAGCCAAAGCGGCTGCCGAAGCCAAAGCAGCAGCTGAAGCTAAACTCGCAGCAGCCAACCCTNGCCAAGAGACCATCAACTGGNTCGCCCAAGCGAAAATCACCGGCNTGCGTCTCTCATCCAGTGGCAATAAAGTCATTCTCAACGGCGAAACCTACGTCGNCGGCGATACGGTCCACTACAATCTAGGGCTCAAAGTCCTCGCGATTCAAGAAAAGCGAGTTCTCTTNAGCGACAAGCTCGGCAAGAAGTATATGAAGCGACTCTAGCGGTCGGACCGGCACGATAAGGATATCGCGCCCCACCCTTGGTAGGGTTCGTTATCTGAACAACCGAGTTTACTTAATTATGCTCCCCATCCTTGACGAGGAGGGGTGGTGCTTAGTTAGCCAAACCGCTTCGAGTTATGTAAGTCAGACACTCCTGTCTGACTCCCCCGAAGCGACAACCCAATTGAACCTAGCACACACAACACTGGGCAACATCATTAGAGGCAAAATCATTCCTGCTACGACGTAAGATTTTGAAACCGCTTANCGACACTTTATAACACTCTTTAGAAAGATTTGACCTAATTAAGTTGCAGTTTTGGTAGCGCAGGCGCGTCTCGCGCCGCAATTTCGCCCTGAACGTTTCGACCCCTCGTGCGGTCCGAGACGGACCTGCGCTACCGTGCCAAACCTTCAGCGAAATGGGTTCAATACCGATCACACTCAGACACGCACAAACGACGGACTTCGACTCCGCTCAGCCGAGGGAACGTTTCCCTCCGCCCATTCCAGGCACAAAAAAGCTCACGGCTTTCACCGTGAGCTTTATAGAATTCTTTAGAGTGGGGAAACTCTTAGAGGATAGCCTTGAGGCCAGCGCCTGCTTTGAACTTCACAGACTTGGAAGCCTTGATCTTGATCTTCTCGCGAGTCTGTGGGTTGATGCCATCACGAGCTGCACGCTTTGTGACGGAGAATGTGCCGAAACCGATAAGTTGAACGTTCTTATCCTTCTTAATACCCTTTTTCACACCTTCAAGAACGGCTTCAATTGCACGTTCTGCTGCTGCTTTAGATGTATCTTTACCGAGGGATTTTTGCACTTCTGCAATAAGTTCTGCTTTGTTCATATTTTATATATTTTGTTGAGGTTGAGTAGTCACAATGACTGTAAATGAGAAGACGTTTGGAGAATGCACTCGTCAACAAAAAATCTGCTCTAAAGCCTACTTTTTAGCGGGTTTAAGGCGCGCGCCACTCGCAAACAAGCTCTATTAGACAGACTCCTCGCCGTTGCGGGCTTGAATCACCTGTTTTAATAGGGTCTCCGCCGCTTCCACTTTTGATATTTTACGTTCTTCGGCAATCTGCCCTGCACGCTTCAAAAGCTGTGCAGCCATCACTTTTGCCTGCTCTGATTCCGCACCCAAATTCACAAAAATCCGCGTCACACCTTGTAGTTCTTCATCCTGTAAATCACTCATATTCAAATACCTTTCTGATCGCGAAAAACTCTCTCAACGGTAAGCTCGGTGTCGCCGGCAAGCAAGACATCACCAACGCTCGCAAAGCGATGCTTCAAGAGAGCCACTCCAAGCCACCCCTCNTTCGCCTCCACCGTGGTGCGCAATTCCCCCACTTGCTTTGTTTCCCTATTATATATTGCGATCGGTGACTCGGGNCAGGTATCCGATCCAGAAACCACAAACAGCGCACGCTGTGGACGCCCGACATTGTGCATACGTGCCACCACTTCCTGCCCGAGATAGCAGCCCTTANTAAATGACACCGCATCGCTCTCTAAACCACCCTCACCTGGCATATCGTTCGGACCGATTTCAACAGGAACCTGAGGGAAGCCTGCAGAAATCCGTTGCAGCGTAATCGAGTCCGCATCCGCCCACTCAACCGACTGCACCGTGCACGCATCGCGAACTGCATCGGCCGCAGCTGAATTCAGGCAAACCACTTCACAATTCAGCTGATCGGAACGTCGACCTAAAAAGACACGTAAGTCGCCCTTAGCGATGAACTGCCCGGCAGCCGGGATCTCCAAACCAAGTGCAGCCAAAACTGACTCCAAGCCCTCGCCGATCAAGGCAAAGCCAGTGACCGCTTCCGCCGTTTCGATCTCCACATCATCCGCGATGATATGTTTTTCCAATTTTTCCGTAAGCACCGCAGCCTCCGAAGTTTCGCTGATTAAACGAAAGGCCTCCTCCCCTTCACACAGCGCGTAGCTATCTGCAAGGACCTTCCCCTTCACATCCAGCCACAGGCCGTAGGTGCAGCGCCCCGCCTCAAACGGACGCAGTTCATTGGTGAACTGACTCTGCAAAAAATCCGCCGCATCCTCATCCGTGACAATAAGATGCGTGCCAGTCGTGTATTCGTAGCCGTAAACGGTATCCATAAGGGACAAGGCATAGCACCAAGCGACTGTATATCAAACTCAACCGTCGCAAATAATTATAGATGCGCTCCTACTCTTAATCTTGATCCTNTTAAACTTCTGTAAGTCTTTACCTGCCNGCGGATCGATAAAGATCATGAAGAAGCGTAGGATTACGATTAGGACTTTGATTCAAATAATCTTGAAGAATGAAGCGCATGTCTCATTAAACACCGCATGTCTAAAGTAATCATTATCGGTGCAGGTGGAGTCGGAAATGTGGTGGCGCATAAATGTGCACAACTANCGGAGGTTTTCAGCGAAATCATTCTCGCCTCGCGCACGGTTTCGAAGTGCGACGCGATCGCGAAAGATATCAACGCAAAACAGGGGCGAACTATTCGCACACTTGCACTGGATGCGGACAATGTCGCGNCAACGACTGCGATACTGAATGCCGAAAAGCCGGAACTGGTGATCAACGTCGCACTGCCCTACCAAGACCTGCCATTGATGGATGCCTGCCTCGCTGCGGGAGTGCACTATATGGATACCGCCAACTACGAGCCACCTGAAGAGGCGAAGTTTGAATACAAATGGCAATGGGCCTACCAAGACCGCTTCAAGGACGCAGGGCTCACTGCCCTACTCGGCTCTGGTTTCGATCCAGGCGTGACTAATGTCTTTTGCGCCTATGCCCAAAAGCACCTCTTCGATGAGATCGAGACCATTGACATCCTCGATGCCAATGCGGGTGACCACGGCTATCACTTTGCCACCAATTTTAATCCTGAGATCAACATCCGCGAAATCACGCAAAACGGTCGCTACTGGGAAGCAGGCGAATGGAAAGAGGTCGAGCCGATGAGTGTGCACCAAGTCTACGACTTTCCCGTCGTGGGCAAACAAGACGCCTACCTCCTCTACCACGAGGAGATGGAATCCCTCTGCCAAAACATCAAAGGCCTCAAACGTATCNGTTTCTGGATGACTTTCTCCGAGAAATATCTGACTCACCTGCGCGTATTGGAAAACGTCGGTATGACCTCGATCGAGCCGATCGAGATCAAGGGACAACAGATTCAGCCNATTGAATTCCTCCGCGCAGTGTTGCCAGACCCAGCGAGTCTCGGTCCACGGACCAAGGGTAAGACCTGTATCGGTTGCGACATCGTCGGCACCAAGGACGGTAAAAAGAAGCGTATTTTTATCTACAACTCCTGCGATCATCAGGAATGCTACCAGGAGGTATCCAGCCAAGCGATCAGCTACACCACGGGTGTGCCAGCAATGATCGGTGCACAAATGATCCTGAAGGGCCTCTGGAAAGAACCAGGCGTCTGGAACATGGAGCAGCGCGATCCCGATCCGTTTATGGATGAACTCAATCTACGCGGGCTGCCCTGGGAGGTGATTGAGTTACCGCTCTAAACAAGCGTCTTACTCTTAATCTATCGGCGAAGCCGATTGGAGGGTTGCGCTCTGTCGCAACCGTTCGGCAATCAGTCCTCAATACCCAAGATATTGTGGATCGCTTTTCAAACTCGTAGACGAACACCCAACACGGCGGCGATGACAGAGCATCGCCCTCCAGTTCTCAAGCAACTGCTTTAATCTTAATCTTTTCGCGGTGGATTAAGAGCAGGAGCAAGATTAAGAATCAGACGAGAGCACACCGACTATTGACATCGTTTGCCCGCTAACGAATCTATCGACATGCGTTTTCTTCTAGTCGCTCTCTTAAGCCTATTTTGTATTTCTTGTGCATCCAACCGCAAGCCTGTCTCCCTATCGTCGGTCGTGATCGAAGAGATCAAGCCACGNCTAATTGAGGAGGAGCAGTTCATGCGCGTCAGCGAATACATGACTGGTAAAGAATACACGGGCGATCGCGTAATCATTCGCACAGATCCAGAAGCCCGCACCGGCTACTACTTCACCTTGGTTCTTGATGAGAACGTGCGTCGCTTACCTGCTGGCACAAAGATCTTCGGTGAGTTCCACACGTCCAAAGGCGTGGAGGTGCAAACACATACATTTGCNGTGCCTGCGAAACGCCCGAAGACAAAGGAGATTTTCGTTGGCCTCACTGGCGAGGACTGGCCCGAAGGCTCAATCACGCCGTCAGCATGGCGCTTCACAATCAAAGATGCCAACGGCACAGTGCTCGCTACAAAACAAAGCTACCTCTGGAGCCTGTAAGGCTTGGGCAGAGTTTAGGGACGAGACGGGAACGTCGAACGTTGAACGTCGAACGCTCAATGTTAAGTGGCTTGAGTGCGGCGAACATATGGTGCGGAACAGGAATTCGTTTTGACTAGCGCCAGCGACGAGACAGGCAAGAGTGCCTGTCCTACAATCGAATGATCCGCTCACAAAAAAGCCCTTCAGCGCTGAGCGATGAAGGGCTTTTGAAAATTGCTTGTGTCGAAAAACTTACGCGCCGACTTGGAAGCGTGCGAAGCGCTTGATGACCATGTTTTCGCCCATCTTGGCAATCATGGCAGTCATGACTTCTTGAACGGTTTGATCAGGGTTCTTCACGAATGCTTGCTCAAGGAGGCAGGACTCACTGAGGTATTTGTTGATCTTACCTTCAACGATCTTCTCGATCGCGTGCTCTGGCTTACCTTCAGCTTGGCTTGCTGCCACCTTACGCTCGGCTTCGATCAACGCAGGATCGATGTTTTCNCGAGACACACATGCTGGGTTAGCCGCAGCAATGTGCATCGCGATGTCGCGAACGAGTTGCTTGAAGTCATCTGTCTTCGCAACGAAATCAGACTCGCAGCTGACTTCAACGAGCACACCGACTTTACCACCGAGGTGGATGTAAGTATCGATGAGACCATCGGAAGCATCACGACCCGATTTCTTGGCCGCGGTTGCGACACCCTTCTTGCGAAGAATTTCTACAGCCTTGTCGACATCACCTTCGGACTCAACAAGCGCTTTTTTACAATCCATAAGTCCAGCACCTGTGCTTGCGCGCAGATCACCGACCATTTTAGCATTAATTTGAACACTCATGTTTCTATTTGTAGCGTATTTTTATTAAATAAAGTGAAAGGAAGCTGATTACTTCTCTTCGGTAGGTTCAGCAGCAGGAGCTGGCTTTTCGTCTTCACCATAACCAGCAGGAAGTGTCACTTCGACATCTTCTTGTTGCTCGAATACTTGCTCACGAACGATTGGGCCTGCGCTCTTTTGAACCTTCTTGGCTTCGCGCTGAGATAAACCGCTTTGCGCTGCTTCAAGAATGGTTTCAACGATGATACGGATCGACTTAACGGCGTCGTCATTACCTGGAATCGGGAAATCGAGAACTGTTGGGTCAGAGTTTGTATCTACTAGACCGATGACAGGAATACCGAGGCGATTCGCTTCAGCAACTGCGATTTCTTCGTTCTTTGTATCGATCACGAAGATCGCTGCAGGAAGTTCTTGCACTTCGAGCATACCTTCGAAGTTACGGTTCATGCGACTCATTTGACGACGGATCGCTGCTTCTTCCTTACCTGGAAGCTTATCGAGTTCGCCATCTTGGTCCATTTTCAAGAACTTGCGGTATTTCGCGAGTGAAGTCTTGATTGTGGTAAAGTTAGTCAGACCACCACCCATCCAGCGGTTTACGCAGAATGGCATTTGCGCAGCAGTTGCGGCTTCGCGAACAATCTCTTGAGCTTGCTTCTTGGTGCCAATGAAGAGGATCTCTTTTCCAGATCCGATGACTTCTTCGACTTTGGCGTAAGCCTTTTCAAGAAGCGCATGTGTCTGCTCCAAGTCGATGATTGAGATACCGTTGCGGTTATCGAATACATATGGCTTNGACTTTGGATTCCAGCGGCGGAGCTGGTGGCCGAAGTGAACGCCTGCATCGAGAAGGTCTTTTGGTGTTGTATTCATAATATTTCAAAGCCCAAAACCTTGCGGCCCGGGGAGAAACTTTCGTTTCTTTTTATTGTGTATTGTATGTGTTTTTAGTGATTCGAACGCCACATCGCGCGACGCCTATTCCTATCCTGACGAATAAGAAAGCGGAGAAGGATGCCAGTCAGGTGCGCCAAGGCAAGCGAAAAGCTAGATTTTTAGCGGTTTCGAGACAGGTTTTAACGGTTTGATCGGATTTACTGAAAAGCGCTCCAATTCGTAAGGATAAACCGCCCGTTTTCCTCTTTGTCGCAGCGGGTTCTTTTCTAACCGCAGATTAACGGGGATAGNCGCTGATAAGATTCAATTCACCTTTTATATATCTGCGGTTCAAGATTCAGTTTCTCCCCTTTCCTACATCAGGTCGCCCGAAACCACGTCAGAACTGCCCGAACACAGCGGACGCGCGAAGCACGCCCCTCCAATAAAAGAACATTCAACAACCCCCACCCCTACTACGCCTAAATAATCTGCGTCCATCCGCATTAATCTGCGGTTAAAACGATGACTCAAGCGTCTCCACAAAAAAAGGCCGGCACCTCCCCAGGCACCGACCTTTAACTACCTATACNAACCCAATCTGAAACCTTAACTGACCTTGATTTTGCGTGGCTTCACTTCGTCCGCCTTCGGCAAAGTNAATTGAAGGATGCCGTCTTCTACTCTTGCGCTAATTTTCGCGTCCTTGATCGCAACATTTAAGCGTAGGCTCAAACGGTAGTCCCCAACAGGTAACTCACGCCGCAATGGACGCCACCCCACTTGTGCAGCTGGATTGCGAGTGCCGACAATCGTCAGCGTGTCTTCCTCCACCGAGATATCGACGCCCTGTCGATTCACGCCAGGCAAAGTCACACGGACATCAAAGGCTTCGTCGTTTTCAGAGACATCGTAATGTGGACGACGCCAGTTGCGCGCCTCGGCAGTGTCTTGCGAGACGCATTCTTGCTTCTTTGCAGTATCTAGTTCTGTGCTGCTCATAATATATAATTCCTTTCTTCGTTTATCTTAGTTTTTGGTAGGGATCGTTATCCTTAACGATCCGCCGTTGAGGATGTCCGTTTACTTCACTTCGATTAGACGAGGCTTGCGGGCATCTTGCTTAGGCATCGTAACCGTTAAAATACCGTCTTCGTAGTGAGCGGAGACCTTCTCCATCGCGACGCCATCTGGAATCGAGATCGAACGCTGGAAGCGATAGCTAGACTCCCCATCTTCATTCTTATCGGTCTGCGCACTGCTGATCGTCAAAACCGCATTCTCAAGCTCTAAGTCGATGTCCTTCTTCTTCACCCCTGGTAGCTCCAAGCGTGCAAAGTAATTGTGATCATCTTCATAGAGATCAGCTGCCGTTTGATTCACGCCGGAAGCACCTTCTAAAAAGTCGTCAAACAACGACCCAAAGCGGCTAAAAGCCGGTGCTGCGGATCCAAAGAATGAATCGAAAGCACTGTTCCCGAGTGTTTGTGGATATTCATATCGTATTAGTTTCATTTGTCTGTTTCCTTTCTGTTGANTTATTGTTCAACCCATAGAATGCACAACAGATGCCAACTAATCATAAATTCATAAACCCATGACTATGAACAACTAAATTATTTTTAGCAAAAACATAAAAGTGACATAATGNCACACCGAAGNGACTCNCCAATAAAAAGTGTATCGTAGAGTCACAATGACTCACCTATGCGAGGCACAAACCAGATCNCAGCAATAATCTATACTCAAACCCAGCCGATCAGGACCGCGCAGGTTTACCCGAGTAAGTTTCCAATATAGTCTCGCGACGCCTTCACCTCGTCGACAGTCAGTTTAGGGCTGAGCTCTAAGACTAAGGTGTGCTCAGGGCGCACGAACTCAGCGATCATTTGGAAATCAATCACTCCCGTGCCTGGAACTTGGTGATCACGGCCACCTTTTGACACATCGTGTAAGTGAAAACCTTTGAGTCGATCTGCCATAGATGCCAGATGTTCGTGGTGATCCAACAGGCCGAATTGATGCTTGATTTCAGCATGCCCCGTATCGTGCCAATAGCCCGCATGCTCGGGTTCGGGCAGACTTTTCAGAAAATCAGGATAGTCTTTATCGATCGGCATCTCTTCCAGGCCTTCTCGATTCTCAAGACATAGAATCAGACCACGCTCTTTTGCCAACGGCAGCATATAGGCATAGCTCGCACAGATACGCTTCATCGTTTTCTTGGAGACTCGACGAATTCGGCGCATCGCTCGATTACGCTGTTTCTCAAATTCTTTATGGCCAAGCAGGTCACATGCCTTGAGCTCAGCTTCATCAATCCACTTATCCAACTTTCGTTCCGGAGAGCCAAAGAAATACCAAGTGCTCCCCGAATGCATCACCACATTTTGAGCACCCACCTTTACCGCAAAGTCAAGTGTCTGCAGGGTATAGCGCTGCCATAGGTTGATCTCACGTTGATCCGCAGCCGAGGGCTGAAATAAATTCGGAGCCGCAGACTGAGCACTATTTGGCAACGGACAAAAGTTATGCACAGAAGACACCTCGATGAGCTTTTCCTCCACCGCCTTCAAGATACCAGGAACCAGTGAAATGCGGATTCCATGACTCAACTCCATACGCTTAAACCCTAGATCGACAATTTCCTGCACCATTTCATAGCCATCCGTATGGCGCTTCGAGCACCAGCAACTAGAGAGGGAGAGTCGATCGTAAATGTCAGACATGAAGCAAATGAGATGATGGAGATTTAACGGCGTAAGCACTTAAGAAGTCAATACACTCAGCCAATTCATGTAGCAAAGCGGTTCGACCCGCTTCTACGACACAAAAAAATCCCGGCACGCAAATTGCGCAACCGGGATTCAAATCGCGAGCACCTAGAGGGCTCACGCATAAAATTACATATTCGAGTAGCGAACGCGAAGCATGTTGTTGAAATCAAGCTCCTTCTTTTTCTTACGCTTCTCTTGTGCAGGCTTCACGAAGTAACGCTTGGCACGCACTTGATGGATCACACCCTCACGGTCGAGGCGCTTCTTGAGACGACGGAGCGCACGTTCCATGGGCTCGCCTTTACGGACTTTTACTTCGATAGACATATAAAAAGAAATTCGGTTTATTGGAAAAGAGGCAGAAACATGGGCGCGAAAACGCCGCCGTCAACCCTATTTTGAGTATTGTTCAGAAGCGAAAATCAGTGCTAGACCGCTTCGGGATCAAAAATACGGATGCTCACCGGTGCGCTGAGCACAACGGCTTGCTCTGAAAGAGCTGCTTTGGCTGCCGCAATCGCGGTTTCATTGCTCGTGTGTGTTGTCACCATAATCAGCGCCGAACCGTCATCGAGTTCCTGCTGATTAACTGTAGCAAAACTCACATGGTGCTCCGCGAGGATATTTGAGATTTTAGCTAGAACGCCCTCTTGGTCCTTCACGTGAATGCGCAGATAGTAACGCCCCTGAAGTTCAGCAGGCGCTGCAAGATCGAGCCCTGCCGCCAAACAATTGTAGGTTTCCTCATCCTCCTCAGAGATAACTGGCGCAGGCGCCCCCTGTAGCATGAAGACGGCGTCAGCGATATCACTGATCACCGAACTCGAGGTCGCATCTTGCCCCGCTCCACGACCGATCAACACAGTAGTGCCGACAACGTCGCCGGTCACGCTGACACCGTTGTANACCTCATCCACACCCGCAATAACTTCCTTTTTAGAAATCAGTGCTGGATGCAAACGAACCGATAACTTGTCGGCCTCGAAATCGCGCGCAATCACCGCAAGCAATTTGATCTTATAGCCAAGCTGACCCGCAATTGCGATATCCTGCCCAGAAACCTCTCGAATGCCTTCGCAAATAATATCGTCGAGTTTCACCCATTTACCATGAGCCAGATAGGCGAGGATCACTGCCTTGTGCGCGGCATCGATACCGTCGAGATCGAGAGCTTCATCGGCTTCGACATAACCAAGCTCGCGGGCATCACCGAGGGTTTCCTCGAAACTCAGCCCCTCGCGTTCCATACGAGTGAGGATGTAGTTGGAAGTGCCGTTGAGAATACCGAAGATCAATTTAAAACGATTGGCGACGAGCGCCTCGCGGATGGTCTTAATGATGGGAATACCGCCCGCAACCGATGCTTCGTAGAAATAGTGTCCGCCTGTGCGACGAGCGATATCGAATAACTCTTCGCCATGCTCACAGATGAGTGCCTTGTTCGCGGTCACCACAATCTTACCCAGTTCTAGGGCGCGACGCGTATGCTCCAATGCTTCGTCGGTGCCACCCATGAGCTCACATACGATATCAATATCCGGATTCTCCACCACGCGAGCTGGATCATCTGAGTAGCGCTCAGCAGGAACGGCCACCTCACGCTCGCGGCTGAGATTCTTCACCACCACTTCAGTAATATCGAGCTGAGCGCCCAGTCTCAGTTCCAATGCTTGGCGATTCTTCTCGATGTTTTTCCAAACCCCTTGGCCGACTACGCCGAATCCAAGAAGTCCGATACGAATGATACGTTTTTCGGACATGCTATGTGTAAAATAAAAGTGGTTAGCTTCACGAAAAACAGCACAGAAGCCACTTACGGTCGCGAAGACGAAGCAGCAGAGACAACATCAGATGCCCAAAACTTCAAGACCAGACTTCTGGCGAACTCAAAAGATCTGACGACTGATAATCGTAGGGCTTCTGCTAGCAGAATGCCTCCCGTCCCAAATTTGATATGCGTGGCATCGAACAAGTTCGNGCCCTACAATCGTTCGGCAATCGCTCCCCAATAACCAGATATTGTAGATGGCTTCCTAAGCTACAGGGGTGAGCACACCGGCTACTTTTTAAAGCTGTTTTCCTGCCCAGCAAACATCCGAGCTATATTGGAACGGTGGCGCACCACGATCAAAGCACCCAGAACCACTCCTAAAGTAAAACGCGGATCGCTCGTGCCATATAAGCCAAATGCTGCAATCGGCAAGCTCACTCCAAACAAAATCGACGCAAGCGCGACAATCTTAGTGCTGTAGAAGCAAATCGCCCAGACCAACAAACCGATCACTAAAACCAACGGCATAATTGCCATAAGCCCGCCCATGGTCGTCGCAACGCCTTTACCGCCACGGAACTTCAAAAAGACAGAGAAACTATGTCCTATAATCGCAGCGACCAAACCAAGCACCGCCAACTTGAGCCCCAACTCTCCTTCAAATACCAAGCGTGGCCAAAGCGCTGCGATGAGGCCCTTCAGAGCATCGCAGATAAACACTGCATTGCCACACTTAGAGCCCAGCACCCGCTTCACGTTGGTCGCACCGGGGTTACCACTGCCTTCTTTAAATATATCGACTCCCTTACTTTTCGCGACAAGCACGGCGAAACTGATCGCACCAAGGAAATAGCCGACAAGAGAAACGAGGATAATATACGTTAAGGACACAGGAGATAGAATTCAGAATTCAGAAGGATTACGCCAGATTATTTATAACAGCAATCAATTGGCTCGGCACGTTATCCCTAACGTGCCGAGACTCAAAAGTGATCGGTTCGATAAGGATATCGAACCCTACCCCCAAAAAAGGAGCCAGCACTTTGCTGACTCCTGTATTATGAATTCTGAATTCTAAACTCGAAGCAAAGCTTAGAGTTTAATCACACGATACTTTTCGATCGCAGCGTGATCCGTGATCTTCTTGGCGCAGGCCTCAGACGGCACGCTATCAAGTTCGAAAACAGAAACGGCAAAACCTTCACCCTTATCGCGACTGAGCGACATATTGGCGATATTGATATTGTCTTCACCGAGTGTGACGCCGATGAAACCAACGATACCAGGGACGTCCTTGTTCTTCAACACGAGCAGTGTGGCGTCGGTATTCACCTCTACTCCATGTCCATCAATTGTGACAATACGTGNGTTTTGGTTTTTACCGACAAGTGTGCCACCGATGGTGCGTGTCTTGCCACCCTTGCAGGAGACTTGAACTTCGACGAGTTCAGTAAATTCAGCGTGTGCAGAGCTCTTGACCTGTTCGGTCTCGATGCCGAGGCGCTCGATCTTCTTCGGCGCATTCACATCGTTTACGTTTTCAGAGATCTCACGCAAGTAGCCGCGTTGGATCGCATAAGTCAGTGGCAGAGTGTCGAGTTCAGTGATCTTGCCAAAGTAGCGAATGGTGATCTTTTCGACGCCTTCTGGAGCGAGTTGCTGAGAGAAGGTGCCGAGCTTTTCGCCGAGCGTCATGTAAGGAGCGAGTTGAGCCAGTACCTTAGGATCGAGTGATGGCATATTGAGCGCGTTGCGCACCATTTCCCCCTTGAGGGCCTCGACCATTTGCTTGGCCACGTCGATACCGACATTTTCTTGGGCCTCCTGCGTAGATGCACCAAGGTGTGGCGTGAGCACAAGGTTTTCGATACTACGAAGCGGACTGTCTTCCGCAGGTGGCTCGTCTTCATATACGTCGAGGCCCGCAGCAGCGACTTTGCCAGACTTCAATGCTTCGATGAGTGCTGCCTCATCGATGATTCCGCCACGTGCACAATTGAAGACGCGAACGCNGTCCTTCATACGGCTAAAGGCGTCTGCGTTGAGCATGTGCTTCGTGTCCTTAGTCAATGGCATGTGCGTTGTAATGTAGTCAGCGTTCTCGATCACTTCGTCGAGTGTTGCTTGCTTCACGCCAAGCGCCTTTGCACGCGACTCGGTCAAATACGGGTCGTATCCAAGCACCTCCATGTTGAACGCTTGTGCGCGCTTAGCGACTTCAGCGCCGATACGCCCCATGCCTAGGATACCAAGTGTCTTACCATTGAGCTCGGAGCCTGTATAAAGTTTGCGGTCCCAGCGACCTGCAGTCATACTTGCAGAGGCTTGCACGATCGGGCGTGTGCCAGCGAGCATGTGCGTAAAGGTCAGCTCAGCAGTCGCCAAGGTGTTACCAGTCGGCGTATTCATCACGATCACACCACGGTCGGTGCACGCTTCGATATCGATGTTGTCCACACCCACACCTGCACGGCCGACAACCTTGAGTTTGGGCGCTGCAGCAACAACTTCAGCGGTCACGCGTGTATCGGAACGGAGCGCGATGGCGTCGACGTCCTTAACGAGCTCAAGGATCTGCTCAGGAGAGGAGCCATAGGCCTCGATCACTTCAAAGCCTGCTTCAGCTTTAAATAAATCAACACCAATGGGAGAAATGCGGTCTGCGACTAGTATCTTCATAGGAAAGCGGCGGAGTTAATTTCCTTGTCGCAGAATTGCAATGAAAACCGTGACTTAAACGAAATTGATGAAAATCAGTCAACTCTGTCACAAGAAAATAAGCAGCTCTAGCTACCAATGAAAATCGCTAATATCTGGCAACAGCACGTTGCCACCACTCACCGAACATCAGCTGGGGTCTGTGGCGGTCGGGAGAGCCGCCGCTACCGATTTACTTCGCTGGTGCCAACTCCTTTCTGCATTAAACCGTTTTGGAATAGCGCCCCTCAACAGCGGGCTCCAAATAGGCATCAAAACACATCGCAAGATTGCGCACAAAGAGGCGCCCACGCTCGGTCACCTCGAATCCGCGATCGGTCCAGATAATCAATCCGTCGGCTGCGGGCTCATGTAATTGTTCCAAGGCTTCTGCAAAATGCTCGCGAAAATCGATCGACCACTTTTCCGACATGGCCCCGAAATCTAAAGAAAGGTCGCACATCAAGCGCATGATAATATCGCCACGCAGTTTATCTTCCTCTGTATACTCGTAGCCTTTGTTGACGGGCAACTCACCCTTCGCGAGATAGCCACGATAGGCCTCCAAATCCTTTACATTCTGGCGAAAGCCGACGCCGCCCTGCGAAATACTGGAAATACCAAAGCCGCAAATTTCCACACCGGCACGGGTGCTGTAGCCTTGAAAATTCCGTTGCAATGTCTGCTCGCGCTGAGCTTTGACCAGCTCATCATCTGGCAAAGCGAAATGATCCATGCCGATGTAAACATAACCTTCCGCGGTGAGGCGCTCAATGCACAGACGTAAGAGCTCCAGCTTAGTTTCGGCAGAAGGCAGGCCATGACGCTCTAGCAACTTTTGCGCGGGCTTCATCCACGGCACATGCGCATAGTTAAAAATCGCAAAACGGTCAGGTTTCAGCTCCAGCACCTGATCGAGTGTTTCCGAAAAGCTCTCTGGCGACTGCTTTGGCAAGCCGTAGATCAAATCCATGTTTACGGATTCGAAGCCATTGGCACGCAAGGTTTCCATCGCCTCGATATTCATCGATTGTGGTTGGATGCGATGTATCGCCTTCTGCACGTCTTCGTTGCAGTCCTGCACTCCGAATGAGGCACGCGTGATGCCCATGCGTGCAAAGGCTTCGATATGCGCAGGTGTTAAACGACGCGGATCGAGCTCGACCGACTTCTCTGCATTGTCGAGGAATGTGAAATGACGATCTATCATCGCCGCCAAGCGATCAATCTGCTCTGGTCGAAAGAAATTCGGCGTGCCTCCGCCAAAGTGTAGCTGCCCCGCCTTGCGTCCCTCGGGCACATGTTTTGAAAAGATCGCCAACTCTTTCTCCAGCAGATCTAAATAATCATCTCCACGATCATGGTCGAGTGTCGTGATCGTGTGGCAGCCGCAAAACCAACAAAGTGTTTCACAGAAGGGCAGGTGGAAATACAGCGACAGTGGCGCATCGCCCTTTTCAACCGAGGCGAGCAATGGTGCAACATCTGCATACTCTTTGAAATGATTCGCCGGCGGATAACTCGTATAGCGAGGCCCCGGGCGATTATACTTTTCAATCAGTTCTAAGTCTGCGGCGGAAATATTCATGAGCGTGAGAGGATAGGATACATTCTGCACAGAGCAAAAGCATTCTTTTAAAGAATCGAATCATCCACTTGATCCATCATCAAGAGACTCTAGGTTCATGGGATGCAAATCTATCCTCAAGGCTTGGTTCTACTTTTATGCACTTCATTGGTGAGTCATGCCGCAGACCTGCTTACGATCAGAGATTTCTGGTTTAATGGTGCAGAAATCAACCGCTATGAACTGAACCAATCTCGCTACGGCGAACAACATCGCGGGCATGCGGAATTCATTTTTGTGACCGAGCCGTTTCTCACCGATCAGCATGTAAAGCATGAATACGGCAAAGGCCTATCCGCAGATGTGCTCAAACTCAACGCACTTCGCACGTTCAACACCGGCCTTTACAGCTACCGAACGATGACGAGCACCTTTAGTCCTATTGAGCTCGATACCTATCCGCACGCCTTGAAAACAACGACCTCGATCCAAGACTGGTGCGGTCAAGTCTTTCAACAGGTCAACCGCTCGGAGGATGGTTGGCGCATAGAGCTCCGTTCCTACTTTCAACAGAAAGGCGACCGCTCCTTTAAGGTGGGAGACGCATGGCTCGAAGACGAGCTATGGACCCGACTACGACTCGATCCCAAGCGCCTACCACAAGGGTCATTTCGATGCATCCCAGGTGCGCTCTACACAAGCTTTGCCCATAAACCCATTGAAGCCGCTGATGCCATAGGATCACTCAAACAGAAAAAACAGGAGTTCACCTACAGCGTCACTTACCCTAACCTCAAGCGCACGCTCACGATTCATTTCAAGGAGGCCTTCCCGCACATCATCACCCAATGGAGTGAAACCAGCCCAGGAGGAACCACGACCGCGGTCCTAAAAGATCGTATCATGAATAGTGAATACTGGTCCAAAAATAAACCCAAGCACGCGAACGAGCGAAAGCGGCTGGGGCTAGACCCCATCGCTGATTGAGAGCCGTAGCGTGCAGCCCTTTACTTGACAAAGGGCCACAAAAAAGGCGACTCGTGAAAGCCACCTTTTTGAATCAATTAAAAATCTAATTACTCCTTGATAGCCGCGTTGCGGAACTGAGTATAGCCGTTCTTCATCGAACTGTATGGATCGATTGAACCACCCTTCAACTGCTTGTAGCGCTCGATAATTGTCGGGCTGCTAGTAATCACGTCGGTTGCGGAAAGCGCCAAGCGCCATTCCCAGTTCCAACTTTCATTCACAGCAAAAGGCTGGCTCAGGGGATCCACGGCACGGTCACCGACAAGACCACCNAGGTCACGCAAATTGGAGGGACCGAGTAGCGGCAAAACTAAATAAGGTCCATCACTGACTCCCCATGCACCAAGCACTTGACCGATGTCTTCCGCTGGAATCGGCTCGAAGCCGTCGACGGAATCGGCAGGAGTGAAAACACCCGCAACTCCAAAAGTGGTGTTGATCGCAAAACGGCCGGTTTCAACCCAAGCACCATCGAGGCGACCCTGTAAAAGATTAGCCGCCAAGCGAACTGGATACTTCAAGTTTCTGAAAAAATTCGTCGCACCTTCTTCCACCGGATCTGGCGTGATAAACGTATAGGCGTCGGCGACCGGCTCAAAAACATTGAGGTAAATGAAGTCGTTGACACTAAAAGTCACACGATTGATGGACTCAAGGGGATCATCCACTGCGCCTGCCGTCACGACATCGTCGCCATAGAGATCTGCATCACTTTGCGCAATCACAGGTTGTGCACTCGCACCCATAAGGGCAGCCATCAGCACGTAGAAAGGTAGTTTAGAATTCAATGTTTTCATCAAGCTTATCTTTTTTCAGGAGTTCTTCTAACTTAGTAATCAGAGCGGCGCCATTCTCCTTACGAAAATGATCATCAAATTGTTGGCGATAGTTCGAGACCACACTGACATCTTCTGCGACAATATCAAAAAGTTGCCAGTCTGCACCCATCAAACCCATACGATAAAGAACTCGAATCGGCTCACCATCAAGGACGACCGTAGACGGTATTTCGATACGCTTTGATGAGACTTGAAGGGTTGTATCAAAAGTAACCTCTGGGCGGCTCTTACCTTCCAGGCCTTTAACATAAGCTTTCACGACCAATTGCTTCACCAACTCTAAAACTTGTGCTTGCTCATCGGCACTCATCTTATTCCAGTTGCGCCCAATGGCACGACGAATCAAAATCGTCATATCGTAATTCGACTCAATCAATTCACGAACCTTCGCCTGCTTATGCTCGATAGTTGATTCTACACAGCAATCGCCATAGACGAGATCAAGCGCACCGCGCACTGTCTGCATGAGTTTATCTGCGGGCTTCGTCGCTGCGGCTAAGACGCTCGAAAAGCCCAACACTACACATAGAAAAACTGAGAAGATCTTTTTCATTCTGACGATATCAATAGGCTATTCTTGCTCTTCGTCAATGCCTCCGAGCGCAAAACGGCTAATCAAGCTTTCGATATCTAAAGCGGATTCCGTATCCACAATCATATCACCTGGCTCCAATACAAAGCCAGAACCGCCTGGCAGCAAATTGATGTAGCGGTCACCAATCAACCCAGCAGTCTTGACCGAAGCAATGGTATCATCGTCCAACTGTAGCGTATTGGGCAGCTCTAAAGTAGCGATTGCAAAGAAATCATCATTCAACACGACCTCTTTGACTGTGCCCACACGCACGCCCGCAATTTCGATGCGACTTCCGGCATTCACTCCACTCGCGCTACTGAAACGTGCTTCCAGTTCGTAGCTATCACCCCCAAAAAAACGGGCACTCCCGATTTGAATCGCTAGGTAGAGCACCGCAATGAGCCCAACCAATACGAAGCTCCCGACTAAAAATTCGATCTTTCGATTATTCATAAATACTACCCTCTCTCCTTAAACGTTCGACTTACGCCCGTAGTTCGCTTTATTTAAAAATCCTGACAAGGCAGATTCCGCATCTTCATTTAATTCCGACGGCGGACCAAAGAACTTGATAATCCCTTCATCCAACCAAGCCACCTTATCGCTAATCTCAAAAACTTCAGGGATGTCGTGGCTCACCAAAAGCGCGGTAAATCCAAAACGCTCTCGGTAGTCCGCAATCATTTCAAACACCCCAAACTTACGCTCTGGGTCGAGCCCAGTTGTCGGCTCGTCAAACAGCACTAATTGAGGCTTGGTGATCAATGCACGTGCCAGGGCCACACGTTTCTTCATCCCGCCAGACAGCTCCCCTGGGTAACGCTGCGCAGAATCCGTCAGCTCAAGGTGTGCCAACATCTCGGCGACTTGATCGCGAATCTCAGCACGCTT
>JGI26084J50262_1000225_pt1 | contig 31834 bp, 33 predicted proteins | sample SaaInl6LU_22_DNA_FD_50262 | JGI IMG/M metagenome (IMG submission 50262) | reverse complement strand
AAACTCGGCTAGATTAAAATTTGAAAAAGAAAAAGCAACGCTACAAGAAAGAAATACAATCTTAAATCAAACCATTCAGGATGTTGTTGGAGAAATAAAAGCATCGCAAGTAGAAAAAGAAGCTTTAATTTCCACTAAAACACGTTTAGAAACTGAATTAAAAAATTCGGAACTTAAAATCTCTGAGAATAAAGAAGAATTAGGTAAGCTAAATGAAAAGTTCACCAAAGAGTTTGAAAACTTAGCCAATAAGATCTTAGATGAAAAGTCTACAAAATTTACAGAACAGAATAAACTAAATATTACAAATATCTTAACGCCTCTAAAAGAAAAAATTGAAGGCTTTGAAAAGAAGGTAAACGAGTCTCAAAAAGAAAGTGTTGGAATGCACTCAGCTTTAAAAGAGCAATTGAACAACTTAAAAGACCTTAACATCCAAATGAGTAAAGAGGCTATCAATCTAACGAAAGCTTTAAAAGGAGACAGTAAAGCACAAGGAGACTGGGGTGAAACTCAGTTAGAATTACTTTTAGAAAAGGCAAATCTTGCAAAAGACATTCATTTTACAACTCAAGGTGGTTATAGAGATGACGAAGGTAGATTAAAAAAACCTGATTTTATTATTAATCTTCCAGACTATAGACACTTGATTGTTGATTCTAAAGTTTCATTAACCAATTATGAAGCTTATTTTAATGAGGAGGATGATCAAAAGAAAGAAGTACACCTAAAAAAGCATATTGAAAGTATACGAAAGCATATCAAAGAGCTTGGTGAAAAGAAATACGAATCATTGTATGAAATTAACACTCCTGATTATGTATTAATGTTTGTACCAATAGAACCTGCCTATTTATTAGCTTTAAATAATAACAATCAGTTGTATATGGAAGCTTTGGATAAGAATGTAGTTTTAGTCTCTACTTCTACTCTATTAGCAACTTTAAGCACTGTAGCTTCTATGTGGCGACAAGAAAATCAGAAGAAAAATGTATTAGAAATTGCAAATCAGGCTGGTAGATTATACGATCAATTTGTAAACTTAACCGATGATTTGATTAAGGTAGGGAATCAGTTAAAAACTGTTCAAGGTAGTTATGATACCTCCATGAAAAAATTAACTGGAAATGGAAACCTGATTAAAAAAGTTGAAAAAATTAAAGAACTTGGTGCAAAAACAAGTAAGATTATGAACAAAAACTTACTTGACAGAGCTATAGAAGAATAATTAATTCAGCGGACTTATTTTTCGATCTCTTTTAGTAAAATGACTTGTAAAACTGATATCATCCCAACCGTCTCCATCAAAATCAATGAAGGAAACTCCACCTCCAAATTTGCTATCACCATATGACACATCAATTCCTAAACTAAGGGCATTATTAGAAAATGAGACTTGTGCCTGAGTATGATGTATCTGGATAAAATTTAGTAAAAGAAGTAAAAAAGTAGTTTTTAACTTCATAAACAACATTGATTCTTTAAGACATAAACAAAGGTCTATGATTCATGAAGTTATGAACTTTTTCTGAAATAGAACTCAATATTTCTTCATTCTCAAAATTTTGAATTACTTCATCAATAAATTCAACAACAGTTAGCATGTCTTCTTCCTTTAAACCACGTGTCGTAATAGCTGGCGTTCCAACTCGTATCCCTGAAGTTACAAAAGGAGATTTGTCATCAAAAGGAACCATATTTTTATTCACAGTAATCTCTGCTTTTCCAAGGGCAGCTTCAGCTTCTTTACCCGTAATATTTTTATTTCTTAGGTCTATTAACATCATATGATTGTCAGTTCCTCCAGAAATTAAATGATACCCTTTAGCAACAAAAGCTGCTGCCATTGCTGATGCATTTTTCTTCACTTGAATTTGATAATGTAAAAACTCATCGGTTAAAGCTTCTCCAAAGGCGATTGCTTTTGCAGCAATGATATGTTCTAATGGACCACCTTGATTTCCTGGAAATACAGCTCCGTTTAATAACGAGGACATTTTCTTTAAGCTACCATTCTTTAAGGTTTGTCCAAATGGATTGTCAAAATCTTGTCCCATTAGAATCATTCCTCCTCTTGGACCACGTAATGTTTTATGCGTCGTAGTAGTAACAATATGACAATGAGGCATTGGATCATTTAAAATTCCTTTTGCTATCATCCCTGATGGATGAGAGATATCCGCTAATAATAAGGCTCCAACACTATCTGCAATTTCTCTAAAACGTTCAAAATCTATATCTCTAGAATAAGCTGATGCACCAGCAATAATCATCTTTGGTTGTACTTCACTAGCAATTTCTTGAATTTTATCATAATTCAATACGCCCGTTTCTTTTTCTACACCATAAAAATGAGGTTTGTATAGTTTCCCAGAAAAATTTACGGGAGAACCATGAGTTAAATGCCCTCCATGAGAAAGATCAAAACCTAAAATTTTATCTCCAGGTTCTAAACAAGCTGCAAAAACGGCCGTATTTGCTTGAGAACCCGAGTGTGGTTGCACATTAACATATTCTGCTCCGTACAATTCTTTAGCTCTATCAATCGCAAACTGTTCAACAATATCTACAATCTCACATCCACCATAATATCTTTTATTTGGATATCCTTCTGCATATTTGTTTGTTAAAACAGAACCCGCTGCTTCCATTACTTGGTCACTTACAAAATTCTCTGAAGCTATTAATTCTAAGCCATTTAGCTGTCTATTCTTCTCTGCCTCTATTAGTTCAAAAATATCTGTATCTCTTTGCATTGTTAAAATTTAATTAAGAAACTCAAATGTACTTAAAATCATTTTTAAGATCGTAACTTTCCATTATATTTGATACAAACTTTATTAACAATTTTTAATGGAAATAACTGCTAACAACCCAAAAAGAAAATCATGGCTAAAAGTAAAAGAAACTTCTGATTTTCCTATACAGAATATACCTTTCGGTGTTTTTATTACGAAAGACGATATCATTACTATTGGTAGCCGTATTGGTGACTTTGCTATTGATTTAGGTGCTTTACATCAACTCGGATATTTTAATGGTATTCCGCTAACCGATGATATTTTCTTACAAGATAATTTGAATGATTTTATTGCCGATGGAAGAAAAACATGGAGATTGGTAAGAAATCGTATTGCTCATATTTTTGATGTAACCAATGGTTCTTTAAGAGATAATCCAGAACATAAAGAAAAAATAATCTTTAGAATGGATGAAGTTGAAATGCTATTGCCAGTAAGCGTTGGTGATTATACCGATTTTTATGCTAGTAAAGAACATGCAACCAATGTTGGTAGTTTATTTAGAGATCCAGAAAATGCTTTGTTACCAAACTGGGTGCACATTCCTATTGGATATCATGGAAGAAGTTCATCTATCATTCCGTCAGGAACTAATATTAGAAGACCTTATGGTCAAACTAAACCATTAGAAGGTTCTACTATTCCAGAATTTGGACCTACCAAATTGTTGGATTTTGAATTAGAAATGGCTTTTATCACAACGGCTTCTAATAGCTTAGGTGAAAGAATTCCTGTAGAAGAAGCGGAAGAATATATTTTTGGGTTAGTACAATTTAACGATTGGTCTGCAAGAGACATACAAGCATGGGAATATGTTCCTTTAGGACCTTTCTTAGGCAAGAACTTTGCTTCTACTATATCTCCTTGGATTGTAACTTTAGATGCTTTAGAGCCTTTTAGAGTTGAGAATCCAAAGCAAGATCCTAAGCCTTTATCTTATCTATATCACGAAGGAAGAGGAAGTTTTGATATTAATTTGCAAGCGGCGATTCAACCAGAAGGTGAAAAAGAAACAGTTGTCGCTAATTCCAATTTCAAATATATGTATTGGACGATGGCACAGCAATTAGCGCATCATACAGTAAATGGATGCCCTGTAAATGCTGGTGATATGATGGGAAGTGGAACCATCTCTGGTCCTACCAAAGATAGTTATGGTTCTATGTTAGAATTAACATGGAAAGGTCAGAACCCAATAACATTATCAGATGGAACTCAAAGAAAATTCATTAATGATCATGATACAGTAATCATGAGAGCTTATTGTAAAAACGATACCATAAGAATTGGTTTTGGTGAATGTGTTGGTAAAATTTTACCTGCAAAATAATTTTTGCTTACTTTAAGCTAGTTTATTTGTAAATAAAACCTACCATAAAGAATTGCCTATACATCATTGTCTTTGCTTTTTTAGCGAGTTGTAACAGTGTAAAAAGATCTGAAAACAATTTATACAATGGAGATTATAATAAAGCAATTCGTTTGTCTATAAAAAAGATTTAAAAAAGTAACAATAAAAAATCTACGCAACAACATATACGAATTCTTCAAGATGCTTTTAAAAAAGTAGTCGCTGAAAATTTGGCTCGTGTTCAATTGTTAGAAAAAGAAAATAATCCAGAATATTCAAGAGAAATTTTTAGTATTTACGAAACCTTAGATTTTAAACAGAATCTTATCATTCCTCTATTGCCATTGCCAAATGCAACTTTTGACATCATTAATTATAATGATGAAATTATAGCATCTAAAAATAATTATTCTGAGTACTTATTTACTCAAGCAACTGATTATTTAGAGAATAGCAATGGCATTATTGATGCAAGAAAAGCCTATGATTATTTTTCTACAGTAAAACAATTGCTACCTAACAAATATCAAAATTTAGATAGCCTACTAGAAGAAGCTCATTATTAAGGAACTGATTTTGTTTTGGTGAAAATTCAGAATAGAACGCAACAAGTAATTCCTAGAAGACTAGAACAAGCCATTCTTGATTTAGTTGTGTTTCTGGCTGTGGAAAGTGTTGTACTTAACCAAATGTAGAAGCATCTCCAATAGAATTTTTGCCTTGGGCATTTCACTTGTTTTTTAAATGGAGAGACAGAAAAGACAATTATTCAGCTTAATAAAACCCAAAGATCAACTTGTTTAATCTACAAACCTTTTTCTATTATTAATCAAGGTCGTTGTAGTAATTACAAATACCGAGGTTTAATTTGTAGAATGTTTGGATTTGCAGCAAATACTGATAAGCACGGAAATTTAAGATTAGCTATTTGTAAAATTATCAAAGAAGGTCAAGCCGAAAATTATAATTCAACTGCCGAAGCAATAAATAAAGGGCTTTATGTACCTGTATTTACAGAATACAATATGCAATTAAATCAGATAAATTTCAACTTAGAAAATATTATTTTGCCTATAAGCAAAGCTCTTAAAATGGCTTTAGAAGAAGTTTTACAATATTATGCATTCAGACCTTTTTTTTCATTTAGGAAAAAAATGTGGTTAAAAAAACTATTACCAAAAACCGGTATAATTAATGCTAACCTCCTACTTCGATTAAAAATTTATATATTTTAACAACAGATTTGTAGCAACCAAAAATACTGCAGACTCTAGGTCTCACAAATCACAAACAAACACGTTAGCGAAACAATAAAAAACTTACTCTTCTATCGGAGGATGTCCGAATATTTTCTCGTAATCCTCATCAAAATTAGCTCTTAAATAGGCGTTCAATTTCTTTCGATAATCGTCTTTTAACCAAGTAACAAAGTTGTGCGTACTTTTAGAAATACACTTTGCATATCTATTAATTCTATCATCTATCTCCTCTACTAGCATTTTAGCTAAGAGTAAAGCATCATAGACATCTTCACTATTTTCAATACACATTTTTGCATGATGCACAATCGAACGCTCTAATACTTTCTTTGAAGATTCTCCTGCTCTTATCGTATCNAGATATTCCTTTCTCATATCAAAATAAAGATCCGTAGCTTTAGCAAATGCTGTTTTAGCATCACCAGTAAGCTCATATCTAAAAGTACTTTCAATTTCTTCATCAGAAAGAATGGCATCCAAATAGTAATCAGGAGCTTTAAACATTCTTTGCCAGTCTAAATCTGCTCCCCAAGCTCCAAATCTGTGAAAATTATTTCCAAGATCAATTACGTTAAAAGAAGATTTATTACCTAAAATCCTTGAACCACGACCAATCATTTGATAATATAATGTCAACGATTTTGTAGCTCTATTCAAAATAATAGATTCTATGGTTGGTTCATCAAATCCAGTAGTTAAAATACTTACAGAAGTAATAATAGCATTTGGTGTTTTCTTAAACCATTTTAAGATAAAATCTCGCTCTTTCTTAGTATTTGTATTGTCTAAATGCGCAATTGGGTATCCTGCTTTTTTAAAGGCATGAAACACTTGAATAGATGTATGAATTCCGTTATTAAAGATTAATGTTTTTTTTCCTTTTGATGTTTCTTCATAGGCATCTACCAATTTGGTAAGCATGTCTGTGTTTGTATATAAATCTTCTGAAGATTTTACTGTATAATCACCATTGGCACCTACTTCTAAGGAAGTTAAGCCAACATTATAAGAAAACATATTTGCTGTAGCTAAAAACTCATTATCAATTAAGTGCTGAATAGTCTCACCAACAAACAATTCTTGATAATTCTCATACATTGGTAATTTAATATTAGAACTTAACGGAGTTGCCGTCACTCCAAGAATCATAGAATCTTCAAAAAACTTAAAAATTTTTGTAAAAGAATTATAATGCGCCTCATCTACAATCACCAAGCCGATGTCTGAAATATCTAATTTCTCATCGTTTAAACGATTCTTTAAAGTTTCAACCATGGCCACAAAACAACTATAGTTCTCTTGATCATCTAGTTGTGCAGTACTATTGATTATTTTATTTTTAACACCAAATTCATTCAACATTTTTGATGTTTGCTTACTCAATTCAATTCTATGCGTTAAGACCAATACTTTTTTATTATATATAGAAATATAACGTCTTACTATTTCAGAGAAAATAACTGTTTTCCCTCCACCAGTAGGAAGTTGATATAATAAATGATAATCATCTGCCGCATTTTCAAATCTTTGAAAGATTTCTTCGATAGCCGCTTTTTGATATCCGTATAATTCTTTACCTGAAGTGTTTTTTAAAGTAGTAGATTCTTGCAAAATTAATATAAAATTTAAATGATGTAATTTTTGTTATAAATATTGTTGAATTTTCATGGTAGTAATATCATAATGAGAGGCATTAAAAACAGCAACTTCATTTCTAATGACTAATAATTGTGGTGATTGATGCATTACTTGAAAAAGATAGCCCACTTCATCTGAGACATCTCTATAATTTAATAAATCCAAATAATATACTTTGATATTTTTCATAGATTCATCAAATAAGTTTTCAAAACGTTTAATCACCATGCTGCTAATACCACAACGAGTAGAATGTTTAAAGATAAAAACAGTTTCCGCTTTAGATGCTTCTTTAATTGTTTCTAGCTGCTGTAAAGATGTCAAAGAAATCCAATTAACATTACTTTCTTTTGTAGTACTCTCTTTATTCCCAAAAAATGAATTGAATATTCCCATATTTTATTAAAAACCTATTTGTAGTCAAAAAGTCAGTAAAAATAAGCTTTTCAAAGACAAAATGACTGTTTTTTTGCCAAGAATTTTACTGGTATGTTAATTGAAGAATAATTTGAGAATTGTAAAAAGAAAAAAAATGAACTTTAATAATTACACTATAAAATCACAAGAGACCATACAACAAGCACAACAGCTTGCACAAGAGTTAGGTCATGGGCAAATTGAAAATGAACATATTTTTAAAGCGATTACAATTATCGATGAAAATGTGCTTCCTTTTTTACTAAAAAAATTAAACATACAAATAGAAGTACTTTTAAAAGTACTAGACAAACAATTAGAAAGTTTCTCTAAAGTTTCTGGAGCAGAAATTACATTGTCTAGAGAAGCAGGGAAAACAATCACAGAGGCATCTATCATCGCAAAGAAAATGAACGATGAGTATGTTTCTATAGAACATATCATTTTAGCAGTTTTTAAATCTAAAAGTAATATTTCACAAGTTTTAAAAGACCAAGGAGTTACAGAAAAAGATTTAAAAGCTGCCATCGAAGATTTACGTAAAGGAGAACGAGTTACTTCACAGAGCGCTGAAGAAACTTATAACTCACTTAACAAATACGCTAACAACCTGAATCAAATGGCAATCGATGGGAAACTAGATCCGGTGATTGGTCGCGATGAAGAAATTAGACGTTTGCTTCAAATTCTATCAAGAAGAACAAAGAATAATCCAATACTTGTTGGAGAACCAGGAACTGGTAAAACAGCCATAGCAGAAGGATTAGCCCATCGAATTATTCGAGGAGATGTTCCAGAAAATTTAAAGGATAAAAAAATATTCTCGTTAGATATGGGTTCTTTAATTGCTGGAGCAAAATTTAAAGGAGAATTTGAAGAACGGTTAAAAGCAGTTATCAAAGAAGTAACATCAGCTGAAGGAGATATCGTGTTGTTTATTGATGAGATTCACACCTTAGTTGGTGCTGGTGGTGGACAAGGCGCTATGGATGCTGCTAATATCTTAAAGCCTGCTTTAGCAAGAGGAGAATTACGTGCAATTGGTGCTACTACTCTAGATGAATACCAAAAATATTTTGAAAAAGATAAAGCTTTAGAAAGACGTTTTCAAAAAGTAATTGTGAATGAACCCGATACAGAAAGTGCTATTTCTATACTGAGAGGAATCAAAGAAAAATATGAAACACATCATAAAGTTAGAATTAAAGATGAAGCCATCATTGGAGCTGTAGAATTATCTCAGCGATATATTACCAATCGTTTTTTACCAGATAAAGCCATTGATTTAATGGACGAAGCTGCTTCTAAACTAAGAATGGAAATCAATTCAAAGCCAGAAATCTTAGATGTTTTGGATAGAAAAGTAATGCAGTTAGAAATTGAAATTGAAGCAATTAAACGTGAAAATGATCAGAACAAATTAAAATTATTACGTGCAGATTTAGCAAATTTAAAGGAGGAAAGAAATGAAATCAATGCAAAATGGCAATCTGAAAAATCTGTTGTAGATGCTATTCAGAATCTAAAAACTAATGTCGAAAATTATAAGTTAGAAGCTGATAAAGCTGAACGAAATGGTGATTACGGTAAAGTAGCCGAATTACGTTATGGTAAAATACAAAAAGCACAAGAGAAATTAGAAGCCCAACAAAAAATATTGGCAAATAAAGAAGGTAATTCTCTTATTAAAGAAGAAGTTACTTATGAAGATATTGCAGAAGTTGTTGCAAAATGGACTGGAATTCCTGTCACTAAAATGATTCAATCTGAAAGAGATAAATTACTCAAATTAGAAGATGAATTACATAAACGTGTGGTTGGCCAAGAAGAAGCAATTGAAGCTGTTTCCGATGCTGTAAGACGCTCAAGAGCTGGGTTGCAAAATCCTAACAAACCAATTGGTTCATTTCTATTCCTAGGTACTACCGGAGTTGGAAAAACAGAATTGGCAAAAGCTTTGGCAAACTATTTATTTGATGATGAAAGTTCTATGACTAGAATTGATATGAGTGAATATCAAGAAAAGCATTCTGTAAGTAGATTATTAGGAGCACCTCCAGGATACGTAGGTTATGATGAAGGCGGACAATTAACGGAAGCTGTAAGAAGAAAACCTTATTCTGTGGTTTTATTAGATGAGATTGAAAAAGCGCATCCAGATACATTTAATGTCTTGTTGCAAGTGTTAGATGAAGGAAGATTAACCGATAACAAAGGAAGAATTGCAGATTTTAAGAACACCATAATTGTGATGACCTCTAATATGGGGAGTAATATCATTAAAGAAAAGTTTGAAAACTTAAAAGGAGATGTTGAAACCGCTATGGAGCTTGCTAAAACAGAAGTTTTAGGTTTATTAAAACAAACTGTTAGGCCAGAATTTTTAAATAGAATAGATGATATTATTTTATTCACTCCATTATCTAAATCAAATATAAAATCTATTGTGTCTTTACAATTAGAAAATGTAAAGAAAACCTTAGCTCTTCAAGAAATTACGCTCGATGCAACTGAAGAAGCAATTTCATATCTAGCAAAAAAGGGTTACCAACCAGAATTCGGTGCAAGGCCTGTAAAAAGAGTAATTCAAAAAGAAGTTTTGAATCAGTTGTCAAAGGAAATTTTATCAGGTGAAATCACCACTGATAGTATCATATTACTAGATTCATTTAATGATGCACTAGTATTTAGAAACCAATCAGATTTAATCAAAAGTTAAGCAGATTGGACTTACACCCGAAACGATGCCTTTACCGGCATCGTTTTATTTTTTATGTATATTAGTAAATTCAAAACAACATCAATTATGAAGAAAATAATCTTAGTTTTAGCATTTGTGTTTATTTCATTAGTATCTTATGCTCAAGAAGTTACCACCTATTATTTTATTCGTCACGCAGAAAAGTTACGTATAGACAAAACAGATAAAAATCCTAGATTAAACTTTGATGGAGTTAAAAGAGCTGAAGTTTGGAAAGAAGTATTTTCAAATGTAAAGTTTGATGCAATTTACTCTACAGATTATAATAGAACAAAACTTACTGCTAAACCAACTGCTGATAGTCAAAATTTACCTATTCTGTTATATAACGCTAGAAACATGTATTCAGAATCTTTTCATTACAATACGAAAGGAAAAACAGTTCTAGTTGTTGGGCATAGCAATACTACCAATGCTTTTGCTAATAAAGTTCTGGGTGAAGAAAAATATCCTCAAATAGATGATAGCAATAACTCAAACCTATACATAGTTACCGTGATCGATGATAAGGTAACTTCAGTCTTATTAAAAATTAATTAATGTAATTCCCTTTTTTGATGAACAATTAAAAATATAACGTTTGTGATTTCGACCGAGTGAAGAATGAGTGACGAAAAATCTCACATTTGAATAACACTTCGAGAACATCAGTGTCTGTTAGAAAAATTAACTAAGATGTTGGAGAAACCTTTGAGGTTGGTAATTAATTAAAACTAACTTCAATATTTTCTAAATTAATTTCAGAAGCTTTTATCAATTGATTATTCTCAAATTCTCTATCTAATAGATTTAATTCTATGGAAAGGTTTTGAGGCTTGTAGTTGTTATAATCTACTAACCTAATTCCATTTATAAAATGTTCTTTTCTGACCTCTCTAAAACGCATTCCTCCCCCATTTACATGAAACGTATAGGCTAAATAATCAATTTTAAAATCTTCTTTNCCAACCCAATAAATAAAGACATCATCATAATCAACTCCTCCGCCTTCTTGAGCAAAAGTGATTTGAACCTTATAGTATTCCTCTCCTTTTAAATTAGTATCTTCTAATAATTTCTTCTGAACAGCTTTGTCATTTAAACCTAGTGGTAACGCAGAAAAATAATGTACTGAATTAATAGATTCGCTATATTTAATAGCCATAGAATCCTCTACTTGAATAGCTTTTTCATTGATATATCTTTGAAATCCTTTATTATTTAAAACATCTGTTATAATTTCTGGCTTATTGGTGGTAATTCTTTGTAAAACAAATATTCCATTCTCTCTTTTAGCTAAATATCTATGTTCTCTAAAATTGAACTGTAATTCAGCATTTGATAATTTATTAACCTGAGATACTTCTATAGACTTATCAATAATTTGCTGAGCTGTAAGGGATTTCTCTTCTGGTTTACAAGAGGTTAATAAGATAGTTACTATAAATAAATAGTGCAAAGGTTTCATAAAGTATGTTTTGTTAACATCAGTCTTGTTATATCTGATAAAATTACAGGTTTAAAAGCGGACTAAAAATGTATATTTGTGAAGATTTTTATAAAACCTTATAAATAAGGTAAATCCTAATGGCCGTTCAGAAAAAAATAAACATACAAAATAAAAAAGCTCGTTTCGAATTTGAAATTCTAGATAAATATACCGCTGGAATTCAATTAACTGGAACTGAGATTAAATCTATCCGTGAAAGTAAAGCTAGAATTACAGAAAGTTTCTGTGAATTTAATGATGGTGGCGAACTTTTTATTGTAAATATGTTTATTGAAGAATATGCATTTGGAAATCATTTTAATCACAAAACTACTAGTGAACGTAGATTACTTTTAAACAAAAGAGAATTACGTGGTTTAAAGAAAGATGTTGAAGCCAAAGGAAATACTATTGTTCCACTTCGATTATTTTTAAATGAAAACGGTTGGGCCAAACTAGAAATTGCCTTAGCGAAAGGTAAAAAGACCCATGATAAGCGAGAAACTTTGAAAGATCGCGATAGTAAACGAGACTTGGCAAGAGTTAAAAAGACGTTTAATTCATGATTTCTTTTTTAAAGCTAATTCGTTATAAAAATCTCATAATGGTCTTGTTGACCATGATTTTAACGAAATATACTTTAATTTCTTCATTTTTAAAGGAATCAAATTTAAGTGGTTTCGATTTTTTAATACTTTCATTAAGTGTACTTTTAATTACAGCTGGTGGATATATTATCAATGGTATTTTTTAAATTCAACTAATGCTTAAAAAAAAACTATCCAACTACAATCTAATTTTAGCTTCTGGTTCACCTAGAAGACAAGAATTTTTCAAACAATTAGATGTTCCCTTCACTATTCAACTTAAAGAAATTGATGAAATATATCCTGAACATTTAAAAGCAGCAGACATCACAGATTATTTAGCTGATTTAAAATCTTCGGTTTTTACTGATTTGAAAGAAAATGATTTGTTAGTTACTTCAGATACAATTGTTTGGTTTAAAGAAAAAGCAATCGGTAAGCCAAAAAATAAACTTGATGCTTTTCACATGTTAAAAGAAATGTCTGGAAAAAAACATCAAGTATTTACTTCAGTAAGTGTTAAAAGTAAGTCATTTCAAAGAATATTTAACGATGAAACCGTTGTTGAATTTGAGAGTTTTTCAGAAGAAGAAATTAACTATTACTTAGAGAATTTCAAACCTTACGATAAAGCAGGTAGTTACGGAATACAAGACTGGATAGGACTTACAGGTGTTAAAAAGATCACTGGAAGTTATTTTAATGTTATGGGATTGCCTGTTCATAAATTATATAAAGAATTGCTTAAAATTGCTCAATAAAACTTAATTAAAAACTTATTTTTACGCTTAAATAACAATACTAAAACATGAAAAAATATACATACACAGAAATGAAAGACACAAGGTCTGGATTTGGTGATGGTTTAACAGAATTAGGAAAAACGAATCCAAACGTTGTTGCACTTTGTGCAGATTTAACAGGTTCATTAAAAATGAATGAATTTGAAAAAAATCACCCAGAACGTTTCTTCCAAGTAGGAATAGCAGAAGCTAATATGATGGGAATAGCTGCTGGTTTAACCATAGGTGGTAAAATCCCTTTTACAGGAACTTTTGCAAACTTTTCTACCGGGCGTGTGTATGATCAAATTCGTCAATCGATCGTATATTCAGATAAGAATGTAAAAATATGTGCTTCTCATGCAGGATTAACATTAGGTGAAGATGGAGCAACGCATCAAATCTTAGAAGATTTAGGATTGATGAAAATGTTACCAGGAATGACAGTAATAAATACCTGTGACTACAATCAAACGAAAGCTGCTACCATTGCTATTGCAGACTATGAAGGTCCTGTTTATTTACGTTTTGGTCGTCCAAAAGTTCCCGTATTTATGCCAACAGACCAACCTTTTGTTGTTGGAAAAGCGATTACTTTAACTGAAGGAACCGATGTAACTATTGTTGCAACGGGTCACTTAGTTTGGGAATCTTTATTAGCTGCTGAAAAATTAGAAGCAGAAGGAATTAGTGTTGAAGTAATTAATATTCATACGATAAAGCCTTTGGATGAAGCTGCAATTTTAAAATCTGTTGCTAAAACTGGATGTATTGTAACTGCAGAAGAACATAATAAGTTTGGAGGTTTAGGAGAAAGTGTTGCAAGATGTTTAGCTCAAAATAACCCAACTCCACAAGAATTTGTTGCTGTTGATGATACTTTTGGTGAATCAGCAACTCCAGCTCAATTAATGGAAAAGTATAATATTAATGATGCTGCTGTCGTTAATGCTGTAAAGAAAGTTTTAAAAAGAAAATAACCTTTTTAGGTTTTAAAGTGTCTTTATTGAATAACAAAAAATAATTATGATGAAAAAAATCTTATTAGCTAGTCTTCTTTTTATTGGAGTAGCACAACTAGCACAAGCACAATTACAAGTTGGTTTAAAAGCTGGAGTAAACTACAATTCAGATTCATTTAACAATGTCTCTAATGATGTATTAAATAGTGCAGAAAGCAGAACAGGGTATCATGCTGGTATCTGGTTTAGAGCAAAATTACCAATAGTAGGTTTGTACTTAAGACCTGAAATTGTGTATACAGAGTTAAGTAATGATATTACTTATGACAATACTTTTGCAACCGCCAAAACAACAGATTATAAATTTAGAAAGATTGATGTACCTGTTTTATTAGGTAAGAAAATATTTGGAATTGGAAATGTTTTTGGCGGACCATCTTTTCAATACATTTTATCTTCTGACTTTGGTTTTGATGATTTAAGAGAAGTTTCTACCGATCAATTTTCTTTAGGAATTCAATTAGGTGGTGGAATTGAATTTGGAAGACTAGGAATTGATGTTCGTTGGGAAAGAGGATTGTCTAAAAACGAGACTAAATTTGTAGATGATTCTATTAGTTCTGAAGTTAATTTTGACACTCGTGTCAGTCAAATAATATTTGGGGTTTCTTACAGATTATAATTTTAAACTTATTTAAATAAAAAAGCTCTTGAAAAATTCAAGAGCTTTTTTATGTTGGTTTGTTTTATTTAATTACCACTATTAGGATAGTTTGGATTTAAATAATCGGGTAATGTTGGATTGTTAGGATCGTTAAAATCATTAGTAGGATCACCATCTGCTCCACCTTCATCTCTAGTTAAGATTCCATCACCATCATCATCAAAGTCTAGATAGTTAGGAATATTATCTTCATCGGTATCATCATTTCTTGGATCACCATCTCCATCAGGATCTTCTAATATGGAAGGAACACTATCATTATCGTGATCTGTATCCTGCACAATATCATACAATTCTATATAAAACATCAAATTTGCATTTCCAGGTATCCCTAGAGTTCCAGTATTTCTATAACCCAAACCAGAAGGAAGAAATAAAACTCCATTCCCACCATTTTGATAAGTAATAGGGCCATTTCCTGGGACAGTAATATTCTCACCTCCTTTGAAATTAACAAAACTATAGGTCCATCCTCTAATTACACCATTTAAAGTCAACCAGACTGGACTCACGGTTCGTTCATCAAAATCAATCAAATCTTCAGTATTGAATAAGTATTGTCCTTTGTACTTTACCAAAACAGAATCCATTACTGTAGGAAATCCTTTATCTGGAACAGGAGTACCTTCTCTTTTCATTAAGAAATAGAATGTATAATCCACTTCTTGTTCTGTAACCTCTTGTTCAACCAATCGAACATCATTAATTAAAGCAGTAGCTCCAGTAACAAGCGGTTTTACTGAATCAATGGCATCATCATAATAATGAGATTCTAAAAAATCAATCAAAGAGTCACTATCAATCAAAGCTTGTGCAGCATGGTCAAAATTATCTACAGTAACACCAATACTATCGGGTCTACATGAATATCCTAATGCTAGGATTGATAAACATAAAATTAAAAGCTTTCTATTAAACATTTGCAATATTTTAGTGGCGCAATTTACCATTTTTATACCTTTGTAAAAAGTGATTAATGCTTTTTTAACTTTTTTATGAGAATTGATAAATTTCTTTGGTGTATTCGTACATTTAAAACCAGGAATATTGCTACTGAATCCTGTAAAAAAGGACAAGTTAAAATTGACCAGGTAAATTGTAAACCTTCAAAAGAAGTTTATGGAGGAGAGTTAATTACTATACGTAAAAATCAAATGAATATTCAAATTCAAGTTTTAAATATTCCTGAAAGCAGAGTTGGTGCAAAGCTTCTTCCTCAGTTCTGTAAAGATGTAACTCCTAAAGAAGAGTTTGAAAAGTTAGATTTATTAAAATATTCTAAAGATTATTACAGAAAAAAAGGAACAGGAAGACCCACTAAAAAGGACAGAAGAGATATTGACGATTATCAAGATTCACCAGAATAAAACAAGATAAATGAGCAAATTAAACAACATCATTTTAAATCATAAACAGATTCATCAAAAAATAAAAAGAATCGCGTATCAGATTTATGAAGCAAATAGTTCAGAAAAAGAAGTTTTAATTGCCGGAATTCAAGGGAATGGAATGTATTTCGCAACTCAATTGGCAAAAACTTTACAAGAAATTTCTACACTAGACGTTCATCTTTGCGAAGTGTTTATCGACAAGAAAAAACCTTTAAATACTGTAAGCACTAGTATAGAAGCAAGAGTGTATAAAAATAAATCAATAGTTTTGGTAGATGATGTTTTGAATTCTGGTAGTACACTAATGTACGGAATTAGACATTTTTTAGATGTTCCATTAAAACGTTTTAAAACTGCTGTATTAGTCAATAGAAATCATAAAAAATATCCTGTTAAAGGAGATTTTAAAGGAATTTCTTTATCAACTTCGATCAAAGAACATGTAGAAGTTATTTTTGATAAAAAAAATTCTAAAGCTTATTTAGTGTAGTAGAATTCTTATTTCTGCAACAATAGCTTCTATTTCTTTTGAATTTATAGTAATTCTATGCGTAGCTTTTTCATAAAATATACTGCGTTCAAATAAATGCTTAGCGATGTATTCTATAAGTTTTTCTTCTGATAGTGAAGCTAGCAAAGGTCTTTTAGAACTATTATTGATTAATCTATCTTTTAATGTTGGAATTGAAGCCTGCAAATAAAATGATATAAGCCCATCGTGATTGATTATGACATCCATATTCTCTGCATAACAAGGTGTACCGCCTCCTAATGATAAAACAAAGGAATCATTTTCATTTAAGAATTCTTGCAAATACTTATGTTCTGCTTTTCTAAAATATATTTCTCCTTTCTCATTAAAAATTTCAGGAATTGTTTTGCCCTCTTTGTTTTCTATGTAAGCATCTAAATCTGTGAATTTATGATAAATTTTGTTTGCTAATTTTTTTCCTATAGTAGATTTCCCACTACCCATATATCCTAAAAGAACAATTTTCATATTACATAAATTAGAAAACAAATATCGTTAAAAAATAAAGTAAAAAAAGTGCTTTTATGTATGAATGCGTTTATATTTGCAATCTTAAAATTTAAGACCTGGTAGCTCTGTTGGTAGAGCATCTCCCTTTTAAGGAGAGGGTCCTGGGTTCGAGCCCCAGCCCGGTCACAATAGTATTGTAATTTACCTTAAAAGCGCACGTGGCGGAATTGGTAGACGCGCCAGCTTGAGGGGCTGGTATCCGTTTAGGATGTGGAAGTTCGAATCTTCTCGTGCGCACTTTTAAAGTCCTTTTTCACAAAATATTAACCATTCTGTCTGAGTTTTAATCCTTACTTTTGTGGTATGCAGCAAAATAAAATACTCCTATTATTTCTATTATTCGTTTCAATAAGTGTTTATTCTCAAACTGATAGTTTAGTTGTCAAATCTCTAAAAGGTCAGGTAATTGATTCAGAAACCAAAAAATCACTTAGTGCTTCTCATATTTTAAACTTAAATTCAGTTACTGGAACCATCACTAATGATGAAGGTTTTTTTGAAATTATGACAAGGGCTAATGATACCATAATGGTATCTTATCTTGGTTATTCTTCCATAAAGATTAAAGTAACCAATGATTTATTAAAAGGAAATGAGTTATTGATAGCTCTCTATGAAAAATCTGAAGAAGTCAAGGAAATTATTATTAAATCTAGTAAACTTATTGGTGTTTTAGAAGTTGATGTGAAACAAGTTCCTAAAGATCGATTTACCAGAATAAAAATTAACGGTATTAGACAGACATACGAAATTGCTAGACCTAAAACTAGTGACTTTGCCTCTCCTCTAGCCGCTTTATTTCAGCCAGTTGACTTCTTGTATAAACTTTTCGGAAAGAAGCCTAAACAGCTTAAAAAACTTCAAAAAATAAAGAAAGAAGATAACTTGCGTAAAATTATGGCTGGTAAGTTTGATAGAGAGGTAATGATGGAATATATGGAGATTGACAGAAATGATTTAATGAAATTAATTTCTGATTGTAATTATTCTGAATATTTTGTAAAAAAAGCCAGTGACTTACAAATGATTGAAGCAGTCTTGGACTGTTATGAAAACTATAAAGCTCTTAAGAAAGGTAAAATCGAAAGAAGTCGATTGCCAGAGAAAAGGAAAGGTAATTAATAAAAAAAGCCTGAGTTCAGAAAACTCAGGCTTTTTACAACTATTAAAAACTAACTAATACTAACTAAAGTTTATCACTCTTTAGAGTATACTCATCAGACGCCTTGAAAACAATTTAGTTACATCGTTATATGAGTTTAACAGTTTTTTAAGAAAATAAAAAAATTAGCCAAACAGCTGGATTCATTTTTTTATAGAGAAATTTCTTTTATTGATTTCCTAAGATAATTGGCATTCCGCTTTTACCAGAACCAATTACAATTACTTTACTGTTAGGTGATTTAGATAATTCTAAAGTAGCCTCAATACCTTTTTCGCGTAAAATTTTATCTGTTAATGAAGCACTTAAAATTTTATTCGCTACAGCTTTACCTTCCGCATCAATTTTTTGTCTTTTTGCTTCTTTTTGTGCTTTTGCTATTCTAAACTCATATTCTAAAGATTCTTGTTCTTGCTTTAATTTCGTTTCAATTGCAGTTCTAATTGTAGTTGGTAATTTAACATCTTCTACTAAAACTCTTTTCACCATTAAATACTGATCTTTAAGAATGTTTTGTACTTCATCTAAGATCTCTTGCTCAATAACATCCCTTTTACTAGAATATAACTGTTCTGGAGTATAACGTCCAACCACACTTCTTGCAGCAGCATTCACAGCTGGATCTAATAATTCTCTTTCGTAATCTTCTCCTTTTGTTTTGATCAGTTTTCCTAAGTTACTGAATTCTGGCTCATACCAGATGGTACCATTAACTTTTACTTCTAATCCGTTTACAGAAAGTACATTCATTTCATCTGAAATAGATTGTTGACGTACTTTACGAACGATCATTCTATTCCAAGGTAATATTAGGTGAAAACCTTCACCGTATGTAGTTTCTGTATCAATACCATCACCTAAAGACTGAAAAACTACTCCACCTTCTCCAGGTCCAATAGTTACTGCAGACTTAGATATGAAAATAAGTAATACAACCACCACTGCTATTGTAATAACAACTCCTTTTGGAAATTTAAATTCTACTTGATTATTTGCCATTTTATTAATTTTTAAGATTTACACAAATTTACAACTTATAGTTTTGAATAAGCTTGTAATTATAATTGATATCATTATTTTGTTGAAACGTTCTATATTTTTCCGAAATATTTTCTGGTCAACCATTCTGATGATAATAAGAAAACTATGATAGCTAATAACCATTTCAAATTGATGAGTTCTTCTTTTGTATTTACAGATTTTTGAATGCTTACAAACCTTTTGTCAGTTAATAACTGATCGATTAGTGAAGTCTCTTGATTTTCAAAGTAAAGAACACCCTCTGATTTATTTGATAATCGTTGTAATTTTTCTTTATTGGCATTGGTAAATTGTTGCTCAATTTCAAACTGATTGATTTTGAACACTCCTTTTTTTGTAATATTTTGCCCTTCTACATCAACAGAATACTCATAATCACCAGACTCTAGTACTGTTAGTTCTAATTGATAAGAATTGTTTGTTAAAGAAAATGGAATGACTTTTTTTTCTTTTGTTTCTTTATTGATGGTTGTAAAAAGCAAGGTAGCTCTATCATCAAATTGATAATTTTCATCCACATAAAATGCTCCTACTTGTATCCTTGCATTAGCATTATAGATAGGTTCAATATTTACATCTATACGATTTCTTACTTTTTTTGAGGAAGCAAACTGAACAAGATTACCAATAAATTCATCAAAATCTTGAAATGAATTGCTATTCAAATAACTAGTAGATCTCCATTTCCATAAACCTTCACCCATTAAAAACACTTTCTTATGATTGTTAACATTAGAAGTTGCTAATAATGGCTCTTGTGTTGTAAATCCATTGATATTCTGAAAAAATAATGTTTGGTGCGGTATATTTATACTTGTCTCACCGTACTTGTTCACTAAAGGTGGAAAATTATCAAATCCAATATCTTTTTGAGAGAAGTTTAAAAAACCTGCGTTAAATGATGCAGTATAATTTTCATCTTGATTAAGATAGTTCTTTCGAATTCCGATGTTTTGATTATTAACAAAATTCCAATCAGTTTTAGATCCCGAAATTAGAAAATAATTCGCNTTTTTAGTTGTTAAATCATTGATAATTTCTTTAAAGTCATTATTCGGTTGATATAATATAAATAACTGAAAATCATTTAATTTAATNTTATTTTTACTNAGTGTTCTAATAGATACTTTTCTTTGCTGATCACTTTCTATTGATTTTTTTAATGCTCCTAAATCGGGATGATAAAATGAACTCAGGATAAGTACTTCTGTCTGTTTATCAATTACTTCTACTGAGAAGTTTTTAAGATTATTCGTCTTATTTTTTTCATTCTCTAAATATTCAATTTTAGCTTTGTAAAAATTGGAACCTTCTTGGGTAGCTTTTATTGAAGCTTCTATCCTTTGTGAGTTTTTCTGTGGACTAAATCTTATTAGTTTGCTGTAAATAATCTTACCTTTATTTTCTATTGTATATCTTAATTTTAATGATTGATTTCCTTCATATTGCAAAAATATTTCTACTGGGAATTGATTGTTAATAAAACTATATCTATTGACATTTAACTGCGATATTTTAACATCTTCATATTGTGTTGTATCACCAACAACAAGAGGAAATACAGGGTTTTTAATTGATGAATATTCATAGTCATTTCCAACGGTTTGGTTTCCATCAGTAATCAACACTATTGCATTGCTATCGTTTATCAGTACTTTGTTCACCTTATTCAAAGGATCTGCTATATTAGTCTGACTTTCATTAAATTGTAAGCTATCGTTGAGTTGAAACTTATCTCCGAAAGAATAATAATTAATATCAAATCGTTTGTTTAGTTCTGAATGAGTTTTAAAATCATCAATAATTGATTGTACTAAGGTATCTTTTTGAAAAAATTTAATGGATGTAGAGTTATCAACTAGAACAGAAAGTTTTGATTTTTGAATGATGAATTGTTTCCTGTCTATAGTAGGATTTATAAATAGCAACAACAATAAGAAAACACTTATACACCTTAGCCCAAATAGAACAAAATCTACATTCCGTTGCCCTTTCTGCTGATAGAAATATAAAAACCACGAAATAGCAATACTGAAAAGTAACGCGATTATAATGTAAATGATAGTTGTTGTTTGCAATGATTATTTTTGATTCGTAAATCTAATAATTATCCGCCTAAAATTCTTGTTAAAAAAAGAAAACCTGTAACTGTTACTGAAATAATTTCAACACAAGAACTACAGGTTTTTAATTATGTTTTGTTTTACTGTTTAGGTTTCACGTTCCAATTAAGAATTGCATTCCATAACATTGGCGCATCATGATGATTTAAATACCTATGCAACGGATTAAAAGTAAAAGAGACAACTCTACGCTTCCCTAAAGGAATATCAAAAATAGCGCCTTGTCCAACAATTTTAGCTTCATTTTTAACCATCCGGAAACGTTTGTAATTGCTTTGGTAAAAATTGTTTGTCAGTTGTATATTTTTGAATTAAATCTGCAAATACTTTGTCTAATTTCTGTGCTTGTAACTGAATTGATAAACATACAAACAGAAAAAACAGCGTTACTTTCTTTAGGTTGGTTAGAAGTTTCATAAAAATTGAATTTTGGTTTAATAAAAGTACTACTAAGCATAGTTACAACATATTACGATAACAAACAAAATCGACTCATCCATCATTCGTAACTTATATTTCAGGCATAAAAAAACCTGCAACATTTAGTTACAGGTTTTTTTTAGTTATTTATATCTCATATTAGCTCATTCCTCCATCAACAGATAAGGTCTGACCAGTAATATAGCTACTCATATCTGATCCTAAGAAAACACAAGCATTAGCAATATCTTGTGTAGATCCACCACGTTTTAAAGGAATAGAATTTCTCCAGCCTTGTACTGTTGCTTCATCTAATTTCGCTGTCATTTCAGTTTCAATAAAACCTGGAGCAATCACATTACTTCTAATATTTCTAGATCCTAATTCTAAAGCGACAGATTTAGAAAATCCTATGATACCAGATTTTGAAGCTGCATAATTAGATTGACCTGCATTTCCTTTTAATCCAACCACAGAACTCATATTAATAATAGAACCAGATCGTTGTTTCATCATGGGTCTAATCACTGCTTTTGTTAAATTAAAAACAGATTTTAGATTTACTTCAATTACTTTGTCAAAATCATCTTCAGAAATTCTCATTAATAAGTTATCCTTAGTAATTCCAGCATTGTTTATTAATATATCAATACTTCCAAATTCAGTTAAAACTTCTTTTGCCAATACTTGAGCCGAATCAAAGTCTGCTGCATTTGATTGATATCCTTTTGCTTTAATTCCTAATGAGCTTAGTTCTTTTTCTAAATCATTTGCTGCATCTACAGAAGAACTATAAGTAAAAGCTACATGGGCGCCTTGTTTTGCAAACTCAAGGGCTATTCCTCGTCCAATTCCTCTTGTAGCACCAGAGATAATTGCTGTTTTATTTTCTAGTAATTTCATGTCTTTTTATTAGTTGATTGTCAAATATAATTCTTTTTCAATAAAAAATTCCCGCATAAAATACGGGAATCTTTATATATGTTTGTTGAGAGTTTTTTATTTTAAAACACTCGCGATCATTTCACCAATTTTTGCAGGAGATTCAACAACGTGAATTCCGTTTTCTGCTAAAATTTTCATTTTTGCTTGTGCTGTATCATCTGCTCCTCCTACAATTGCTCCAGCATGTCCCATCGTTCTTCCTGCTGGTGCAGTTTGACCTGCTATAAAACCAACTACTGGTTTTCTGTTTCCATCAGCTTTAATCCATTGTGCAGCTTCCGCTTCTAATTGACCACCGATTTCACCAATCATAACAATTGCTTCTGTTTCGTCGTCATTCATTAATAACTCAACTGCTTGTTTTGTTGTAGTTCCAATAATAGGATCCCCACCAATACCAATGGCTGTAGTAATTCCGTAACCTTGTTTTACAACTTGATCAGCTGCTTCATACGTTAATGTTCCTGATTTAGAAACAATTCCAACTCTTCCTTTCTTAAAGATAAAACCTGGCATAATACCAACTTTAGCTTCGTCTGGTGTAATTACACCTGGACAGTTAGGTCCAATTAATGTACAATCTTTATCATCAATATAAGCTTTCACTTTTACCATATCAGCCGTAGGAATTCCTTCAGTAATACAAATGATTACTTTGATTCCTGCGTCTGCAGCTTCCATAATTGCATCTGCAGCAAAAGCTGGTGGTACAAAAATAATTGAAGTATCTGCTCCTACTTGATCAACAGAATCTTTTACTGTATTAAATACCGGTTTTCCAAGGTGTTCTTGACCACCTTTTCCTGGCGTAACACCACCAACAACATTTGTTCCGTAATCAATCATTTGACCTGCGTGAAATGTCCCTTCACTACCTGTAAAACCTTGAACTATAATTTTTGAATCTTTATTAACTAAAACACTCATGGATATTTTTTTTGTAATAATTTATTGCAAAAATACTCTATTGTTTGAAGCTAAAAAAGGAAAATTAATCTTTCTTTTCTTCTCGTAATAATCTCTTTAAATATGCTAATTCTTTTAACTTTTCTCTAGATTCTGAAATAGGTGTTCCGAAGTAGGTTTTTCCTCCAGAAACTGATTTTGTGACTCCAGTCTGCCCTAAAATGATGGCTCCTTTTCCAATGGTAATTCCACTATTAGTTCCTACTTGACCCCAAAGTGTTACTTCATCTTCAATAATAACACAACCTGCAATACCCGTTTGAGAAGCGATTAAACATTTTTTCCCAATGATTGTATCATGACCAACATGCACTTGATTGTCTATTTTTGTTCCTTCACCTATTGAAGTATCTCCTGTAACTCCTTTATCAATAGTACAAGAAGCGCCAATATCTACATGGTCTTTGATAACAACTCTTCCACCAGAAATTAATTGATCAAAACCTTCTGGTCTGTTTTTGTAATAAAATGCATCTCCACCAAGAACTGTGTTCGCATGTATGATTACGTTATTTCCAATAACTGCATTATCATAAATAGTTACATTTGGATGTATTAAACAGTTTTTACCAATTACCACATTGTTTCCTATAAAAACATTGGGTTGAATTACTGTTCCTTGCCCTATTATTGCAGATTCTGCAATACTTAACTTAGAACTAATAAATGGATTGAAATGTTTTGTAAGTTTATTAAAATCACGGAAAGGATCATCAGAAATCAAAAGAGCTTTACCCTCTGGACATTCTACTACTTTATTTATCAATATGGTAGTAGCTTTAGAGTTTAAAGCTTTGTCATAATATTTTGGATGATCTACAAAAACAATATCTCCAGTTTCTACAACGTGAATTTCATTGATTCCTGTAATTTTAAAATCAGCATCACCAACAAAACTAGCATCAATTAAGTTTGCTATATTTTGTAAAGTTTGAAAAGATTTAAATTTCATTCTAGAATCTCTATTCTTTTATTCTTTCTTGATAAGTACCTTTAGTGGTTTCCACTTTTATTTTATCACCTTCATTGATGAAGAGCGGAACGTTTACAGTAGCACCCGATTCAACTGTAGCTGGTTTTGTAGCATTGGTTGCTGTATTTCCTTTTACACCTGGTTCGGTATGTGTAACTTCTAAAATAACACTAGCCGGCATATCAACTGATAAAGGCATGTTATCTTCAGAATTTATGATGATCGTTACTGTTTCGCCTTCTTTCATTAAATCTGGAGCGTCTAATACACTTTTTTGTAACTCAATCTGAGTGTAATCTTCATTATTCATGAAGTGAAATGTTTCACCTTCATTGTATAAATATTGAAACTTATGTGTTTCTACTCGAACATCTTCAATTTTTCTACCCGCCGGAAAAGTATTGTCAATGACTTTTCCATTAGTAACACTTTTAAGTTTTGTTCTAACAAAAGCAGGACCTTTTCCAGGTTTTACGTGTAAAAACTCTGTTACTTTATAGATGTCATTATTATACTTAATGCATAATCCGTTTCTAATATCTGATGTTGTAGCCATAAATTATTTTTTGTTTTTTGTGCTTTCTATCCTCCCCAATATCCTTTCATAATTCCACGTTGAGAATTACGAATAAATAACAATATTTCATCTCTTTCAGAAGTTGCTTCCATTTCGGCTTCAATCTTCTCCATTGCTTGGGAGGTATTATAATTTTTTTGATATAGTAATCTATAAATATTCTGAATTTCTCTAATTTTTTCTGTACTAAAGCCCCTTCTTCTTAATCCAATAGAATTGATTCCTACATAAGACAAAGGTTCTTTTGCTGCTTTAGTATAAGGCGGAACATCTTTTCTAACCAAAGAACCACCGGAAACCATCGCATGATCTCCTATATGAATAAACTGATGAATCGCTGCTAAACCACCGATAATTGCAAAATCTCCAATTGTTACATGACCGGCCAATGCTACTCCATTAACTACAATAGCATTATCACCTATTACACAATCATGTGCAATATGGGCAGTTGCCATAATTAATACATTTTTACCTAATCTAGTTTCTCCTGAAGCACTTGTTCCTCTATTGATAGTTACACATTCACGAATAGTTGTATTATCTCCAATTACTGTTAAAGAATCTTCTCCTTCAAACTTTAAATCTTGAGGGATTGCTGAAATAACTGCTCCTGGAAAAATTCTACAGTTTTTACCAATTCTGGCACCTTCCATAATGGTTACATTAGATCCAATCCATGTACCTGAACCAATTTGTACGTTTGCATGTATGGTTGTAAAAGGTTCTATCACTACATTTCTAGCAATTTTTGCTTGAGGATGTACGTATGCTAAAGGTTGATTCATTCTTGTGGTCGTTTTGAAATTTGAGCCATTAATTCTGCTTCTACGACTAATTTGTTGTTTGCATATCCAAAAGCTTGCATATGACAAATACCTCTTCGTATTGGTGTAATTAACTCAGCTTTAAATATTAATGTGTCTCCTGGCAATACTTTTTGTTTAAACTTTACTTTATCTATTTTCATAAAATAAGTCAAGTAATTCTCAGGGTCTGGCACTGTACTTAATACTAAAATTCCACCACATTGTGCCATAGCTTCTACTTGAAGAACTCCAGGCATTACTGGTGCTCCTGGAAAATGCCCAACAAAGAAACCTTCATTCATTGTAACATTTTTCATTCCAACTACATGTTTATCTGTTAACTCAAGAATTCTGTCAACTAATAAAAAAGGAGGTCTATGTGGAAGAATATCCATAATTTGGTGAATATCCATTAATGGAGGTTGATTTAAATCAACTTGAGGAATGTTATTCCTTTTTTCTATTTTTATCAGTTTTGCTAATTTTTTAGCAAATTGAGTATTAACAAGATGTCCTGGTTTATTTGCAATAACTTTCCCTCTAATTCGAGTTCCTGTTAAAGCTAAATCACCAATTACATCTAATAATTTATGTCTTGCCGCTTCATTTGCCCAATGAAGATTTAAGTTATCTAAGATTCCATTTGATTTTACTTTAATGTCATCTTTTTTAAATGCTTTCTTTAATTTTTGCATTGTAGCCTCTGAAAGCTCTTTGTCTACATAAACTATTGCATTATTTAAATCACCTCCTTTTATGAGGTCATTTTCTAATAGCATCTCGATTTCATGAAGAAAACTGAAGGTTCTCGCATCTGCAATTTCTTCTTTAAAATCAGACATATGCTCTAAAGTAGCATTCTGGGTTCCTAAAATTTTAGTTCCAAAATCTACCATGGTTGTAACTTGGTATTCTTTTGAAGGCATTAAAATGATTTCACTACCGGTAACTTCATCTTTATAAGAAATGATTTCTTTAACGATATATTCTTCTATATCTGCCTCTAGTTCTTGGATTCCTGCTTTTTCTAAGGCTTCTACAAAAAACTTAGAAGACCCATCCATTATTGGAGGCTCTGAGGCATCTATTTCTATAAGAAGGTTATCTATGTCTAAACCTACAGCTGCTGCTAGAACATGTTCTGAGGTCTGAATTAAAACACCGTTCTTTTCAAGATTAGTTCCTCTTTGTGTATTAACAACATATTCTGCTTTGGCTTCAATAGTTGGCACACCTTCTAAATCAACTCTAACAAATGCAAAACCATGGTTTTCTGGAGCTGGCTTAAAAGTCATTTTAACTTCGTTACCAGTGTGTAATCCTACACCTGATAAGCTAACTTCTCTTTGTATCGTTTTTTGTTTTTTACTCATCATTTATATTTTGAGTATTGATTTCTTTTTCTAATTTGTTTACTGTATCTACAATTTTAGTTAAGTTCCTAAAATGTACATATGATTTGTTAAAAGTTGAATAATTGAAAGCTGGACTTCCTTGAACAGTTTCGTTATCTTTTAAATTTTTTGAAATTCCAGATTGTGCTTGGATTCTTAAATTATTTCCTAAGTTAAGATGTCCTGCAATTCCTACTTGTCCACCAATCATACAGTTTTCACCTACTTTAGTAGATCCTGCAATTCCTGTTTGAGCTGCAATTACAGTATTTTTACCTATTTCAACATTATGAGCAACCTGAATTTGATTGTCTAGCTTTACTCCTCTTCTTATAATTGTTGATCCTAGAGTAGCTCTATCAATTGTAGAACCTGAACCAATATCTACATTATCTTCTATAACTACATTTCCAGTCTGAGGAACTTTATTGAATTCTCCTTTTTCATCAGGGACAAATCCAAATCCATCAGATCCTATTATAACACCAGAATGAATAACGCAATTATTACCTATTTCTGTTTCAGAATATATTTTTACTCCAGCAAAAATGATGCAATCGTTTCCAATAATAACATTATCACCTACATAAGAATTTGGATAAATTTTTACATTAGTTCCAATTTTTACATTTTCACCTATGTAAGAAAATGCTCCTATATATTCTCCATTACCAATTTCTGCTGAATCAGAAATAAAAATTGGAGATTCTCTTCCTTCTTTATTATTTTTTACTTGGTTGTAAAACTCTAATAACTTAGAAAAAGATTTATAAGCGTCATCTACTCTAATTAAAGTAGAAGAAACTTCTTTTTCCAACTCTAAAGCTCTATTAACTATAGTAATAGATGCCTCAGTAGTATATATGAAAGGTATATATTTTGGATTAGATAAAAAAGTAAGTGATCCTTTTTTGCCTTCTTCTATCTTAGAAAGTTTAGAAACTTCCGCTTCTGGGTTCCCTTCAATATCTCCTTCTAAGATTTGAGCGATTTGTTTGGCTGTAAAATTCATCTTTTGCAAAAGTATAAAAAAATGTAGGATTAGGCTAATTACTTTTTCTTAGGAAAGCAGATGAAATGTTTTGTAACTGGTTTTGATAGTGCTTGTAGGTTTAATTGATCTGAAGCCTTTGCTATATCTTTTAAATTTCCCTTCTTGGTTAGTATTTTGATTGGCTGCTTACTATTATATGCTTGATTTGTTATAGAACCTATAAATACAAAATAACTTGCATCTTTCTCAAACAAACCAGAATCTGCCATAAATTGTATGGTTCTATTTAATTCTTGTTCTTCCGATATTTTTTTATCTTGAATTTCAATTTTAAATAAATCTCTATTTATCAGCATCCTAGACAAATCTGATAATATTTTATCTGAATGATTTGTCCATTCTTTAATCGCTGATAAAATATCATAATCATCTAGCTTAGAAAAAGTATCTAATACTTTATCATCAAAATTTGCTTTATTTATTTTATTGTATAAGAAAAATCTGAAAGCGTTACTAGAATACAACTCCACTCCTTTTTCAGCAAGTTCTTTGGCTCTCATTAAAATTTTAACCAACATATGCTCTGCGGCTAAACCTGTTTTATGCAAGTAAACTTGCCAATACATTAATCTTCTGGCGATTAAGAATTTCTCTACAGAGTAAATTCCTTTTTTCTCTATAACCAACTCATCATCAATAACATTCATCATTGCAATTAATCTGTCAGAACTAATATTTCCTTCAGCAACTCCTGTATAAAAACTATCTCTTTTGAGATAGTCTAATCGATCAATATCTAATTGACTAGATATTAATTGATGTAAAAATTTTCTGTGATATTTACCTGTAAAAACCTCGATTGCTAAATCTAATCGACCTTTAAACTCTTGATTAAGTTTGTGCATGTATTTTAATGAAATTTCTTCATGAGTTATTCCACTTACAATACTATGTTCTAAAGCGTGTGAAAAAGCACCATGACCAATGTCATGCAATAAAATAGCAATGCACAATGCGTTTTCTTCTTTTGCTGAAATCTTAATCCCTTTCATTCGAAGAACTCGAACTGTTTTTTGCATTAAATCTAAACAACCTACCGCATGATGAAATCTAGTGTGATTAGCTCCAGGATACACTAAATTGGATAAGCCCATCTGAGATATTCTCCTTAGTCTTTGAAAATAAGGATGTTCTATAATATCAAATATTAGACTGTTGGGAATTCTGATGAACCCATAAATTGGATCATTTAAGATTTTTAATTTATTCGTTATTTCGTTTTCCAAGCCTTTGTTTTANGNTANTATTACAAACTAAAGACTAAATTAGTACTTTACAAAGTAGATTGCATTTTTATTGGCAATAATTTATCATTTTATGGAGTCAGAAACCATAACAAATAAATACTTTTAACGTTCTAAAAAGAAACTATCGCTATATGAATACTATTCAAATTTTGTGGGTTGATGATGAAATTGATTTATTAAAACCTCATATTTTATTTCTTGAAAAGAAAAATTATTCTGTAACTACTTGTACAAACGGAACAGATGCTATTGATTTAGTTGAAGAAACTAATTTTGATATTGTTTTTTTAGATGAAAATATGCCAGGCATGAATGGTTTAGAAACCCTAGCAGCTATAAAGCAATTACAAGCAAATTTACCTGTTGTGATGATCACTAAGAGTGAAGAGGAATATATTATGGAAGAAGCGATTGGTTCTAAAATAGCTGATTATTTAATAAAACCTGTAAATCCAAATCAGATTTTATTGAGTTTAAAGAAAAATTTAGATCATTCTAGACTAGTTTCTGAAAAAACAACTTCCAATTACCAACAAGAGTTCCGAAAGATTTCAATGGATTTAATGGCAGTAAACTCTTATGAAGAGTGGGCTGATTTATATAAAAAATTAGTGCATTGGGAGCTACAATTAGAAGATATTAATGATTCTGGAATGCTTGAAATTTTGGAGAGTCAAAAATCCGAAGCCAATAACTTGTTTTATAAATTTATAAAAAAGAATTATCAAGATTCATTAACTTATGATAGTCCTACTTTTTCACACACACTATTTAAAGAATATGTAGTTCCTAATTTAGAGTCTAAAAATGGAGTGCTATGGATTGTAATTGATAATCTTAGATATGATCAATATAGAATGTTAGAGCCTTTCATCAACTATCATTATAAGAAAGAGGTAGAACATTCTTATTACAGTATACTACCGACGGCAACACAATATGCAAGAAATGCTATTTTCTCAGGATTAATGCCTTCTGAAATGGAAAAAAAGCACCCCGACTTATGGAAAAATGATACAGATGATGGCGGTAAAAATATGTTTGAAAATGAGTTTTTATCCGCACAAATAAAACGTCTAAACCTCTCTATTAAGCATGAATATTATAAAATTGTTTCATTAAGAGATGGAAAAGAATTAGCCAATAACTATAATGGAACGAAACAAAATGATCTTACAGTTTTGGTTTACAATTTTGTAGACATGTTATCGCATTCTAAAACAGAAATGGAGGTCATTAAAGAATTGGCAGGTGATGATAAAGCATATCGATCTTTAACAGTAAGCTGGTTTAAGAACTCTCCTTTGTTTGAAATTCTTCAAAAAGCACAACAACTTGGACAAAAATTAATTATTACTACAGATCATGGTACCATTAACTGCAAACATCCAACAAAGGTAATTGGAGATAAAAACATCAGCTCTAATCTTAGGTATAAAACTGGAAGAAGTCTTTCTTATGAAGAAAAAGATGTTTTTGCAGTCAGAAATCCAAAAGATATTTTCTTACCGAGTATTAGTTTTAACAGTCCGTTTGTTTTTGCAAAAGAAGATTTGTTTTTTGCGTATCCAAACAATTACAATCATTTTGTGAACTATTTCAAAAACACATATCAGCATGGTGGAGTTTCCTTGGAAGAAATGATAATTCCTTGTGCAATTTATAGTCCAAAATAAGATCAGTTTTTTATTTTTGTTGCATGAATAAAAATTACTCATTATCAGAACTAAATACCATCGCAAAAGAAGTTGTTGAAAACTCTAAACACAAAACATTNTTGTTTTATGGAANAATGGGCGTTGGAAAAACTACTTTAATTAAAGAACTTTGCAAAGTTCTTGGAATAGATGATGTAACTAGTTCACCTACATTTTCTATTGTAAATGAATACGTTACCAATTCTAATGAAAAAGTATATCATTTTGATTTTTACAGAATAG
>JGI26084J50262_1000224_pt1 | contig 31839 bp, 26 predicted proteins | sample SaaInl6LU_22_DNA_FD_50262 | JGI IMG/M metagenome (IMG submission 50262) | reverse complement strand
CTTATTTTTTCCCTTGTTTTTAGCCATTGCTTTAGCACTTGGTTTTTACTTGGGCCAAAAAAACAATACTCCTTTCTTTGAAAAAAAAGAAGACAATAGCTCGATCGATTACAATTCGAAAAGAAAATTATTCCAGGTGCTAGAAGTAATTCAAAATGATTACGTAGATACTATTTCTGACAAAAAATTAACAGACAAAACAATCGAGCAACTTCTGGCAAATTTGGATCCGCACTCCGTATACATGCCCTACCGGAAAAACAACAGAGAAGATGAAAATCTCAAAGGAGAATTTGCTGGGGTTGGTGTTAAGTTTATTATCCTTCACGACACTCTTTTTGTAACAAACGTTATCGACAATGGACCTGCGTTTAGAGCTGGCCTCAAGAATGGGGATATGATAGTGAAAATAGACACCACAGAAGTTGCAGGCGTAAATTTACAAAACGAAAGTGTAATGAATTTACTAAAAGGAAGGCCTAATACTCAAGTTGTAGTTTCAATAAAAAGAGGAAATCGTATTCTTTCAAAAACAATCAAAAGAGGGATAATCCCAATCAAAAGTGTCACTGCCTCCTTTATGCTTTCCGATACTGTGGGATACATTAAGCTGGTGAGATTCTCAGAAACTTCTGCCCAAGAATTCTTCTTTGCTTCGAAAAAACTATTGAGTCAGGGAATGAAAAAATTAGTGTTTGATTTGAGAGGAAACGGAGGAGGTTATTTGCAAATCGCGGAACAAATTGTGGACGAATTTTTGGAAGATGGAAAACTGATAGTTTACACAAAAGAAAAAGACGGAAAGAAAAATTCAGCCTTTTCTTCATCGGGCGGAATTCTCAAAAACGTTGAACTTTCGGTATTGATAGATAGTGAATCGGCAAGTGCAAGTGAGATTGTTGCAGGAGCTATTCAAGACAACGATCGTGGCAGTATCTATGGAAGAAGGTCTTTTGGAAAAGGACTTGTTCAAAAACCGGTGATGTTAGCCGACAGCTCTTCCTTACGAATAACTATTGCCCGGTATTACACCCCAACCGGCAGAAGCATTCAAAAACCATACAAAAAAGGCAATCACTACGACTACCAGATGGAACTGTATGACAGAGACAGAAATGGAGAGTTATTCGAGGTGGATTCTACCATTTTTGTTGATTCTCTTAGGTTTGAAACCGAAGGTGGCAAAACTGTGTATGGAGGCGGTGGAATAATGCCTGACGTTTTTATTCCCTATGACACAAGCGGATATTCTTCTTACTATCGAAAGGTAGCTTACAGCAGAGTTTTTACAGAATTCTCAATTAATTACCTAAAACGAAACCGAAAGGAGCTTACTACGAAAGGTCTGGAGAATTACAAAAACCATTTTGTTGTGAACGAATCTCTATTTGCTGCCTTTGTGTCGTTTGCTAGCAAGCGGGAAATTTCTGGAACTCCGCAAGAAATAGCTGTTTCAAAAGAGAGGATAAAACAACGGCTAAGACAGGAAATTGCTTCGGGCATTTGGGACGAAAGCGGAAGAGAGTTCATACTTTCGCAAACGAACAATGACCTCAAAATCGTCTTAAAAAACTAACCAAAAAAAAAGAGAAACAGAAGTTTCTCTTTTTTTATTCTCTTCATTCAAGGTAGCTTTTTGCTTAACAAAACTCCGTGTAAGCAGCTGCTAAATTATCTGCAATTGCTTCAGCTGTATTTCCTTCGATGTGGTGTCTTTCTAAAAAATGAACCAATTTTCCTTCTTTGAACAGAGCAATGGAAGGTGATGACGAAGGGTAAGGCAAGGTGTATTTTCGTGCCTGAGCCACTGCATCTGCATCTACTCCTGCAAATACTGTCACTAAGTTTGTAGGTTGTTTCTCTGATAATTGGACAGATAGTTTAGCTGCCGGTCTAGCATTTCTTGCCGCACACCCACACACAGAGTTTATTACACATAAGGTGGTTCCTCCTTGATTCATTATTTCGTCTACTTGATCTGGGCTTCTTAATTCTTGGAAACCTGCTCCCACTAAATCTTCTCTAATTGGGGCTGTTATTTCTTCTGGATACATATATATTGTATTTATTGGTTATCAATTTATTCCTTTGCAAAGCTATTGAAGTTCAAATTCAATTGCCCGCAAACAGAGTATTACTTTTCTAAAATCTTGCGTACAGTAAATAACTGTTCTATTCCCAAGTAAAACTGAATTTTATCCTCATTTGTCAGGTAGTATGAGGTTTTGCTTAACGCTTTCAAAAATCTCGACTCCATGGCACTATCAAATTCCAAGCATGCTTTTTCTGTCGCTCCCACTCCTTTAAAGTTCACATCTCTCCCTTTTTGCTCTATCTCTCCAAAAAAACTATTGCATCCCGTGGTTCCAACTATTTTTCCTTCGTGTACCGTAAAACTTATTCCTCTATTTTCCACATATTCATTCCCTACACTTGTTACCACAAATTTNCCTTCCAGCACCAATTCCTTTGCGACCAGGATTAGTTTCCCTTCGGCTAAAAACTGAATCTCATTGCCATATCTAGCTATCCTGTCAACTTCTCTCATGAGTCCCATGAAGGCTCTCTCCACCTCTGATGCTTTTCCTTGGCAAGCCATTCTTGTCGAACCTAACTTATCCACACAGTTGGCAGCGGAGGGATTTATTCTTCCAAAATAAGTATTGCACCCATTATTTCCGCTAATATTTCCGTTGGGTTCAATTCTTATTGTAGGAATAATTCCTGAGAACTGGAGGTTAGTCATTTCGGAAACCACGTAATCTCCCGAAATTTTTTCTAGATCAAATTTAGGATTTATCGCTTTCTCCTTAATTTCCACAGTTTCGCTCACACTATTTTTAGGGGTATTACAAGCAATAAGAAACGTCATTATCGCAAATAGCATCACTCCTTTTTTCATGCAACCCTTTTTTAATAAGCAGTTCGAAACATTTGCTCTTGTCAGCTTTTATATATTGTAGGCTCCCAAAAGCAATACTGGATTCTCCATTAAATTCTTGAATGTATTCAAAAACTGAGATCCAGCCACTCCGTCTACCACTCGATGATCGCAAGATAATGTTACTTTCATAATATTTCCTGGCACCACTTCTCCGTTCTTTACAACTGGCACTTGGTTAATACCTCCTATTGCCAAGATACATGAATCTGGCGTATTGATAATAGCCGTAAACTCCTCAATACCAAACATGCCTAGGTTTGAAATCGTAAATGTATTTCCTTCCCAATCTTGTGGTTGTAGTTTTTTGTCTTTGGCTTTTTTCGCAAATTCTCTTACTTCCTTAGAAATTTGAGTCAACGTTTTGCCATCTGCAAACCTCACTACTGGAACAAGAAGTCCGTCTTCTACGGATACGGCAACCCCGATATTAACGTGCTCATTTTGACGAATTGTATCGCCCATCCAAGCACTGTTTATAGTTGGGTGTTGTTTCAGAGCGGTTGCACATGATTTAATAACTAGATCATTAAACGATACTTTGTTTGGTGCAATACTTTTGTTGATAGCTGCTCGTGCTGCCATGGCATTATCCATATCTATTGCCACTGTGAGATAAAAATGAGGAGCCGTAAATTTACTCTCTCCCAATCTTCTTGCAATTGTCTTTCTCATTTGAGACACAGGAACTTCTGTATAGGTTTCTCTATTCACAAAGTTGGCTGAATTCCCTCCTTTGAAATTATCCACATCTCTTTTAACGATTCTTCCTCCTTCGCCAGTTCCTTTAATTTGAGATAAATTCAACCCTTTATCCATGGCCAATTTTTTAGCCAATGGAGAAATTTTCATATCGCTTGACGCATCACTGTAAGAGGGTTGAGATTTCGTTACTTCCGTCACCACTTTCTTTGGAGCCGCAACAACTTTCGGTGTTTCGTTTTTAGGTTCTTCCTTTTTAGGTTCTTCTTTTTTAGGCTCTTCTTTCTTCTCTTCTGTTTTTGTATTGGCTCCGTTCGCTTCGTCTTTCAATATTCCTGAAACGTCTTCTCCTTTTTCACCAATAATAGCCAAGATATCGTTAACAGGAGCTCCCTTTCCTTTTTCTACTCCGATGTGCAGTAACACTCCATCAAAAAAGGATTCAAACTCCATGGTTGCTTTATCCGTTTCAATTTCTGCAATTAATTCTCCCTCTTCTACGCTATCTCCTATTTTTTTATGCCACTCAGCCACTACCCCTTCTACCATCGTGTCACTTAACTTGGGCATTCTAATAATTTCAGCCATATCTCTTAATCTTGTTTTTTCTTTTGGTTAATTCAGTTTATTTGTATTCAATCAAAAATGGGTATTCTTCTTTGTATACATCTTCGTAAAGTTCGTCTCCCTCTGGATAAGGAGACTCTTCAGCAAATTTAATCGATTCTGCTACCAAATCTTTTACCTTTTTATCAATGTTCTCTAATTGTTTTTCAGTTGCGAATTTATTCTCTTTGATTGTTTTTAATACTTGAGAAATAGGATCAATTTCCATATATCCTTCCACCTCTTCTTTACTTCTGTATTTTTGCGGATCACTCATTGAGTGCCCTTTATATCGGTAAGTTTCAATATTCAACAGAGTAGGCCCATCTCCTTTTCTTGCTCTTGCAACAGCTTTTTCCATAGCAGCATGAACAGCTTCGCAGCTCATTCCATCTACTGTTTCACTTGGCATGTCGTAAGACAATCCCATTTTTGTCATATCGGTGACGTTGGTCGTTCTTTCTACAGAAGTTCCCATTGCGTAATTGTTGTTTTCTATTACAAAGATCACTGGCAGTTTCCACATCATCGCCATGTTAAAAGTTTCGTGGAGCGCTCCTTGTCTTGCAGCTCCATCTCCAAAAGAGGTAACAACTACATTCTTGGTTTTGTTATATTTTTCTGCAAAGGCAATTCCAGCTCCCATAGGAATTTGAGCTCCCACAATTCCGTGGCCACCCCACAATCCTATTTCTGTATCAAACATGTGCATGGAACCTCCTTTTCCTTTGGAACAACCTGTAGTTCTTCCATATAATTCTGCCATTACATACTTTGGGTGCATACCTAATCCTATTGGGTGCGCATGATCTCGGTAAGCCGTAATGTGCTTGTCACCTTTTTTGGTTGCACTTACAGTTCCAGCCACAATAGCTTCTTGACCTATATACAAATGACAAAAACCTCCAAACTTCTGTTGAATGTACAACTGTCCTGTTTTCTCTTCAAATTTTCTCATCAACAGCATGTCTTCATACCATTTCATGTATTGAGCCTTGGAGTGCTTTAGTTTTGCTTTGCTTGACGCTTTTTTTGCAGCTGTAGCCATAATTATTCGTTTTTCAATTCAATTTCATTAAACATAAATGGAAGCACAGTTTCTATGCTTTCCGCTATATATATTTCACCCGATTCTCCGGTCATTATTAACCTAATCGGTTGGTTTTGTTTTAGTTCATACTCAGCCATCGATTGCCTACAAGCTCCNCAAGGCGAAACAGGATGGTTCACATCAAACTTTTTTGCAAAAGCCGTAACCGCTATCGATTCTATTTTTTGGTNCGAGTGATGAGAGTTTGCATAGTATATTGCTACTCGCTCAGCACACATTCCCGAAGGGTAAGCCATGTTTTCTTGGTTACTTCCTTCTACTATTTCATTGGAGGCCAATCGTATGGCCGCCCCTACATAAAATTGAGAGTACGGAGCATAAGCAGTTTTACTCACCTCTCTTGCTCTCAAAACAAGCTCTTTATCTTTCGAAGATAGTTCATCCAGCGAAGAATAAACNGTCAGTTCTATGTTATGTATTAATTTTTTAGCCATAATTTACCCGCCTCCCCAAAAAAAGTAGAGTAAAGATAAACAAGTATTTTATATTGTGTGGGTTTTTAAAGTGAATTTTAACCGAAGTTAATTCTCTTATTCTTCTCTTGTTTGATGAAAGAAAAGTTCTATGATCTCGGAACATTCTTTCTCCATCACACCTCCCTTTATTTCGGTTTTGGGATGCAATACATCTTCGCTTAAAGAAGTAAATCCTTTTTTGGAATCCGAAGCACCATAAACAATCTTTTTGATTTTTGTCCAAAATGCTGCTCCAGCGCACATCAAACAGGGTTCTAGAGTCACATACAACGAACATGTATTGAGGTACTTATTACCAAAATACTCGGAGGCAGAGGTGAATGCCAACATTTCTGCATGAGCCGTAAAATCATTAAGAAGCTCTGTTTGGTTATGTGCTCGTGCGATAATTTTATTATTCGAAACTATCACTGCGCCAATAGGTAGCTCTCCTGAATCAAATGCCAATTTCGCTTGATTAAAAGCTTGCTTCATGAAGTATTCATCCGAAAAAATAGACAACTTAGAGTCAGACATTTTGTATCAATTTTATTTTTTCTATTTTGGAATTCGAACATTCCAATATCTCAAAATGAAATTCTTCTATTTCGATTATATCTCCTTCGTTCGGAATATTTTCGTCTATGGTCACGATCAATCCAGCTAGCGTTTCGTATTCGTCTGATTCGGGTAACTCCAATCCATATTCACTATTGATGTAGGCAATTTCTTGTCTGCCCGAAAATATAAAGACAGACTCATTGTATTGTTCTTCAATCAACTCCTCACTATCGTGCTCATCTTCAATCTCGCCAAAAATCTCTTCAACTACATCCTCCATTGTTATAATTCCTGCCGTACCGCCATATTCATCCACCACAATTGTGATTCCTTGCTTTTGTTTGATAAACTGGTTAAGTAATTTATTCACTGGCATAGATTCCGCCACAATACCTACCGGACGAAGAATTTCAGTAATGCTTTCGGGATTTTTGAACATTTCAAATGAATGCACATATCCTATAATATTATCAATCGTATCTCTAAACACCATGATTTTAGAGTATCCTGTTTCCACGAACTCTTTCCCGAGCTCTTCTACCGACTGTTCTACATTCACCGCTTTTATCTCGGTTCTGGGTATCATACAATCTCTTGCTTTTACTTTATTAAAATTTAGGGCGTTGTGAAACAGCTGCACTTCGTGATCCTGTTCTTTATCTGTTTGAACTTTAGTGGATTTATTCAAATAATCATCTAAATCAATCGCCCCAAAATTTACTTCTCCGATCACTTGCTTACTCCCAAAAAGTCCCAAAATAAGTCCCGAAATAAAAGTGACCATCATGGTAAGAATATACAGCACGCCATACACGATTACAAGAGGATAAGCAAGAATAGACAAAGTCCTATTCGGATTAATTCTGAAAATTGTTTTTGGCAAAAACTCAGCAGTCACTAATATAATTAAGGTAGAAATAAGTGTTTGGACAAGTAAAATTAACCACGGCAATTCTACCGTAGTAACGTGCTCAGGGAATAGTTTGGCAATAATTAACTCTCCCATAAAAATCCCATACACGACTAGTGCAATATTATTTCCAAGTAGTAATGTGGTAATAAATTTGGATTCGTTCTTTACGAAAAAAGACAAAATTCGGGCGCTTACTACTCCTTGCTTTTTATCTATCTCAATTTTCAATCTATTCGATTGGAGATAAGCAATTTCTGTTCCTGAAAAGAAAGCAGAAAAAAGTAATGAAATTAAGATAACAAGTAACACGTAGTGCTCCATTTAAAAGAAATTCTGAATTTGAATTTACACAAAAAAGTTGTGGTTTCTATAACTTATTTTGTTTCGATTCTTGGTTAGTCTTTTCCATTCTAATTCTAATGTATCGTCTTAGTAGATACATAACGATGGGGATGATCAAAAATAGCAAGTAGAACTTGGCCGTCTGAATGTCGTCTACGATAAATTCATAGACACAAAAAAGGGCCACTAATATTGAGAAATACAACCAGAACTTCTCCAAACCTCTGTTAAATTTTTCCATAATTATTGGGCTTCGGCTATTACTTCCGTTACATCTGGAAGGTGTGATTTTAGCAATTGTTCTACTCCTCCCTTGAGAGTAGCTGTAGAGGAAGGACATCCACTACACGAACCTTTCAAAATTACAGTAACTTTTCCCTGGTCAAATGATTTGAAATGAATTGCTCCTCCGTCATTTTCTACTGCTGGCCTCACAAATTCTTCAAGTAAATCAACTATTTTTTGGTCTAATTCGGAGGTGATTGTTGGTTCAAAATGAGCAGTTATTTGAGATTTGGGCTCCGACTCCACTTCTTTTGGAGTTGGCAAAGTGGTTACCACTGACGGATTGTTCTTCAATGAGTCTGCAATAAACAACCTCAATTCTAGCGTAATGTCTTCCCATTCTATTTCGGGCATTTTGGATACGGTAATGAAATTACGGGTAATAAAAACCCCTTTCACAAAAGGAAAGGTAAATAAGGATTCGGCAATTTCCGAAGAGTTTTTTGCATCTTCCTTGCTCAAGTATTCTGCTACCACATCTTCGCCCACTAACATTTTGTTGGCAACAAATTTCATGGTATTAGGATTCGGTGTCATTTCCGAATAAATTGTAATTGGCATTTCTTGTGTTTCCATCTTCTCAATTTAATATGCACAAAGTTACTAAAAACTAGTTCAGAATTTCGCGATTTCAAAATTTCTCGCTATTTTGATACTCATTAAGTATTAAAAACTAATTATCATGGCATTTGTGTTTATCATCTATCTAGGGTTTATCATTTTTCTTATCGCAGCAATGTGGAAAATGTTTGAAAAAGCAGGTCAACCAGGTTGGGCAGCAATCGTACCCTTTTAAAACATATATGTTCTCACCCAAATTGCAGAAAAACCGGGATGGTGGCTGATCTTATTTTTTATTCCCTTGCTGAACTTAATTGCTGCTATTATGGTGTGGTCGGCTATTTCTGAGAGATTTGGCAAAAGCGATGGATTTACAGTTGGCCTAGTATTATTGTCTTTTATATTTATCCCAATCCTAGGATTTGGAGATGCTCAATACAAAGGAAAGAATCCTAACCTAGTAAATGGCGACATCCTAGATGACGTGTTAGAAAATTAAATCAATATGAAAAAGAAAATTCCTGAAATGCTCAATGTGCTTACAATCATTACGATTGGTTGGAGTTTTATGATGCTTGTTTCGAGTATCGTAAATGCACTTGTATTTTCAGGGAATATTGACACTGTGCGAGGAGAAATAGCCAATGCCGACATTGAAGGACAAAAAGGAGAACCTTTTCTTCGAATATTAATCGATGTAGCGGATACCGTTTTGGAACATGCAGAACTATTAAATTACAATAGCATTATTGTTTATCTACTAAGTATTTCCGCAGCTTTGTTCATGAGAAAACTATTAAAAACTGGTTTTTGGATCTATGTGCTGGCTACAGCATTAGAAATTAGCGTGCCGCTTATCGTTTTGGATAATAAACTTGCCGCAGCAGCGGTCATTTTTGGGAGTGTCTTTTCTATTGTGTTTATCATTCTTTACGGTGTCAATTACAAACACTTAATTGGCACAAAAGAACCTCAAATAAAAGAATAGAAAAGAGCTCCTCATTGAGGGGCTCTTTTCTTTACATTCCAATTTTGATTAATTATATTTGTTCCAAACAAATATTCATACTTAAACTAAAAAATTATGTCATTTACATTACCAACATTACCTTATGCCTACGATGCATTAGAACCATATATAGATGCTAGAACTATGGAAATACACCATGGAAAACATCATAATGGATACACAACAAAACTAAATGGAGCTACCGAAGGAACTGACCTAGCCGGAAAATCTATTGAAGACATCTTGAAAAATTTAGATATGTCTAATGGAGCCGTTAGAAATAATGGCGGTGGTTTCTATAACCATAGATTGTTCTGGACAATTATGTCTCCAAATGGCGGAGGTGAACCTACAGGAGAATTAGCAACAGCTATTAATGATGCTTTTGGATCATTTGAGGATTTTAAAACAGCTTTCTCAAATGCGGCTGCAACCCAATTTGGTTCGGGATGGGCTTGGCTTTGCGTTCACCCAGGAGGAAAACTAGAAGTGTGTGGAACACCAAACCAGGACAATCCTTTGATGGCTGGTGTAGGATGCTCAGGATTTCCTATCATGGGTATTGATGTATGGGAGCATGCATACTACCTGAACTACCAGAACAGAAGGCCTGATTACATCAACGCGTTTTTTAACGTAATTAACTGGGAAGAAGTTTCTAAAAATTACGCTGAAAACAAATAGTTTTTCAATCCAATATAGAGTAAACAAAAGATCAACAATTAGTTGATCTTTTGTTTTTGATTAAAACTTATAATTAAACCCAATATTTAACACCTCTTTAAATTGAACTCTTCTCCCAGAAAAAGAAATCTGATTTCCATTCTCATCCGTGGCAGTAAGCGGCAACAAAATATCATGATCATATATCAGGGTAGTTGAAATGGTTGTCGAAATGTACTTATTTATTTTCATACTAATTAATACATCCCAAAGAACATCGATGTTTTGAGGACTTTCCATGTAGTTAGAAAATAAGGTCAATTGAGTTTTTAAGTTTATGTTTTTCATTACATCTTTCTGATACTTGGCCATAAACAAACCACCCAACTCATTTCTCAAAGTAGAATTGGTATCAACCCCAAATGCACCTATCGCATTCAGAGTTTCGTCCAATACAAAAGTCCCTCTGTAAGAAAAGGGAGCAAGGAATATAGACAATGACTTATTAGGCTTATAATCAATTCCTAACGCGCCAGTGAGATAACCAGGAGACATAATTCTAGAAATGACACTTGTATTAGTTGCCTCAGCAAATCCTGGAGCAAACTGTGATCTAAAATTTAATATCCCCCCATAATACATTTTCTTATTTTTCTTGAATTGTTGACCATATTTTGAGTTTAACTCAATCCTATCATCACTTTTAATCCAAGGACCATTACCTTGCTTTATCAAACCATAAGCCATATCCAACGAACTGTCCCAAGCTTTTTTCCCCTTTTTATAATTGGCAAATACACTTAGTAATGAGTTTCCTGAAACGCTAGTTTGTCCGCCTCCTTGCCAGTTAGACAAGGCCATTTGACCAATGTTTACCGCAAAGGTTCCGCCTTTTTTCCATCCATCTTCGACTTTGTCATCTGACTGAGCTAATACATCTTGGCCTAGATTCTTTGTTGTTTCTTCAGAAGTTTGTTGAGCAATTAAATTAGGTAACATGGCTCCAATTAAGGAAGCTGTTATCATTATTCTTTTCATTTTCTTGATTTTAGGTTCGTATTTATTTTACTTGAGTTCGATAGTTTAATCGTATCTTTATACAAAAGATTGGGTAAAACTAGTATTACAAGATTTTACCCTACATCTGTTAACAAAAAAATAACCGACAATTTATGTCAAAAAAGACAGAAAAAAGCCTGAAAAAAGGGCTTAAAAGAAAGATTATTCACTTACTTTCTGAATCCAATACAAAACCATACAATTCCCACCAAGTAGCAAAAGCACTTGGATTTCACCAACCAATGAAGAGAAAATTAGTCCACCAAATAATGGAGGATATGCAACTAGACAAAGTAATACTGCCACAGGCTAATGGCTTCGTCATGGCTTCTTCTTTTTCAAGCAATGAAGGAATTATTGAGTTCACCTCAAAAGGCAGTGCCTATATCTTGATGGAGGGAGAAGACGATATTTACATCGCAAAAGAAAAGACAAGAAATGCCATAGATGGCGACCTTGTGAGCTACACATTAAATAAAAATTCTAGAAAGAAAAAACCAGAAGGATTTGTTGACCGTGTATTAAAAAGAAAGAAAACGGAATTTGTAGGTACGCTTAAAGTTTCAGAGAAGTTTGCGTTTGTGATTACTGACAGTAGAAGAGTTCACATTGATTTTTTTATTGACCTGAAACAGCTAAACAAAGCGAAAGATGGAGACAAGGTAATTGTAGAACTAATAAATTGGCCAGAAAAACTAAATTCTCCCTTTGGTAAAATCACCAAAATTCTAGGGAAATCAGGCGAAACAAATACCGAGATGAATGCAATCATGGAGGATTTTGAGCTACCGTATGAATTTCCGGCAGATGTTCTTCAAGCTGCAGAAGACGTAGACACTACAATTTCGAAAAAAGAAATAGCGAAGCGCAGAGATTTTAGAAAGGTAGACACCATAACTATTGACCCATTTGACGCAAAGGATTTTGATGACGCCATTTCTTACAAGGAATTAGAAAACGGAAATATTGAGGTAGGAGTTCACATAGCCGATGTATCTCATTACGTGACAAAGGGAACCATTATAGATGACGAAGCAATCAACCGAGGAACCTCGGTATATTTAGTGGACAGAGTTGTACCCATGTTGCCAGAAGTATTATCAAACCAAGTGTGTTCATTGAGACCAAACGAGGAGAAATTAACTTTCTCGGCTGTATTTGAGCTTGATAATCAGGCAAATGTAAAGAATAGCTGGTTTGGAAGAACGGTAATTAATTCGAACAGAAGGTTTACTTACGAAGAAGCACAAGAAAGAATTGAAACGAAACAAGGAGACTACCAGAAAGAGATAAACACTCTGAATGAGTTGGCCCAAATTATGAGAGGCAGAAGGATGGATTCGGGTGCATTGAACATTGAAAGTACCGAGGTAAAATTCGTTGTAGAAGACGGAAAGCCGGTTGGGGTAAAGCTTAAAATTTCTCAGGAAGCACATAAATTGGTAGAAGAATTTATGCTTCTTGCCAATAAAAATGTTTCTCGTTTTATTGGTGTCCCAAAAAAAGGCCAAGCCAAATACCCAAATATTTACAGAATTCACGATCAGCCAAGCGAGGAAAAAATTGCCGACTTGCAGCGATTTGTAGCCGACAATGGTTACGAAATTAAAGAAGTGGCGAACAAACCACTTTCGTTTGCTTTGAACAACTTATTAACCGAGGCGAAAGAAAATAGGGAAGTAGATTTTATTGGCCCAATGGTAATTCGTTCTATGGCAAAAGCGGTTTATTCGGCAGAAAATATTGGCCACTACGGATTGTCATTTGATTATTATTCTCATTTCACCTCGCCCATAAGACGATATCCAGATTTAATGTTACACCGGATTTTACAGAACTTTTTGGATAAGAAACAACCCAATATAGGCGAAGAGGAAATAGAACAGCAGGCCAAGTATTTTTCCAACCAAGAAAAGAAAGCCACTGATGCCGAGAGAGCTTCAACCAAATTTATGCAAGTTGTCTTTATGGAAGACAAGGTAGGACAAGAATTTGCGGGCACTATTTCTGGAGTTACTAGTTATGGGATTTTTGTGGAGATAACAGCCAACAAATGTGAAGGACTTATCAGAACGAATGCTATTACCCAAGATAGATTTTATTTTGAAGAAGACGGAAAAAAACTGGTAGGAAAAAAGTTTGGTGATGAACTTAAAATGGGAACAAAAGTAACCATTGAGATAACCAAAGTAGATATGGTGAATAGAACAATCGACATGGAGTTACTGGATTTTGATAAGGTATAAACCCTTCTGGGTATAAAATTATAAATTTCCAGTATCCATTTCTAAATAAATTTTGGTTTGGTGCTTTTTTATGCCATCCTGAATTTATTTCAGGACCTCACAAAGCATATTTCATGTTTTTCCAAATTGTAAAATGTCAAAGAATAAAGATGCTGAAATAAACTCAGTATGACTTTTAAAAAGGTATTTTCAATTATTCATTGTAAATTGCCAATTCTTCATGAATACGTATCTTTGCCATTCAAACCTACAAGCAAAGAAAAATCCATGGAATACAATCACAGTGAGATAGAAAAAAGATGGCAAAAAGAATGGGCAGAAAACAAGACTTTTAAGNCCGAAGAAAATTCTGAAAAACCGAAATTTTATTCGCTGGATATGTTTCCTTATCCTTCAGGAGCGGGATTGCATGTTGGGCATCCACTAGGTTATATTGCATCCGATATTTATTCGCGTTACAAAAGACTAACGGGTTACAATGTATTGCACCCAATGGGATACGATTCTTTTGGGTTGCCTGCCGAGCAATACGCTATCCAAACTGGTCAGCATCCCGAACTTACAACCAAAACAAATGTAGAAAGGTACCGCCAGCAAATGGACCAAATTGGATTCTCTTTTGACTGGGCTAGAGAGGTGCGAACTTCTTCGCCTGAGTATTACAAATGGACCCAATGGATTTTCAAACAATTGTTTAATTCTTGGTACAACAAAGCAAGCAACAAAGCCGAGAAATTAGAAACTCTTACTGCTATTTTTGAAACCGAAGGAAACGCAAACGTGAAAGCATCTTGTGCCGAAACAGAGGTATTTACAACTGACCAATGGAGTAAATTTACGGAGAAAGAACAAAGCGATATCTTAATGAATTATCGTTTAGCTTTCCTTTCTGACACCATGGTAAACTGGTGTCCAGCTTTGGGAACTGTGTTGGCAAATGACGAAATAAAAGACGGAGTATCGGAAAGAGGAGGACATCCTGTGGTACAAAAACTTATGCGCCAGTGGAGTATGAGAATTACTGCTTACGCAGAGAGATTAATTCAAGGATTGGATACCATTGATTGGAGCGATTCAATTAAGGAGCAACAGAAAAACTGGATTGGAAAATCGAAGGGAGCAATGGTTTCGTTTCCCATCTTAAATCCTTCCCTAAGGGAAGGACTTGCTTCGCAGAGTCACTCGGCAGGCACTGCTGGATATATGACTGGCGGTAATTATTCTCATTTATTGTTAGAAAAGGCAAAAGAAATGAGAGCTAATCCAACTGAAGCTGAGGCATTTATTTGGGCCCAACTTAAAGGAAAACAGCTAGGAGTAAAATTTAGGCAACAACACTTAATTGATGATTTTATTGCGGACTTTGTTTGTTTATCAAAAACATTAATAATAGAAGTTGACGGCAAAATACACGATTCTCAAAAAGAACAAGATGAAGCAAGAACTGCTGTTTTAGAAAACCTAGATTACAAAGTTATCCGCTTCACAAACGAAGAAGTAATCATGGACATTGAAAATGTCCTAAAAAAGATAAAAAAAGAACTTGCTGAAAGACCAGACTTAACTTCCAGTGAGCCTGCGAACAGTGAGCCTGCGAACAACAGCAAAGCCAACGTAGAAGTCCTTCCCTTGGGGAAGGATTTAGGATGGGATAAATCTATCGAAGTTTTCACTACTCGCCCTGACACTATTTTTGGTGTAAACTTCATGGTGCTGGCACCAGAACATGAATTGGTAGCTGACATCACAACTCCAGAGCAGAAAGAAGAAGTGGAAGCCTACATTCATCAAGCTAGTTTGAAAACAGAACGTGACAGACAAGCGAATGTAAAAAACATCACAGGAGTTAATACGGGAGCTTTTGCCATTCATCCTTTCACGGGTGAAAAAGTACAAATTTGGATAGGAGATTACGTATTGGCCGGATACGGAACCGGAGCTGTGATGGCTGTGCCTGCAGGAGACCAAAGAGATTGGGCTTTTGCCACTCATTTTGGAATTGAAATAAAAAATATATTTGAAAACGTAGATATCTCGGAAGGAGCTTGCGAAGATAAATCGGCAATATTGACCAACTCAGATTTCTTGAATGGCTTGAATGCCAAAAAAGGAATTGGAGCAGCCATTAAAGCCATACAAGAAAAAGGATGTGGTAGAGGAATGACAAACTTTAGATTGAGAGATGCTATTTTCTCGAGACAACGATATTGGGGAGAACCTTTTCCTGTGTATTTCGAAAATGAAATCCCGAAAGTAATTGAAGACGAATTTTTACCAATTGAATTACCCGAAGTAGAAAAGTATTTGCCTACCGAAGATGGAGAACCTCCATTGGGCAATGCAAACACATGGAGCTGGTGTAAAAACAAGAAAATTCTTAAAACGAACGACAAACAAAACGGAACTTGCACTTGGCCTATGGAATTGAACACCATGCCAGGTTGGGCTGGGAGTTCATGGTATTTTTTAAGATACATGGATCCACAGAACGAGGGTGAATTTGTTTCGAAAGAAAAAGCAGATTACTGGGGACAAGTAGATTTATACATTGGAGGAGCCGAACACGCAACAGGCCATTTATTGTACTCTCGTTTTTGGACAAAGTTTCTATACGACATGGGGTATATCTCATTTGAAGAGCCTTTCAAGAAATTGATCAACCAAGGGATGATTTTGGGAAGAAGTAGTTTTGTGTACAGAGATAAAGAAAGCGGGAAATTCGTTTCCTTCGACAAAAGAAAAGAATACAAAACTGCCAGATTGCATACTGACATTTCCTTTGTAAATAACGACAAATTAGATATTGAAGCTTTCAAAAACTGGAGAGAAGAATACAAGAATGCTGAATTCATCACCAACGAAAACGGAGATTACATTTGTGGAAGCGAAATAGAAAAAATGAGTAAATCCAAATACAACGTACAAACTCCAGATGAGTTGGTCGCCAAATTTGGAGCCGATACCTTAAGGTGTTACGAAATGTTCTTGGGGCCATTGGAACAAGCAAAACCTTGGGATACAAATGGAATTAGCGGAGTTAACGGATTCTTGAAAAAACTATGGAGATTATTCCATCATGGAGAAATATTCAATGTAAACGAGAGAGAAGCCAGTAAAGAGTCAATGAAAACTTTACACACAGCCATCAAAAAAGTAACAGAAGATCTAGAACGCTATTCATTCAATACAATTGTAAGCGGATTGATGATAGCCGTGAACGAACTTACAGTCCAAAAATGCGCCAACAAAGAAGTACTTGAAAAATTATTGGTGTTAGTTTCGCCCTATGCTCCTCATATTGCCGAGGAAATCTGGAATAAATTGGGACATACCAAAAGTATTACATTTGCCCAATGGCCAGAATTTAAACCAGAGTATTTGGTAGAAGCCAATCACACTTACCCAGTTTCGTTCAATGGCAAAATGAGGTTTAAAATTGAGTTGCCCACCGAACTGAGTAAAGAAGAAATTGAAAAAGAAGTGATGGCTCACCAAAAAACGGCTCATTACTTGGAAGGAAAGTCAATTAAGAAATTGATAATTGTACCTAAAAAGATTGTTAACATCGTAATGTAGTCTATTTTGATTAGATCGTTTTTTCTATTTTAGTACAGATCTAACTGAAAAACCTGCTAACATGGGACTAAAAACTAACCTCAGAAAATTTTTTGGAAGAGCTAATAATACTACCAATTCGGCCACAAACATAACGGATACCTAAAGTTATTTAACCAAAGATCCAGCTAAAAAACTAAAGGTCCGAACAATTGACGCTACCCGAGGTAATTCCAATTTAGCTAGTAACACTTTAAATAAAACTGCAGGGAAAGCAACGAAAACAGCATTTAAAGCAAAAGAAGCTGGAGAGAAAGTACGCGAATCCACCGAGAAAATTATTATTGGATTGAAAGAAAAAGCAAATCATGCTTTCGAATAAATTCATTCAACCTCACTAAAATTTAAAAACTAATCTTACAAAATGAGGTTGGTTTTTTTGTTGCCTCAACTTTCGTGTAAGATTCTTATCTTTACGGCTTATAAGTACAATAAAAATAACTTGACTTCGTAATTATTCATGATGAAAAACACTCTCCTATTCCTAACTATTTCGTTGTTATCTACCCAAATGATAGCGCAGAGCGAAGAAGTCTCATTCTTTTTTGGGTCGTCTTACTACATTGGAGATTTAAACTCAAAGCACTTTGACCAAAATACCAATCCCGCACTTGGAATAATGTACAAAAGGAATCATCGAAACGACCGGTATTCGTTTCGACTGCAGTTTACTTATGGCAAAGTAGAAGCTTACGACATACAATCGAGTGATGATTGGCAACGAAACAGAGATTTAAACTTTCAATCTACCCTCCTGGAATTGGGCGCAATAATGGAAGTGAATTTTAATAAATATAGAGTAGGACAAACCGAGAAATTAAACAAAACTCCTTATTTGTTTTTTGGAATAGCTGGTTATAATTTCAAACCAAAAGGACTTTACAATGACAGCTGGTATGATTTGCAAGCTATGGGAACTGAAGGACAAAACACCTCAGCCAACCCAAATGATTATTACAAACTAAATCAATTGGCAATACCGGTTGGAATTGGGTTCAAAAAAAACATCAATAAAAATTGGGCCTGGTCGATTGAGTATGGAGCAAGAATTTTATTTACCGACTTTTTGGATGATGTAAGTGGAAAATACGTTGACCCACAAATTTTAGCCAACGAATCAGGGATTTTAACACCCATTTTGGCCGACAGAAGCTACAACCAAATAGGAAATCAAAACATTGGGAATGACAGAGGAAATCCTGCTTTAAAAGATTGGTACTTTTTTGCTGGATTTACACTCTCCTATTCTTTCAACAAAGGAGACGAATGCACCAATGCTTTTAAACGAAAAGACTAACGAATCCTCATGCTTGACCTACTCCTGTCGCTTGACACCAAACTTTTTCTGTTCCTCAATGGATTCCACAATCCGTTTTTTGATACAGTGATGTATTGGATAAGTCACAAATTCTTTTGGGTTCCTTTTTATGCGTTTCTTGTGTTTCTTCTCTTTAGATTTTTTGGCAAAAAGCAAGGCATAATTCTAACGATTCTCATCATCACTACTTTTGCTCTCACCAATACACTTTCTGTCGAAGCTTTCAAAAATGTATTTGAGCGACCTCGCCCTTGTCACAATGAATTAATACAAGCGAGTACACACATCGTGAAAGATCATTGTGGAGGAAAATGGGGGTTTGTTTCCTCACATGCGAGCAATGTTTTTGGGTTAGCTACACTCGTTTTTTTCTTTTTCAAAAACAGAATTAAAGGAATTGGTTGGTCTATTTTTTTGTGGGCAAGCGCAATTAGCTACAGCCGAATTTATTTGGGCGTACACTACCCTCTCGATATTATGTGTGGAGGAATGTTAGGCGTAACACTTGCATTCGTTGTGTTTCAAGTAGCCAAGAAACTGAATCTTATTGATTTCACAAAGCTGCGACAAACAACTTAATCTGCTGATTTAATTCGAGCCGTAGTTCTTCCTTTATCAGTCTTCCATCGATGAAATTTTCTTGAAAACTTGGCAAACTAAAGCTGCCAGAGATTACAGCGCCATGCCTGGGAAACCTGTCTTTTGCAATGGCCATTACAGAAGCTCCACCTCTTCCGCCTGGGGAAGTAGAAAGCAGCAAAACCGGAGTATCACCAAACACCTTTGCTTCTTCACGAGACATCCAATCAAACATATTTTTAAAAACAGCAGTAAAGTTTCCATTGTGTTCTGCAAGAGACAAAACTATTCCATCGGCATTCTGGATGAGTTTAACGAGGTTTCTCGCCTCTTTGGGAACACCATTGGCTAACTCTTCATCTATGCCATAAATAGGCAAAGAAAAATCATTTAAATCAAGATGTAACACATCTGCATCGTCAATGAGCGATGCTGCGTAATAAGCAAGTTTCTTATTAATGGAATTCTTACTATTACTTCCACCTAAAGCTAGTATTTTTTTCATGTAAACTTAGTTAGATAAGTTGAAGGTAGGTCTCTTTGTAATAGAAGTCAATTAATTCTGGGCAGATTATGAGTCTTCTTTCACTTTAAACCCCTCTTTTTGTCTGATTGCCTGGACTCCTGGCAATTCCTTACCCTCTAAATATTCGAGCATAGCACCACCTCCCGTTGATACATAACTTACTTTTTCTCCTAAATCGTACTTATTGATGGCTGCAACAGAATCTCCTCCTCCAATAAGAGAGTAACTTCCTTTTGCTGTAGCTCCCACCACACTGAAGGCGATAGCTTTCGTCCCTTTCTCAAAACTTTCCATTTCAAATACTCCCATTGGGCCATTCCACAAAATAGTTGCAGAGCGAGTCACTACTTCCTTAAATTGCTCAATTGAGTGTTGGCCAATATCCAATCCCATCCAACCTTCGGGAATATCAAAAATATCGCACTCTTTGGTAGTTGCATCGTTGCTGAAAGCATCTGCAATAATGGTGTCCGTTGGTATGTGTAAATTTACGCCTAGTTTTTCAGCTTTAGCCATAATTTCTTTGGCTGTAGCTAATTGGTTATCCTCCACGAGCGAACTCCCAATTTTGCCTCCTTGTGCTTTGATAAACGTGTAACTCATACCCCCACCAATTATGATGTCCGTTACCTTGTCCATCAAGTTTTGTATCACATTGATTTTTCCAGAAACTTTAGCTCCTCCAATAATGGCTGTAAAAGGTGTTTTGGGCGCTGAAAGGACTTTTTCTAAGTTGTTGATTTCATTTTCCAATAGNTTTCCAAAGGATTTTTTACCAGTAAAAAAATTGGCCACCATGGTAGTAGAGGCATGCGCCCTGTGAGCTGTGCCAAAAGCATCATTTACATAAAAATCGGCAAGTTTAGATAGCTCTTTTGCAAAATATAAGTTCCCAGCCGTTTCATGTTTATAGAACCGTAAGTTTTCCAATAATAGAACTTCTCCTGGCTTTAACTCAGTCGCCATTTCTTGTGCCTTATTTCCTATCGAATCCTCACAAAACTTGACTTCTCTGTTTACCAATTGAGACAAATGGCTCACCAAATGTTTCAGTGAAAATCTTTCTTCAAATCCTAGCTTGGGTCTACCCAGGTGAGACATAACAATCACACTTCCTCCATCAGCTAATATTTTAGTTAATGTAGGTAATGCAGCTTGCATCCTGGTGTCGTCTGTAATTTCAAAATCGGCATTAAGAGGGACATTAAAGTCTACTCTCACAAGTACTTTTTTATTGGCAAAATTTAAATCTGAAAAAGGCATGAAGTTAATTTTATTAGGTTTTAAATAAAAAAAGAGGTCCCCAATAAAATGGAAACCTCTTTGTTCAGTTTGTTCTTTTTATTATGGACATCCACCCTTTTCAATCTTTCCTGGAGTTCTGGGGCATCTATCAGTAAAGTCAGACACTCCATCTTTATCTGCATCCGGAAGGAAGTTTGGAATAGCGTATTGGTAGAAGTCTACCGGAATTACACCTGGTCTTCTTGTTTGACCCACAGTGTAAATATCACGTTGAACCATTTCTCTGAAATTCTCGTTCTCTACTGCCAACTGCTGGAATTTCTTGGCAAGTGCATCGTATCCTTCTGGGTTAAAATTAGCCAAAGCAAACGAGTTATCGCCTGTTCCTTGTTCAAGTGCAACAAAATGACTCATAAAGCCCCCAATTTCTTGGAACATTTCGGCAATATACTTCCCGTTTTGACGAGCAAAATAATCAATGTTTTCGCTGTAGTACTCTGCCAATTCTTTTGATCGCTCGAATCCTTTGGCAGAATCTTTTGCCCTGAAATACATCAGAGCAGTGTAATTCAATAATTCATCGATCTTACAACTTTCTATCGGGAATACCTCGTATTGTTTATCCAATAAAGCTACTGCCTTTTCTCTGTATTCTTTCACTTTGGCTTCGTTCGTTCCCGTGGTATCATTTGCTCTTTCTAAACTAAAGGCAGAATTCACGTACGACTCTGCTAATTGCATGTAATGCATTCTGGCCGACCGAATCATTCTCATGGTGTAGTAATCACAGAAAACCTCTTCTTTCTCGATATTACCCCAATTAAATCCATCATTCCCTTCCACTCCATTCACGTCCACTTCTTCACCCATCAGCAACGAATACATTTTTTCTTGATTGTGTCCTGGATTTACAATAGGAACAAACTTAGCTGTCATTCCTTCATTTTGTAAATATTTGCTCAAACCTCTGTTTCCTCCTTGGATAGCTGTGGATGTAAAACACAATGGTCTATCCCATTTGTAAGCAGCCAAAATATCGACAAGTGCCAAATCTGCTTTAGTAATATACCCGCCAGACAAGGTCCACTCGATTCTATCTACCATACTATTTCTCTGGTCTTCTCTCACCAATCCACTGGCAATAGCAGCCTCTTTGTCTACATCTATGTATAGTTTATTAAAAGGAACTCTTCCGTAACCAAATTGTGCATCTCTTGGGTTTTGGTCTCTCCCATTCTTCATGTATTCTATAAATTCTCTGGCCGATATAGCTTGATTATTTGGACTAATCACAACAATATCTCTTGTACCCGCTCTATACTCTGGCTCATCCAACAAAGATTCTACCGCTTCCGCTTTGTAGGTCTTTCGTTTTAATTGATTGTAATGCCAATCGGAACTTAATAAACTATAGTTCATTACTTTCATATCCGTTCTAATTCCTTCTACCTCTTGGGCATACCAAAGAGGGAAAGTATCGTTATCTCCAAAACAAAATAAAACGGCATTCGCATCGCAACTGTTCAGGTAGTTTTTGGCAATTTCTCTTGCAAAGTATCGATCACTTCTGTCGTGATCATCCCAGTTTTGCACTCCCATAATTACGGGAGCAGACAAAGCAATTATAGTTGCCATATAGGCAAGTGCTGTTTTGCTTTTCATTGATTTGTGTAAGAACATTGGAACTACAATCATTGCTATTCCTAAAACTGCCATGAAAAGGATGGAATAAGAAAACTCATGCGTTCCTCCTGAAATAGTCTCTACCAAGAAAAATAAAGCTCCAGAACCCAGAGCGATTAACACTCCATTTCTAAACTGCTTCATGTCGGTTGTCATAGCCCATTTGTAGATGGCAATAACACTAAATCCTATCCAAATTGCGTAAGCATAGAAAGAAGCTGCCACGGCATAATCTCTCTCTCTGGGCTCGTAAGGTCTTGGATTCAAGTAAATCATAATGGCAAGTCCTGTAAAGAAGAACAGTAAAAATATGGAGAAAGCATCTTTTGGAGCTTTCACTATCATAAACACTAAACCAATAAGTCCTAATAGTAAAGGCAAATAATAATAGGTATTGTATGCCTCGAATTGTTGCATTGTTCTAGGAAGATCGTTTTGCGTACCTACTCTTTCTTTGTCAATAAAATTGATTCCCGAAAGCCAATTCCCTCTCGTTAGTGCACCTTTGTAAATCATTCCATCTCCTCCATAATATTCATTGTGTCCTTGAATATCATTTTGTCTACCTGCAAAGTTCCACATGAAATAACGAAAATACATCCATCCCATTTGGTAGTTTTTAAAATACCTAAAGTTTTCGGCACCTGTTGGAATATACATATCTCTGTAACCAGTTCCCTCTTTTATTTTAGGTTCTTTTGCTCTCACAGATCTATTTCCTTTGTAGTTCGACCAATTCATGTATCCTTGAATTTTGTCTTTACGCGTATCAAACATCCTTGGAAAAACAGTATACTGATTGTCGTTACCTGGAGGGTATTTTTGTTCAAATTTGTTGCCAATCACAATATATTCTTGTTCTATTTTTGCCCCTTGTACATTCACAGACTCTAGAAACTCATTCGCTTCAAATTCGGTTTGAAAAGAATACTTTTTCCCTTTAACGCTTGTTGTGTAGCCTTTGAAATATTTTTTTCCAATGACTTCGCCCGTATTTCCTTTCTGAGGTGAATTCCAATACGAACCATAAAGTAAAGGCCAGTCTCCGTACTGCTCTCTCCCAAAATAGGACATCAAAGCAGGAATAGTCTCTGGATTATTCTCATCCAATGGAGGGTTGGAATTTGACCTAACAACAATCATGGCGAATGTTGAAAATCCAATAATCAGCATGGTGAGCGATACGGTAATTGTGTGGAACAATCTTTTTCCATTTTTGTGGAAGAAATACATGCCAGCACCTAACACGCCAGCAAGTAAGAAAAAGAAAATAAATGCTCCCGAATTGAACCCCATACCTACTGAGCTGGACGCTCTTTCAAAAGAATCTGCAACCGAGAGAATAGTGGGAATAAAAATGGAATTCAAAAACCCTAAAATAACGATTGAAATCACTCCTGTTAAGAAGAATCCTTTAATTGAGAATTCATATTTTTTGAAGTAATAAACAAACCCTGCTGCAGGAATTACAAGCAAGTTTAGCATGTGAACCCCTATGGAAATACCGACCAAAAAGAAAATTAAAACTATCCATCTATCTGAAGAGACTTTTTTTGAATTCTCTTCCCACTTTAATATGCACCAAAAAGTAATGGCAGTAAAAAAGGAGGACATGGCATACACTTCTCCCTCTTCAGCAGAAAACCAAAAAGTATCACTAAACATGTAAGCAAAACCGCCAACAAGTCCGGCACCCATTATTGCTATGACAGAACCTTTCGATAACTCTTCTTCCTCTCTCAGCAATAGTTTTTTTGCCAAATGTGTTATCGTCCAAAACAAAAACAAAATAGTTAGCGCGCTTGAAAGTGCAGATAACACATTCACCATATAAGCTGCATTAGCAGGCCCGGTAAATGCCGAAATCAACCTTCCTAGCATCATAAAAGTGGGGGCCCCTGGCGGGTGACCTACTTCCAATCTATTGGATATTGAAATGTATTCACCACAATCCCAAAGACTGGTGGAAGGCTCTACTGTGCTTACAAAAACAACAGAAGCTACCAATAAAACCAATGCACCTACTAGGTTGTTTGTCTTTTTAAAATTCATATAATTGATTTTTTGTTGAGCAAATATAAAGAATAAATCACGTGATTTTAGGTACTTCGGATATAAAATATGTTAATGGAAATCGCCACCTACTTTTTAATTGAGTTCAAATAGTTATATTTGCGAGATTTTAAATGAATACACAACAAATATGTCAAATCATACTGCAGAAAGAGTTTCGGTAAACGAGATAAATAATTATGTACTCCAACGAAGTATAAAAGCCTATCTAGAAGCAAAATCTCTGGTAAAAGGAAAAACCTTAGAAATAGGAACCGGATCTGGTTATGGAATTGAAATAATCTCCCCAGTTGTGGACAAATTAACCACAGTTGATCAGTTTATTTGCGACATTGATTTTAGTCATTTCAATAATGTTGAGTTCATTAAAATGACGGTGCCAAAACTAAATTTTCCTGATGAATCTTTTGATGCTGTATTTTCTTTTCAAGTAATTGAACACATCGAAGATGACAAAGAGTTTTTGAGCGAAATAAGTCGTGTACTGAAACCAGGTGGTGTTTTTATTTGTACTACTCCCAACATAAAAACCTCCTTGAGCAGAAACCCATGGCATGTGAGAGAATATACAAGTGAAGAATTAAATCATCTAATGTTAAATTATTTCTCCAGTGTTGATACAAAAGGGGTGTTTTGCGGTGAGAAAGCATTTGAATATTACCTGGAAAACAAAAAAAATGTAAATCGCATAATGCGATTCGATATTTTTAATTTGCAATACCGATTGCCAAGAAAATCTTTGCAATGGATTTTCGATTTTCTTAACGACAGAAATAGAAAAAAAATGCACAAAGAAAATAATTCTATTTCAGCAAATATGACCCCAGAGGATTATTTCTTAAAAGAAGTGGCAGACGATTGCATTGATTTGTTTTATGTTGGAACCAAATAAGCTACGGTATTGCTCCGTGTAACTCTCTCTTTTCTTGTTTTTTCCAATGTGTGGGTTTCTTTGGGAGCAAGTTGCCTCACCCTGCTCACATTCAAGCTTTTTGAAATCAAGCCGGATTTCAACTTTCTGTTTTTCGTCTTTTTTTCTACGTTGTTCTCGTACAACTTTCAGCGTATTTCCCGTCTTTCCGCGCTGCAAGAACTTGCTCCTTCGCTTTGGATAAATTCTCACGTCAGAGAATCAAAAACAATCCTGATTCTTTCCGCTTTCGGAGCTTTGTATTTCAATCCGATAGTTGAACACCCCTATTCTCTTGTTCCTTTATCTTTATTGGCAATTATTTCATTTGCCTATTCGTACAAAAAACTGCGGAACATCCCCTTTCTTAAAATCTTTTTGATTGCCGGGAGCTGGAGCGTTTTGTGCGGACTTATGCCCTATCATTTCAGTCCATCGTGGCAAAAATTGGGTTTTATTCAAAGTTTTTCCTGGCTATTTTTTTACATCCTTGCCATCACTATTCCTTTTGACATAAGAGACTTACCGATTGACAAATCCTCAACCAAAACATTTCCTCAGTTGTTGGGAATCAGAGTAAGTAAATGGATGGCACTACTTTTTCTTTTAGTCTCATTCATTTGCCTTGCTACATTTGTCTCACTACTCACATTGAGCCTTTTTTTGGTCAGTTTTATTTTGGCCGGAGTGCTCATCGTTTCTTCCTCAACCACCAAAAAACCGCTTTATTTTGGATTGTTGGTAGATGGCCACATAATTCTTCAATTTCTGATGGTTTATTTTCTCGGTTAGAATGAAATAGTTAAATTTAGCCCCTATTCAATTCACATTTATGAAAAAATCAGCCTTATTCTTGATGAGCATTTTAACAGGATTTTCTTCCTGGTCACAAGAAGAAAACTCAAAAGATATTGGTCAAATTCACGGAAACGTGCAAACCGATGTGCAATATTACAATGAGGATTCGCTGATTGGTGCACCAATTGTACCAGAAAAAACATTAATGAATGGGTTTGCAAACATTAATTACACGAGAGGGAATTTTGCTGCTGGTATAAGGTATGAATCATACTTAAACGCCCTCCAAGGATTTCCAACAGGATACAGAGGTTCTGGTATCACATACAAATACGCTACCTACACAATGGATAACCTAGAAGTTACTGCTGGAAACTATTACGAGCAATTTGGTAGCGGAATGATTTTTAGAGCTTACGAAGAAAGGCAACTTGGGTACGACAATGCCATGGATGGTTTCAGATTGAAATACAAACCTTATCGTGGAGTTTACCTAAAAGGTATTTACGGAAAACAACGGATATTCTTTACCACAGGAGCAGGAATAGTAAGAGGAGTAGATGGAGAAGTGGTCATCAATGAACTGTCAGACTCTCTTGAAATGAATATGAAAACAAGGATTGTCTTGGGAGGAAGTTTTGTGAGCAAGTACCAAGAAGACGACAATCAAGCTTTCATTCTTCCTGAAAACGTAGGCGCTTTTGCTGGTAGATTAAATTTATACCGCGGAGGATTTTCATTGGCAACAGAATACGTTGAGAAGATCAATGACCCTTCGGCAGACAACAATTTTATTTATAAAAAAGGGCAAGCATTACTCATAAATTCAGCCTATTCTCAGCGTGGATTTGGAGCTTCATTCAGTGCCAAAAAAATTGACAACATGAGCTTTCGGTCTGATAGAAATGAAGGACAGACCAATTTATTTATGAATTATCTTCCTTCTACCTCCAAGCAACACACTTATAATTTGCCGGCAACTTTATATCCCTACGCGGTTCAACCCAACGGAGAAATTGCTCTTGAAGGAGATGTTTCGTACAAATTGGCAAGAAAAAGAAAGAAGAAAATACAAATGGGAGGAACAGACGAGTACAAGAAGCCGTTTAATTTAAGAAAATACGCCACCGAAATTTCTGTAAATTGGTCTGCGGCATTTGCTCCAGACACCACAAATATCCGAAACGACTCTTTGAGACAAGGATACACAACCAAATTTTTTACACCGAGTAACCGAGTGTATTTTAGCGACTTTAATGTAGAGGTTAAAAGAAAACTAACAAAAGACTTAAAGTTTGTTTACTCCTTCTTCAATATGAGATACGACAAAGACATCATAGAAGGTAAAACAGGAACAGGTGTTGTCAATGCTCGAATTCATGTTTTGGATGTAACCTACAACATCAATGATGAAAATACCATCCGGGTAGAAGCTCAACATTTGGGTGTAAATAAGAAAAGTAACTTTTACGAAGACCAAGGAAACTGGGCAACAGCGCTAGTAGAATATACGATTTCTCCAAGTTGGTTTTTTGCGGTATTGGATCAATTTAATTATGGCAACAAAGAATCAGAAAAACGAATCCATTATCTCTTTGGTTCGGTAGGATACATTCACAATGCGAATAGATTTTCAATTAGCTACGGGAGACAAAGAGCCGGAATTTTCTGTGTGGGAGGAGTTTGTCGAGTTGTACCAGCTTCTAATGGATTGACGTTTTCGATGACCAGTACTTTCTAATTCATTTTTTTGTATTTTTAATAACGCCAAGATTTATATCATGAAAAATTTTACCCTAATACTATTCATTCTTGCTCTAGTAGGATGTGACAAAGTAGAAGACCCACGACCCGTTGTACAAGGTAATGCAGATGGAATTTGTCCGGTTCCTACTTTTGCTCCAAACTCAGAGACAACAAGGGGCATACTGATTGAAGATTTTACAGGTCACTATTGTAACAATTGTCCGGGAATTGCTCATTCTATTGACACGATAAAATCAAATATTGGAAAACAAATAATTCCGATTGGCTTGCATGTAACCGATCAATTTGCGGCACCTGTATCCGCTAAAGCCCCCAAGTTTCAGACCGACTTTAGAACGGATGGAGGATTAGATATTTACAATGATTTAATTCCTGGCGCAGGATTACCAGCCGTTGTCTTAAATAGAAAAGATGGATTTACTTTGACTCCAGGAAGATTGAACATTTACAACTCGAACCTCTCTTCAGATATTCGCTCTTTTTTAAGCAACACACCTAAAATCAGGCTCCAAACAAACTCTACATTTGATCCTTCTACAAACAGAGTTTGTGCTTATGCTGAAGTAGAAATACTTAATCCTTTAGCAAACGATCACAGCATTGTGTTTTATTTGTTAGAAGATAGCATTGTAGACTGGCAATTGTATAACGGAAACGGAGGAAATCCAGTGTATGGCGGAGCGGGAGAAATCCCTAATTACGTTCACAAGCATGTTTTGAGAAAATGCATGAATGGCTGGGAAGGAACAAAAATAATAACGGGCGGTTCGGTTTCTGTTGGCGACAAAATTATTGAAGGGTCTACTTTTGTGGTTACCGATGGAACCTGGAGAACCAATCACCTAGAAATTGTGGCTTTTGTTTATAACAATGTCACAAACGAAGTGATTCAGGCCTATTCTGAAAAGCTCTAAGCTCACTTTCCTAATATGACTGCACGGTTGTCGGACACGTGACCAACGGGAATATTAAAGTAAATTGGGAAATTGTAATTTTTTGTACAATTCTCTATTATTTCAAGTACCGTGTACCCAAATCCATCCTCATTGATATTCGTAAATTGACCCACCAACAAGCCTTTAAGCTTTTTCAATTTACCTGCCTTGTTTAATGCATGCATCATTCTATCAATGTTGTAAGCATATTCACCAATATCTTCAATTAGTAGTACTTTATTATCAGTGTTTAAATCAGAATTAGTCCCTAATAAGCTATACATAATAGTTAGGTTCCCTCCTACAATTTCTTCATCTGAAAATGCCGAATCAAAGTGATATTGAGCATCAAACAAAGCTCGATGAAGCGAATTCATGGCAAATTCAGGAGTTGAATCGTAGCTATTTGGCATGGGAGCATGCAAAGAGGCAATACCCAATTTATTCAGCTCATTATGCAATACCGTTACATCGCTAAAGCCAACTACCCATTTAGGATTTTTCTTGAATTTTGAAAAATCCAATTGGTCAATGATTCTTACCAAACCATAACCGCCTCTTGCGCAGAATATGGCTTTTATCTCCTTGTCATCCAAGGCTTCTTGCAAATCAGACAATCGCTCCTCGTCAGTTCCAGCCAACTTAAAATGGGAACTAAAAGCATGGTTTGAAAACCGTACTTTTAATCCCCAGTTAGTTAAAATTTCAGCTGATTTTTTGATGCGTTCCTCCTCCACTCTTCCCGAAGGAGAGAGAATTATTACAGAGTCACCTTGGGCTAAAGATTGAGGTTTCATAAATTTAAATTAGGCTCTAATTTACGAAACTATTCAAAAACCTTAATCTTCGTCACTTAAGCCTTCTAAATCATCCGATAGGTCATCAGAGAAGTCTGAATCCAAATCCTCTTCGTCTTCATCTTCATCGATTTCAAAATCGTCCATTCTATCTTCTAGTTTCTGGCTTACCTTCACAAGATAGCAGGTATCTTCTGTTTTCAATTCAACAGCTTCTACTCTTTCACCCTTTGCATTAGTAAAAGTAATAATGTCTCTGTTGTTGTACCCGTTTGGATATTTTTCGACCAATTTTTGAAGAATCTCTTCTGGTATTTTAATGTAATCTACAATTACTCTTTTCATTGCTTCGAGAAGTTTGTTTTGGGTGTTTTTAAATTCTGGCTAATATTAGTAAAAAATTCTATTTGAAAACTATTTTTCTGTCATTAAAGTTTCAATAAATAAGCAAAGATTAATGGAGCTACAATCGTTGCATCGCTTTCTACGATGAACTTTGGGGTNTCCATGTCCAATTTTCCCCAGGTAATTTTTTCGTTAGGCACTGCACCTGAGTAACTTCCGTAACTAGTGGTGGAATCAGATATCTGACAGAAGTAACTCCAGAAGGGTGTATCGGTTCTTTCCATGTCTTGGTACAACATGGGCACAACGCAAATCGGAAAATCTCCCGCAATTCCTCCCCCAATTTGAAAAAAACCGATGCCATTCTCTGAGTTATCTGTGTACCAATCTGCTAAGAAAGTCATGTATTCAATCCCAGATTTCATGGTAGATGCTTTCAATTCTCCCTTCATTACATAGGATGCGAAAATATTGCCCATGGTAGAATCTTCCCAACCCGGAACTACAATTGGCAAGTTTTTTTCGGCAGCTGCATACATCCAAGAGTTGTTGATGTCTATCTCGTAATACTCCTCCAAAACACCAGAAAGAAGCATTTTGTACATAAACTCGTGAGGAAAATATCGCTCTCCTGCGTCTTCTGCTTCCTTCCAAATCTTGAAAATGTGTTTTTGTAATCTTCTGAAAGCTTCCTCTTCGGGGATACAAGTGTCAGTCACACGGTTCAATCCCTTTTCCAATAAGTCCCATTCATCTTGCGGAGTGAGATCCCGATAATTGGGCACTCTTTTGTAGTGAGAGTGAGCCACCAAATTCATAATGTCTTCCTCCAAGTTTGCTCCTGTACAAGAGATAATGTGTACTTTATCTTGCCGAATCATCTCCGCAAAAATCTTCCCAATTTCTGCCGTACTCATTGCTCCAGCAAGAGAAACAAGCATTTTAGACCCTTGTTCAAGTTGAGCCTCGTATCCTTTTGCTGCATCCACCAAGGCAGCTGAGTTAAAATGTAAAAAGTGGTTTTCTATAAAGTTTGTAATTGTCATTGTTAACTAAATCTTTCTATTAATAATTGTATAATTTCTACCGCAATAAGGGCGATAATAATCCACTCTAAGTTGGAACTGTGTTTGTGATTCAGAATGTCTCTGAATAAATCTAAGTTTTCTTTTACGATATCAAATCCGTGCTGAATTCCTCTATGTCTATTTAATACTTCCAGCTCTTTTCTTAGTTTGGAGTCAATTTCTGCCAATTCTGCATCGCTCCAGGCCAAATCTGAGGTTTCAAATATGTAAAGGTTCTCCGCCATCCGATTTTTCAATCCCATGGTTTTGCCTACAAATTTCCTCAACTTTATTCTTGTTGCCTTCACATTTCCAGACAATTCAAGTTGGTTGGAAATCTCTCTCGTTTTTTCCAATAGTTCATTCACCTTTAATTGATAAAAATCTAAAGCAACCGCCTGCCCCAAATTGAACAAAATAATGTGAAGAATATNGACAGAAAGTGTGGGTGTGAATATAGTGTTCACATCCAACGAAAAACTCTTGTCTTGACCAACAATAAGATTAAAATCTTCTTCCGGAAATTCTGATTTAGGCATCACATTTGGGTTCAAAGTGTCCAATACTTCCTCTATTTCCGACTCCATAAATCCAGCAAAAACTACACTTCCATACTCTTTTATGTAGCAAAACTTATCTTTTTTATTTTTCAATAACAAAAAGACTGAATCACTTTTTATCACCTCAAAATCTAAGGCTTTTTGAACAGCCTGTAAGTTTAGTTTCT
>JGI26084J50262_1000212_pt1 | contig 32374 bp, 11 predicted proteins | sample SaaInl6LU_22_DNA_FD_50262 | JGI IMG/M metagenome (IMG submission 50262) | reverse complement strand
GCCGATACGGGATCTGCTGCCAATATCGAAGATTATAATTACAGCGACCTGCCCTCGAACCAGTGGCACCACTACGCCATGGTCAAAGACGGCACCAGCTATCAATGGTATGTCGACGGCGTGGCTCAAGGTTCCCCCGTCACGATCAACTATAACGAGACCTCCCCTCTCCCATTCCTCATTGGTGGCGATGACGATGGCACGGGAACAAAGGTAAATGAACACTTTGAAGGCTGCATCGACGATGTCGTCCTTTATCGCAGCGCACTAACTCCGCAAGAGGTCAACAATGTCATTAACGGAATTTATGATCCAATCGTCACTATGATAGACCTAGGTTCGCCAGCCAATTCGACAGATGGCAGCACATGGTCGGACGGCGAGCCTGCTCATGGCGGCGCACTCTATGTGATCCCCGCCACAGGAAACCTACGAAGTGAATTAGGTCGATCGACCTTCCCCGGAACTTCATTAACTGTGGAAGCTGGCGGCAAGTTTCAAGTTCGCTCACTCGACTCAGATGGTGACGCCACCATCGTCAACAATCTGATTCTGGCCGGTGGACCGAGTTTCGGTGCGGGGCAATTTGCTGAGCTGGCAGCAGGCACAGGCACTAATGATGCAAATGTATTAAATGGCACCATCTTCCAATCCGGAGCCACACGCTTGATCACCTACAGTGGAGCCATTGCTCGTAGCCTAATCATACGTTCTCAGATCAGCGGTAATGGAACCCTACAAGCCGTCGGCGAAGGCGTCACAATTACCAATGACAGCAATACCTTCTCTGGCACTTGGGATACAAGCACCTCACTGGTCTTCAACAGCGGCGGCGCCGTCGGCACAGCAGATGTCGAGGTGCAATCTGGTGGCAGTTTAGAAATCAAAGGTAGTTGGATCCAAAATGCAGCACTCACCGTGGCCGACACTTCAGGCACCGTAATAAAAGTAGGTTCGTATGGATGGAAGGTCTCGAGTCTAACTCTTGGAGGCAGCAGTATCGCAGATGGCATTTACACTCCCTCCGAGTTAGACGCACTAGGCAATGCACAATTCTCAGGAACAGGTCGCATCACCGTAGGCACACCTGTTTTCAACCAGGAAATCATTGCTGGCTGGGATGTCTGGAGCAGCAGCAGCGCTCCCGTCGCGAATGTGACTGGCTCTGGGATCACCGCAACCGCGACAGCGTCTACAGCCTCAGGAAATTGGAGCATTTCTGACGACGATGGTCGCGGCTCCAGCGGCGATACCACGTGGGGAACTTTCGATGGGAATACGACACCAGCCAGTTCCGTCACATCTGGCACTGGGGCAAACATGGCAGCCCTAAACGGCGTCACCACCGCGCAAATCACACTCACGATCACTAATAACAGCGAAGCGGATTGGGAGTTGGATGCGTTTCACATGGATGCGGTCGCATTCCGCAGCAATGCACCAAGAGCCTACGAACTGGAAGTGCTCAGTGGATCCATCACCAATGGTGTCGTTTTCACTTCAACAGATGATGAAATTAACGAAGTTGGAGGCACTCTTTCTGGCAACCACGATCAGCATGATCAGATCGACGTAAGCCTCCTAGGGCTCGCGGACTCGACCCTCGATGCAAGGGGAACGGTGGTTATCAAAATTACGTTCTCGAGTGGAACAGGCTCTGGCGGTGGGCATCACTTGTTCTTAGACAATGTCGCAGTGAGCGGCGTGCTGAGCCCAGTGAATGAGCTGCAGAACTGGCGCTATGAATATTTTGGAACGGTTGAGAACATAGGCACCGCAGCCAATAGCTACGATGCGAACTTCGACGGCGAGAGCAACCTGCTCGAATTCGCTACCGGCCAAGACCCGCAAGCAAACACTCTGGTCGCCACTCCAGTGGAGCTGAATGTCGGCGACTTTGAGTTCCGCTATGCCCGCAGTACAGCAGCACTCGACAGTGGAGTCACCTTCACCGTCAAGTGGAGCGACACCCTCCTTCCCGGCTCATGGAGCTCTGTAGGTGTTGTCGATGCCCTCAATACCGAAAACCCTGGCACCAGCGACGTCGAAAACCGAGTCGTTACCATACCAGAGGGAACGAATGGCAAACGCTTTGCGCGCTTGGAAATCTCCGCACCTTAAAACCACAAACACTTACTTCAACGATCAACCCATCGCCCTACGATGAAACAATATATCAAAAGAAACATAAGGCAATTACTCACGGCTCTGTGCTTATTCGCTCTGTCTAGCACGAGTGCCATCGCCTACGACGTGTGGCTTGGTTTACCCTACTTTCCAAAGGGAGCGGACAGCACACTTAAGGATCAATGGGAATTGACCGCTCCGATGCTTGGCGGACTCAATCCCAATCTTTCGCAAACAAAAACACCTGTGGACGAAAGAAATACCACGACTGACTGGAAGAATATCATTCAGTTGATGCCAACGGCCAAAAACAATGCGATGTTCCCAATGCCGAGAACCCACTTCAACTACGGGACGAGAACCGATAGAGGGACACTGGCAGAGTATTTAGTCAGGACATTCAAAAACGAGCCAAGATATGGGTATAAAGTAAAATGGGTCATGCCCTTTGATAATCAACCGGGTGAAGATCGAACCTTACCAATCCAGCAATGGACCGATGCCCAACTTCAGGAGTTAAGGGATTGGCTGGATAATAATGGGCATGCGAATGTTCGAATCATCACCAATGTTCGAAATAACGGAGCCGGTCCTAGAGCCAACGTGCAGAAGGCCATCATGGAAGGCTATTCCATTGAAGCAAGAGCGACTTTGTGGTTTGAAAACAACGGGCGCCGGCAGGATTTTCTGAAATGGGCACTCAGCACAAACTCAGTCAAAGATAAGCATGTTAAGTTTCAGATGCCTTTTGGACGACACCTTGCAGGCTATGGTTTTCCTACAATGGATGGCTATCAGGCGATGCGTGTATGCATGCGCTGGTTGGTTGCCGATGTGCTAGAAGGCGATCTAGACTTCATCCGTCGTGATGATGTGACATTTATGTCGATCGTCTATGATCCCGGTGAGCATTTTCCGGAAAAATCGGTCGATGGAACCGCATACGAAAATACCGCTTGCTCAGTGCTACTCTCCATTATGGAGCAGCAAGCCTTGTTTGACGGAACTGCTCCGGGCGGCTTGATCACGGAAGCGCAAGCCATGAGTTATGATCGGATCATCGTTCCAACCACACCGCCAGGTCCAGACCATGGCTTGGTCGCCCACTGGCCGTTGGACGAAGGAACAGGTGACACCGCGGAGGATGCCACAGGCTACAGTCCCGACGGCACGCTGCGCTACGGTGCGTCATGGGGCAGCGATGCGACGCGCGATTCCTATGTGTCTTTTGATGGCAACGACGACCGAATCGACACGGGCTTCACTTATGCCCTCTCGGATACAGACGACTTCACCTGGGCATGGTGGGCTAACAAACAAAGCCCTAGTAACTTGGACGGCTCTGCCGTCATGGTCGGCAATCGATATGGCGGCACTGGCTCGGAGAGTTCTGAGTTTATCAAGATGACGGCTAGACAGGCAGAATTTACCAACGGTAGCAGCGAAAACTACAACTATGCCGATATTGCAACTGGTGGTTGGCACCACTATGCAATGGTCAAATCGGGAACCAGTTACCAGTGGTATGTCGACGGCGTTGCGGAAGGGCCACCCGTCACGATCAACTACAATGAAACCTCTCCCCTCCCTTTCAAAATCGGCGGTGACGACGACGATAACACTCCTGGTGGAAAAGAGATTCAGCACTTCCAAGGTTACATTGACGATGTCCTGCTCTATCGTAGTGCACTGACTCAGCAGGATATTGCTAATGTCATTAACGGTAATTACGACCAGACGATCACCATGGTCACACTGGGAACGCCAGCAGATTCAACTGCAGGCAGCACATGGTCGGACGGCGCTCCCGCACACGGCAACGCACATTACACGATTCCTGCCACTGGTAATTTACGAGGTGAATCCGGCACATCGACGTTCCCAGGAACCTCATTGACTGTTGAGGCTGGCGGCAAATTCCAAGTGCGGGCGCTCGATAGCTCGGATGAAGCCACCACAGTGGACAACCTGATCTTGAGCGGAGGTGCTGGATTTGGTGCGGGACAATTTGCCGAGCTGGCAGCTGGAACTGGCAACAATGAAATCAACCTACTCAACGGCACAATCACCCAATCCGGAGCCACGCGCTTAGTCACCTATGGAGGGTCGACTAATCGACGCTTGAAGGTCGCTTCAAGAATCAATGGTTCTGGAACGCTGCAACTTGTCGGCGAAGGGGCTATCATTGATAATGAAGGCAACACCTTCTCTGGAACATGGGAAGTCGCCACGGGCGCAACGCTAACCTTTTACAATGCGGGTAGTGTTGGTTCAGCCGATATCGACGTCGAGAATGGCGGCCATTTGATTATACAGGGCAATTGGGACATCGGAGCGGAATTAACGGTCGCCGACGCTTCAAACACCACGGTCGATTTAGGCAATTATGCTTGGACCGTTTCGAATTTGATCTTCGGCGGTTCACCTGTAACTGGAGGTATCTATACCGCATCCGCGTTAAATGCCTTGGGATCAAATGCTGTGTTTACCGGCAGCGGCATCATCCGCGTCCTGCCTCCTGGAACCATCTTTAAATCGGCTAGCTTCGATACTGCCGGAACCACTTCATGGATATGCCCAGAAGGCGTCACCTCCATTCAAGTAGAATGCTGGGGGGGCGGCGGTGCAGGAGGAAGCTCTTCCACCACAGGTGCCGCGCAAGTTTATGTGGCTGGCGGCGGCGGTGCAGGAGGTGCCTATGCGAGAAAATCCATTATTCCAGTGACACCGGGTAACGCATATCCGGTAACGATTGCCCCTGCGGCAGTCGCATTGAGTCCAAGCACTGCCTCGACAGGTGATCGTGTCAACGGAGCCGACATCAGCTTTACCGGCGACAATAGCATCACCGTTTTAGCCAAAGGCGGACAAGGTGGACAATGCGTGATCAACCCTGCACAAACTCAAGGCGGCATTGGCGGTGCGGGCACGACTACGGGTTCCATTAGCGATGGAACTGGATTTGTTTATGCAGGCGGAGACGGCTACTTCCCTCCCACCAAAGGAGGCTCCGGCGGCGGTGGTGCTGGCAATTCCGAGGACGGAGGGGACGGCTACCTCGAAGATATTGACGATGCTGATTCTGCCTCACTACCGGGAGCGGGTGGCGAACAAGGCGGCGGCGAAGGTGGCACCGGAGCCGCAAACGTTGGAAACGGCGGCAATGGATTCAGCCCCGGCGGTGGCGGCGGTGGCGCTCGAACTGGTAGATTTGTTGTCTCTTCAGGTGCGGATCTTCAGAAAGTTGGCGGCAATGGCGGATTGGGCAAAATCATTATTTCCTACATCGTATTACCCGACTACAACACCGTAGATCCGAACGCACCGATCGCCCATTGGAAACTCGATGAAGGCAACGGCAAAAATACCACCGACTCTTCGGGCAACGGCCATACCGGCTCATTACTCTATGGAGCCAACTGGAGCAGTGATGGCACACGCGAGTCATTCGTTTCCTTCGACGGCAACGACGACCGCATCTCCACCTCCTTCACCTATGCGCTGTCCAGCAGCGACGACTTCACCTGGGCGTGGTGGGCGAAACAGCAGAGCACGAGCGGTGACAACGGTGCGATCATGGTAGGCAACCGCTACGGTGGCACGGGCTCGGAAAATTTAGAGTTCATTAAATTTATGCCGATCAAGGCCGCTTTTTCCAACACCAGTGATGCAGGACAAATCGAAGATTACGACTACACCAAAATCACCCCAAATCAATGGCACCACTACGCCATGGTCAAAACCGGCAACAGCTACCAGTGGTATGTTGACGGCATCGCGCAAGGCTCCCCTGTCACGATCAACTACAACGAAACCACTCCGATCCCCTTCAATATCGGCGGAGACGACGATAACGAAACTCCCGGAGGCCGCGAGAATGAACACTTCGAAGGATTCATCGACGACGTCGTGCTCTACGATCGTGCACTGAGTGCGCGTGAAATCCAGAACCTAGGCGCTGGTATCTATATCTCACCACCGACCACGGCGCAAGAAGACTGGCGTATGCTCCACTTCGGCACACTTGAAAACACAGGCACCGCAGCTGACAGCTACGATGTGAACTTCGACGGTGAGCTCAATCTAATGGAGTTTGCCACTGGTCAAGACCCACGCGCAAACACTCTGGTCTCCACACCGATCGAGATGAATGGCGGCGATCTCGATTTCAGCTACACCCGAAGCAAGGCAGCGCTCAACAGTGGCGTCAGCTTTATCGTCGAATGGAGCGATACACTCTTGCCAGATTCATGGAGCACCGCAGGCGTCGTCGATGTAATCGACAGTGAAAACCCTGGTGACAGCGAAATTGAAAACCGTGTCGCCACCGTCCCCGAAGGAAGCACTGGCAAGCGCTTCGTCCGACTCAGAGTCTTACAACTGTAAATCCAACGACCAAAAAATGAAAAGAATCATCCCAATAGTGATCAGTGCAGCAATCGTCGTCACGGTTGCCCTCATTATTCAGAGTCGAACTGATTCAAACTCGGCAACAACAGACATTGACGAGCAATCACCTCAATCGCCCACTCAAACAATGTCGCCCCCTGAGTCAGTTGTGGAAGACCAAGCCACGCCCATGAATACCGATCTAATGGAAAAAACGACTGCTGTGCCGCTAAAGGCTGCGCAATCAAGCATTCGTATGACCGTGGATGACATCCTAAAAGAACCCGACTACAAGGAGTGGCCTTCCATGCTGTTTGACCTGATGCATGAAGCTTCCCTAGAAGACGTTCAGGAATTGCTCGCCGCCAGTGAAGACAGTGCTAATTATTCATTAGGCTATAGAGACAGCATGAAAGCGGCGGCCTACGAGCGCTGGTATNAATTAGACCCTTATACCGCACTCATAGAGATGGATGCCTCGANACTGTCTGCGAGTCAAAAAAATTCCAGGATGGAAGTCTTCCTCGAAGATTGGGCGAGCCAATCACCACAGGAAGTTTGGAGCCTTCTTGAGCAGGGACAAATTAACCGTGTCTCTTCAGATCTCACACATGGTGCACTCGCCAGAGGGAGCGCTTTGAACGGAAACTTTGAACTACTCGATTCTGCGTTGGCCAACATTGCAGATTCTAAATTGAAGTATTATGCACTCAAATCTGCCGCACGTTCGATACAACGAGATCATGGCGATCAGTTTGATGCTTGGCTGAATACGTTACCTGAATCGGATCAAAATACCGCCCTAGCCGAAAGCGCCTGGATTCTAGCTGATCAAGATATTGAGCGCGCGCTAATTGGGCTCAATCAATTAGAACAACGCGGCGCCGATGTGCTGCCTGTCACCCGATTAAGAGTCGCCGTAAAGTGGGCAGATAGCGATCCAGTCGCTGCGGCGGATTGGGTAAGTGCCCAAAATGTGACTGGCAAGGATCGAGAAACTTTGTTTGGCAACGTCTTGAGAGTATGGGCGTCCAAGGACCAGCCAGCAGCCATAGCTTGGGTAGATTCCTTAATTGAAAAAGGCGAAATCGACGAAGCGTTTATGAACCGTGCGCTAGGACAATTTTAGTAAAAAACAAAAGACTAAGAGGCGCATATAATGAGTTTAAGGAATACAGTACGAGCGATATTTCTGGTCGCAGGTTGGAATGAATGGTCCCCCGGCACAGCTCTGGTCGCGAGCGTTACCGCCGTGGGAATCACGGCGACGGTGACAGCTTCAACAACCGGAGCGGACTGGAGCACGACGGATAACGGCAGCGTATTCGAATCGTCCATCGACGACATCAATCACGTCGAAGGAACGCTAGCCGGCTCCAACGACCCCCACGCCGCAACTCTAATCTACACTCCTATCATGGTTTACAGCGATAACCTTGAGTTCCGTTACAGCCGCAACAAAGCGGCACTGGCCACCGGCGTAAACTTCAGCGTCCAATGGAGGATACACTACTTCCTGGATCATGGAGCAGCGCCGCTGTCACCGAAATCATTGACCCAGAGAACCCCAGCGGCAGCGAGGTTGATGACATCATCGCGACCCTCCCTGAAGGAGCCGAGGGTAAACGCTTTATCCGTCTAAAAATCTCGCAATAGCTTCTTCTCCTAGACTTTCCCGATACCAGTCGCATCCCTCCAGCAAGCATTGCGCTTATAAAACATGGGTGTTCATGTTGATTAAACATCCGAAACAGACTAGACAGCTTTGCAATCAGAAGCTAAATATGCGGCACCAGATACAGTCAAAGCGGATCCCCTTCCAAACAACACATCACCATGAAACAAGCCCCTAAACACTTCACTCGAATTCTGCGCCTAATTGCCACAGCACTATTCCTATCCGCTTCGTCTTTAATCGCGGGATCTAGTAACGATAAAAACGTGCTCATCTTCTTCATCGATGACTTACGCCCTGAGCTCGGGTGTTACGGGGTGGACTATATCAAGAGTCCAAACATTGATCGTTTAGCAGACTCCGGTGTTGTTTTTGATCGAGCTTATTGCCAACAGGCACTGTGCGGTCCCTCGCGCATCAGCATGATGTCTGGAATGTATCCGCACACATCAGGGGTCATGGATTTGTGGACGCCGCTCACCAAAGCCATTCCCAATGCGATGAGTTTGCCGCGTTATTTCAAGGAGCGCGGTTATAAAACTTTTTCATACGGGAAAGTCTATCATCACACACGTGATGATACAGGTAGTTGGACAGAGCTCATGCCGAAACTCACCGTAAAATACGCTAATCCAGCAACACTTCAGGGGATTAAAGACCGCGTGGCGGAAGGAGAAAAAAAGGGCCTAAGCATTGATGAGATTCGAATTCTGGGCAAAGGTCCGGCCGTTGAGAGTGCGGATGTCGCGGACAATGCGTATCCTGATGGACAGATCGCGGATAAGGCAGTTGAATCCCTGCGTAAGCATAAAAACGAACGCTTTTTCATGTGTGTAGGTTTCCCAAAACCACATCTGCCGTTTGCAGCACCGAAGCGCTATTGGGACCTCTACGAGCGTGACCAATTTGAAGTACCCAAGAAAGTGCGCCCCGAGGGAGCACCCTCTCTAGCCTTCACTGTCTGGGGCGAACTCCGCGGCTACCGCGGGATGCCGAAAGACGGTCTTTTAACCGATAAGTTAACTCGTGAACTGAAGCATGGCTACGCCGCATCGGTAAGTTATATGGATGCTCAAGTCGGGAAAGTCATGGCTGAACTGAATCGTCAGGGACTGCGTGACAACACCATCGTTGTTTTTTGGGGCGACCACGGATGGAAGCTCGGTGAATACGGCACCTGGTGCAAACACACCAACTTCGAGCTCGACGCTGAAGTGCCTTTAATCATTTCCGCTCCGGGTTTTGCAAAGGGTGAGCGTTCCCGTGCACTGGTTGAAATGATCGATATTTTCCCGACCCTGGCGACACTCACCGGTGGAGCAATTCCAGAGTCTTGCGATGGCATGAGCATGGAGCCAATCCTGAAAGATCCATCCAAGGAATTCCGCCCCTATGCCCTGACGATGTATCCACGCGGATCGGTCACTGGATTTAGTATGAACGATGGCCGCTGGCGTTACACCGAGTGGATTCACAAGCCGACCAAAGAAATAAAATGGCGCGAACTCTACGACCACAAAGACTCATCTGTCTCCCATATAAACGAGGCAAGCAATCCGGAATATGCGAGCCTCATCGCCTCGCTATCCGAGCAATTGAACTCCCGTAAATTGATCGAAACCAAGCCCCTGCGAAAAGACAAAAAGAAGTAGGTCCGATCGAATTAAACTTTTGGAAACACGGCATTTATAACGACCTCGCTACGTCAGTGATGTTCTCGGCTGTGATTATCTTGCCATACACAGGTAGAGGATCGTTTCATTACTATTCTTAAAAGCAATGAAGACAAACCCTTCTTGCGACGCAGGGTCAACCCCTGTTCGTCACTGAAAGGATCTAACTAAAAATAGACTATTTTTTACCCCGAACTCGCGAAGTTCTATTTCTGGCTATGCACTAACAGTGATTCAAGTGGTTTCGCGCAAATTGCCATTCAATCATTGAGTCTGCCTGAATTACATTGATCTCCGCCTTGACTACGGGACAAACGCCAGCAACTTTGTAATGAAACCATACAAAGTTAATCTGTGGTGCTATTGGAATATATCCCTCTATTAGTCTCTACCATTGATCGAGCCGAATAAACCGCCACAGAATCACACANTGAAAATGAACTGTANTAAACTATTAGCCCTCGCACTACTCGNGACAGCCACCGTTGCTTCGGCACAGACGTATAATGAAAGCGGNGGTCTCGTAGTGATTGAAATGGAAGATACCTCCTCTCCACTGGGTCATTGGCAAGAGCAGTCATCACTCTCAGGTCATTCGGGAGATGGCTACCTGCAGTTTCTTGGAAACAGCTACTTAAATGGGCCTGCCGCATCGCCACTTGAATTCACCTTCAAGATCAACCAAGCGGGCCTCTACTACCTACATCTACACTGCGCAAAGGAAACTCATGTTATCGAGGGTGAGACACGCACCGATGTGGCGAATGACTGCTATGTCCGAGTAGAGGGCGACTACACCGCAGGTCCCAATGCTGGCGACAATCATGGTGACAATGCCACGCTCTCTCTGCTAACGCGTGATACGAAGTATTTCGGAGGTGCCACGGATAAATGGAAATGGGAAAACGGTCAAAACTCATCCGGAGGTGCTGGAAATCTCGACCCTGGAGGGCATCGCAACAAACGAGTCGCCGTCTATAATTTCAAGGCGGGCGAAACCTACAAGTTGGTAATTTCAGGACGTTCAAAGGCTTTCAGAATCAACCGTATCGTCTTTCGTCATGCCAACGCAGATAAGGCGACCGCGCAAAACCTAAACACACCGGAATCAGATATGATCGCAGACAGTATCTCTAGTATCGTTTACGACGCTAGAGATGATTTCATCAACACCACGAACGGCGACGTTCCATACTATCAAGACAAGGGTAACAACGTACTCGGCATTGCTGCCAACATTGTAGCCAACCGAACTGGCTTTGCACGTGCTTCACGCACCTTCGATGGAGCCACTGGCAGTTACGATGTGACCATTACCACGATGACCGAGGAAGACGGTGAGTCCATTTACCGTTTGCTCGTCAACGGCACTAAAGTCGCCACTTACACAAACCCTTACGTCGGGCCAGGTTCACCACTCGACCTACAACCGAACACGCACACTTGGTCGGGCATTTCCATTCCAAATGGTGCCACCATCGCCATTGAATCAAATGCCGACACCAACGGTAAAATTCCAGAAGACGGCGGTAGCGCATGGGCACGTGGTCGTTGGCGCCAAATCGAATTTTCAACAAGCACAGAACTGATCAAACCACCCGCAGGTCGGATCGCTGTGATAGCAGACGGTAATTCTCCCGACCCAGATGATATTGGTGCCAATGCTGTCATTTTAGGTCTGCTGAAAGGCGCTGGCTTACAAGACCGTCTCGTTCACTTCTCCCACTCTTGTGACCTTGACCCTTTCACCAATCCAGGGCGTCAAAAAATTGACGTTACAAATGAGCTGCGGCGTCAAAAGAAGTTGCACACGCTCTCTGGAGAGGGCATTGGATTTTTTGGTCCATTTCCAAATCTTTCTAATTACTTCAACTGGCGTACCGAAGTGGTCGGCGATTATAATCCAATGGCCCTAAATGATCTGCGTGATGCCATCAATGCTTCTTCGGCAAGCGATCCGCTCTGGATTATCGAAGCTGGCGAACCGGACGTTATCGGCTATGCACTTAATGCCGCAATGCCTTCCAAACGTCAATACGTCCACGTCGTCTCACACCACCCTGCCAACGACAACAGCGGTGATTTTTATACATGGCAACAGATCCTAGACTTCGGAATTACCGAACACCAAATCGGCGACCAAAATGTCGGTTTACAAGTCCGTANAAGCTCTGGTCACTGGGACTGGANCGAAGGTCACAGTAATCCAGCTATGNTATGGATTTTANATCAATTGAAATATGCCGAAGCTGACGGCGTCGTCGGCTTTCAAAGCAACAAATACGACTGCTCCGACGCGGGCATGGTCTACTGGTGGATTAGCGGTGCCACAGAGGGTGGCAACAAGCATGCCACACCAAACGAAATCAAGAACATACTACTCAACGCACTGAATTGAGACATGGATGATGCAACCCATCTCATTGCCCACTGAAAACTAGACGATGGCAGTGGAACCGGAACTACGAATCGCATAATTATACCGATTTCCCAAAGCTATAACCTGATTGAAACTGGTAGGGACGGCTCCCGTCCAGAGCACTTGCATAAAGTCGGACTCAAAATGATGGAAGGATGCGTTTCTACGCGTCTGCTTTCGTTGCAACACGACTTGGCCGATACAATGACACAACGGACCTCTGATTCCTAAATTTATTGGCACCCTAGAACTTTTGTTGAACAGACTGCTACATAAGGCAACGATACGACATTGGGGCCCGATGTCTTTTTTAATGAAATGAATGACAAGATCACACCTCGACACGCTCTGAAATCAGCATCTGAGCAACTTATAAGCAATGATTCATATCATGATCTGTAAATTACCAGTAAATCACTTGAACTGCCATAATAGAATTGATCTTCATCAGTAAAGATCTTTACTATACAATACAATTGTAATGTTACTATACAAATGTGATTTCGAACGACCTATGTCCCTAAACATAACTCGTTTTAGCCCTCCCGAGTAAACACCCTAAATAGCCCACCCTATGAAAATTAATTGTATCAAACGATTAGCACTCGCGCTATTCGCTACGACCGCCATTGCTTCAGCACAGACTTATAATGAAAGTGGCGGCCTCGTAGTGATGGAAGTGGAAAACACGCCCTCCTCACTAGGGCTATGGCAGGAAGAAAGCTCACTCTCCGGCTATTCAGGCTCTGGATACCTTCGCTTTCTGGGAAATACCTTCGAGACTGGCCCCGCAACCTCCCCACTTGAATACACCTTTAAGATCAATCAAGCGGGTCTTTATTACTTACATCTGCATTGTGCCAAAGAAATCCATGAGGGACGAAACGATGTGGCCAATGACTGCTATGTGCGCGTTGAGGGGGACTACAATGCAGGACCTGGACCGTATACTAATCACGGCGACAACGCCTCGCTTTCCTTACTGCAAAGTAACACCAAGTATTTCGGCGGAGCTGTCGATAATTGGAAGTGGGAAAACGGCCAAAACTCATCTGGTAGCGCTGGCAACTTAGATCCCGGCGGGCATCAAAACAAGCGAGTCGCTGTCTACGATTTCAAGGCAGGCGAAACCTACAAGCTAGTCGTTTCAGGGCGTTCAAAGTTTTTCAGACTCAACCGTATCGTCTTTCGCCATACGAACACTGCACAGGCGACCGCTCAAAACCTTAACACGCCAGAGTCACAAACCATAACAGGTGGTGGCTCTAGTATCGTTTACGACGCCATTGATGATTTCTCCAATATCACCAACGGAGACGTTCCCTACTATCAAGACAACGGTAACGACGTTCTCGGCATTGCCGCAAATATTGTAGCCAACCGCACCGGTTTCGCTCGAGCATCACGCACATTCGATGGAGCCACCGGCAGCTACGATGTGACCATCACTACGATGACTGAAGAAGACGGCGAATCGACCTACCGCTTACTGGTTAATGGAACCCCTGTCGCCACCTATATTAACCCTTACATCGGCCCAGGCTCTCCACTTGACCTGCAAACAAATACACACACGTGGTCAGGAATCGCCGTAACAAACGGAGACACCATCGCCATCGAATCGAATGCCGACACCAACGGTGAAATTCCAGAAACAGGTGGCACCGCATGGGCTCGGGGCCGTTGGCGCCAAGTCGAATTTTCGACAAGCACAAACCTCGTCAAACCACCCGCTGGTCGGATCGCCTACGTCGCCGACGGTAATTCGCCTGACCCAGACGACATCGGGGCAAATGCAGTTGTATTAGGACTTTTGAAAGGCGCTGGTCTACAGGATCGTCTCGTGCATTTCTCAAATTCCTGTGATCTCAATCCATTAGCCACTGGTGGAAGCCAAACTATTGACGCCGCCAATGAACTACGTCGCCAGAACAAGTTGCACACGCTCACTGGCGAAGGCATCGGATTTTTCGGACCGTTCCCGAACCTTACTGATTACTATAACTGCCGAACTGAGCAAACTGCAGCCGTCAATGATCTTCGCGACGCCATTAATGCTTCTTCAGCAAATGATCCGCTCTGGATTGTGGAAGCCGGCGAACCTGACATAATCGGTTACGCACTCGATGCCGCCACCGCTTCCAAACGTCAATACGTCCACATCATTTCACACCACCCTGCTAACGACAACAGTGGTGACTTCTTCACTTGGCAGCAGATTCTAGACTTCGGAATTACCGAACACCAAATCGGCGACCAGAATGTCGGTCTTAAAGTGCTCATCAGCACCGGTCTCTGGGACTGGGCCGAGAACCATATCAACCCCGCCATGGTATGGATCTTAGATCAACTCAAGTATGCCGAAGCAGACGGTGTCGTCGCCTTCCAGGACAATCATTACGACTGCTCTGACGCCGGAATGATTTACTGGTGGATCACTGGTGCGAATAACGGAGGAAACAAATTTTCCACACCAGTCGAAATCAAAGACATGCTGCTGAACGACCCCAATTCTGGCTTAGGCGATGTTACTTTTCCAGTAGCCCACTGGAAACTCGATGAAGGCAGTGGTATTATCGCCACAGACGCTTCAGACTATGGTCACACAGGTGCACTTCTGAACGGTGTCACTTGGGCAAATGATGCGACCCGCGGCGTCTATGCTCAATTTGATGGCATCGATGATCGCATCTCAACACCATTTAGTTATGCACTCTCCTCCAGTGACGACTTCACTTGGGCATGGTGGGCGAAAAGCACGCTTCCCTCGACGGACACCACCCAGAAAGGTTCCATCATGGTGGGCAATCGCTATGGAGCCACAGGTGAGCAGAATTTTGAATTCATCAAGCTCAAGCCCGATGGGGGAGCATTTGCAAACACCGATTCGATCAGTTCAATTGAGAGCTACGACTACACGGATCTTCCCTCCGATGAGTGGCACCACTACGCAATGGTGAAGGACGGTAATAGTTATCAATGGTATGTCGATGGTGTCGCCCAAGGTGCTCCTCAAACCATCAACTACAACGAAAGTTCATCAATTCCGGTTCTAATCGGCGGCGATGATGATGGCAGCGGCACTAAGGTAAACGAACACTTTGCAGGCGGCATTGATGATGTGGTGCTGTATCAGCGCGCATTGACCACAAATGAGATTGTGGATGTTCAGAACGGCATCTACTTCCCACCGCCCCCAGTCATTGAAATACTTGCAGGCTGGGATACTTGGGATAGTGCAACCACTCCAACAGCCTCCGTCACAGCAACGAATATATCTGCTACAGCGGCGACAACGACTGCGCAACAAGATTGGGTTACTACAGATGAAAGAGGCGCTAGTAACGACGGCACATGGGGAAGCAATGCGAGTTCGCCTACTGCAAGCACGGCTATCGTTGATGGCGAAAACCTAACACTACCAAACGCAACAACTGACGGAACAATCACGCTAACAATCACGAATAATGGAGCAGAAGACATCGTCTTGGATGCATTCCATTTTGATGCGTATGCCTTCCGTCCCAAGGCCGCAAGAACCTACGCCTTGAGCGTNCAAGCTGGCGGCGGCATAAGCGCAGGAACCGTATTCACTTCAGCAAACGACGCAATTACTAGTGTGGGAGGCACGAACAGCAACAGCGCACACGACGACATCGATATCGCGTTGGATGGACTCGCAGACCATACACTTGAACCCGGTGAAGCCGTGCAATTCCTACTCGCTTTTTCAGGAGGTGACGGTGACGGATCTGGCGGGCATCACTTATTTTTGGATAACCTAGCCGTGACGCACTCCGTCACGACGACTCCGGTCTACGCACCTCAAGTCAATGCAGGATCGAATGTGTCCATCACCCTTCCTGAAAACCAAGTCGACTTGACTGGAACCGCTATCGACAACGGAACAGTCGTTTCCTATCTCTGGACTCAGGAAGCTGGACCGAACACAGCCAGCTTGACCGGTGCAAATACCACCAACCTCTCTGCTGGAAATCTAGTGCAAGGCACTTACACCTTCCGCCTGAGCGCCACCGATGATGAAGGTAACATCGGCACCGACGATGTCTCTGTAACAGTGATCCCTCAGGTAACAACCTTTGCGGCAGTCACCTCGTATACCCTGATCAACGCAGATACCGATCAACCGGTTGCCGGATTCGATCCTATCCCGAATGGCTCAACGATCAGTAAAGCCTCCGTTGGAACAAGTTCCTTTAACATCCGTGTGAATACCTCACCCTCGACCGATTTCGGTAGTGTGATTATCGCCCTCTCGGGTGCCACCACAGAAAACGTCACCGAAAGCATCCCGGTCTGGGCCTTGTTTGGCGACACCGCTGGTGATTATAAGCTAGGCGCACTGAATAATGGTGCACACACTCTGACTGCGACTCCGTATGACCAGGATAACGGCGCTGGCGATGCGGGAACACCGCTGACTATCAACTTTACCGTTGTGAACACCGACCTGGGACTACCTACAGTCAATGCAGGCCCTGATCAGGCGATCACCCTGCCCACCAGCTCGATCAACCTGTCCGGTAGCGCCAGTGACAATGGCTCCATAACTTCAACAGTCTGGACTCAACAATCTGGCCCCAACACCGCGGCATTGAGCCAACAAAACACGCTCAACCTGTCTGCATCTGGCCTCATCCAAGGCACCTATATCTTCCGCCTCACAGCCACGGACAATGAAAGTAATACCGCCTACGATGAGGTTAGCGTAAACGTAATACCAGAGGGCGGTGGCAGCGCCGCGATCACTGGCGAGCTGAAAAAGTGGCATAAGGTTACCTTCTCCTGGAATGGCCCAAGCACCAGCGAAACGGCTGGAACGAATCCATTCAGTGACTATCGCCTCAACGTAACCTTTAGTCACGCTGGAAGCGGCAAGAGCTATACCGTGCCGGGCTACTTTGCTGCGGATGGAAATGCTGCTGAAAGCTCTGCTGATTCCGGAGATGTATGGCGTGCACACTTTGCACCCGACGAAATTGGTGAATGGACCTACAGCGTTTCATTCCGCACCGGATCAGATATAGCGATCAGCACTGTCGCAGGAGCTGGAGCTTCGGCGGGATCCTTCGATGGAGATTCTGGAACTTTCCAGATCACCGCGACTGACAAGACCGGACGCGATCTGCGTGGTAAAGGACGGCTTCAATACGTCGGCAAACACCACCTACAATTCGCGGAGACAGGCGAGTATTTCATCAAGGCTGGACCCGACGCACCTGAGAACTTCCTCGCATACGATGACTTCGATGGCACGCCAAACGATCAAAACAACCAGCCAAATCTCCGTAAATCATGGAGTCCTCATGCTGGAGATTATCACGCGGCTTCCGCATCACAATTCACTTGGCAAAGTGGTAAAGGCACCGAAATCCTCGGAGCGGTCCGCTACCTCGCTCAAGAAGGTCTAAACGTATTCTCCTTCCTGACTTTCAGTCTCGATGGAGATGACGACAACGTCTTCCCGCACCGCCTAAAGTCAACAGTGGCGGCCTATGAAGCTGTAGCCGACAACGGACGTTGGGCGAGTGCGAATGGCGTGTATCACGATCGCTTCGATATTTCCAAAATGGCACAGTGGGAGCGCGTTTTCGAATATGGCACACAACAGGGCATGTATTTGCACTTCAAGACACAGGAAACTGAAAATGACGATCGCATGGACAGCGGTGAACTGGGTAGAGAACGAACACTCTATTACCGAGAACTCGTTGCCCGCTACGGTCACCACCTTGCACTGAACTGGAATTTGGGAGAGGAAAATACCAACAATGATACGCAGCGCAAGGCCTTCGCCCAGTGGTTTTACGACAACGATCCCTATCGCCACAACGTGGTGCTCCACACCTATCCCCTCGCGAAGAGCGCAGTCTACACACCAATGCTTGGGGCAGCGTCCAAATTAACGGGCTTATCCCTCCAGACCAATCAGGCAGACTTCGTAAACGTCTTCCCTGACACCTTAACTTGGGTGCAGAACTCAGCAAGCGCTGGTGTGCCTTGGGTGGTCGCTTGTGACGAGCCAGGTGATGCGCAACACGCTCTTCGTCCTGCTGGCGACGAAGGAAACAGTTGGGTCGATGGACGCATCAACGCCCTTTGGGGTAATGTCATGGCCGGTGGTGCCGGAGTGGAATTCTACTTTGGTTATCAGCACGCCGAATCAGACTTAAATCTGCAAAATTTCAGATCCCGTGATGGTTTCTGGGATTACTGCCGCTTCATGATCCAGTTCTTCGAAAACAACAACGTCCCCTTCCAGGACATGAGTAATGAAAACGCCCTGTCCTCGAATGCCGACTCATGGTGTCTACGCAAGGCAGGCAGCCATTACATCGTTTATCTGAAGAACGGTGGCACCACCAATCTCGACCTAAGCGGCGCAACTGGTAACTTTGATGTCCGCTGGTATGATCCACGTAACGGCGGCGCACTTCAAAGCGGTTCGGTCACATCAGTGACGGGTGGCTCTACAGTAAGCCTGGGAACGGCACCCTCTTCCGCCAGCTATGACTGGGTGGTTTATGTGACCAACGGTTCTACCAGTATTCCGACCATCTCTGACGTCATGAATGGCTTTGCAGAAGATGCAGATGTCCGCTCGGATGCGGTTATTACAAACCTAGACACCGACACCTTGGTGCCTGGACGCTCAGGTGGAGGTGGTGGAGTTGATCGCTCTTCGATTCTAGTCTTCCAGCTACCTGACTTAGGGCCCGCCTCAGCTCCGTTCACAACTGCCACGCTCACCTTCAACGTCGATAGCGTTAGCTCGACCCCACCAGGAGTCGATCTTTACGGCCTTGGAAAACGGAGCGCGCCTACTTTACTCGCTAGTGACTATTACGGTGAAACTGGAACGGCCGACCCTACCGATGCCGTCAGAATTCAGACCAACATCCTAAGTTCAAGCACAGGCACAGGCAGCAAGAGCTCCAGCGCAAGCAGCGCACTTACCACCTACCTGAATGCCCAGTATGACAATGGTAACGGGATCGGAGAGTATGTATTCCTACGCTTGAGCACAAACGCACCAATATCCGGTCTACTTCGCCATTTCGTGACCTCTGCGGATGCGGCGGGCAACAATGGTCCGCGGATTGCCTACTCCACGAGTGTCCCACAAGACGTGAACACCTGGCTTAGCACGTTTACCTTCCCACAGGGGGCCGACACATCGCTTAGCGGAGATGCAGACTTGGACGGCCTGAGTACTTGGTTCGAGTATCTCTTTGGTCTCGACCCTTCAAATCCAAGTTCCGTTGCTCCGATGACGAAGACACCTGAACCAACGACTGGGACCTTTCGTTACACACGAAGAAATCCCGAGCTATCAGGCAACGACTATCAAGTTTGGAAATCGACTGATCTATCAGACTGGCAACTCGATTCATCTGCGAGCCAAAGCGTCATCATCGATGGCGATGTACAAGAAGTCGAAGTGACGCTTTCAGGGGATAAACCACTGACAGGTCCATCTATGTTCGTTCAAATTCGAGCCGAATAAAAACGCTTCAATCTTCGGTGTTCGGCAAACTGCCTTGCACCTCTCTTTTAGAAAGACTCGGTGGCAGCACCGAGTCTTTTTTTGTTCCATACAAGACAAGTCAAGGTGATCAAACGATCCACTAAAACCAAAACTTAGTGTCACCACTCCGCCTCGCCAATCGCCCTCCAAAACCTATGTTTTTATGCGATTTCTTTTTGCCATTAAGGAGAAGGTCAAATACTACACTACGCATCAGAACTCACATTATTCCGATTCCCAATTGCTATGAAGCTACGAACCCTTTCGATTTTTAATCTAACAAGTAACCTTGAGCTCACAAAAACTCACTGCCACCCGCATACGCAAAGATCCGCACCATCTATTGCCAGCCGCATAGTGAGTCGTTTCTTGCCTATCTTTTTAATGCTATGGGCAGGCACCCTGTGCTCAGCGCAACGAGTGCTCTTCAATGAGGACTGGAAATTTATCGAAGCCGATAAAAAAGGAGCTGAGCAAGTCGATTACGCTGACTCAGCGTGGCGTACACTCGACCTTCCACACGACTGGAGTGTCGAAGGGAAATTTGACCGTAAAAACCCCAGCACAGATCGCAGTGGTTATCTGCCTACGGGTATCGCATGGTACCGCAAAACGATCGATGTCCCGTCTGAATGGAAAGGCAAGCGGGTCGCCATAGAGTTCGACGGCATTTTCCGCAACAGCACCGTATGGGCGAATGGGAAGAAACTTGGTATGCGCCCATATGGCTGGATCTCCTTCGGATACGATATCAGCGACATTGTTGACGACTCCAATCGCATCACTTTTGCCGTAAGAGTAGACAATAAATTACAACACGCAGCTCGCTGGTATACCGGTTCCGGAATTTACGCAAACACTTGGATAAACGTGCGTGAAGCAATACATATCCCAAAATCGGGAATCTGGATTCGCACAAAAGGCTCAACCGTTTCAATTGATACGGAAGTCATCAATACTTCCTCAACTACTGAAAATTGTGGAGTCAGAACCACTATTCTAGATTCAAAGGGGCAGGTCTTAGCAGTCAAGGAGTCTGCCATCAGCTTAGAAGCCGGTCAGACTGACTCGGTAAAGCAAAAAATTGAAATTGAGAACCCCTCACTCTGGTCGCCAGACAATCCATACCTTTATGTAGCAGTGAGCGAGGTGGTGCTCGCTTCAGAAACACAGCATCACATCGAAACACGATTTGGAGTGCGTGATATCGAATGGAAGCCAGGTTCCGGGATGTGGCTCAATGGCGAAAACATAAAGCTAAGAGGTGTTTGTCAGCACCAGCATGTAGGAGCACTCGGCGCAGCCGCTCCAGAGAAGATTCTACGATATCGCGTGCAACAAATGAAGGATATGGGGTGCAACTCGATTCGCGCAGCCCATAATCCGCACACACCAGAATTTTACGCAATTTGTGATGAAATGGGCATGATTGTGATGGATGAATTTGTCGATGGATGGAACCGAAAGGCACGCCATGACTACGGGGCACATGATTTCGATGAATGGTGGGAGCGCGACCTCACCGATTGGATCAAGCGTGACCGCAATCATCCATCGGTATTTCTCTGGAGTGTCGGTAACGAAACACATGGCGAGATTGGAAAAGAGATGGTGGCAAAGTGCCATGAACTGGACCCCACTCGGCCCGTAACATCAGGAGCCTCGGCCTCTGAATACATGGACATACTCGGTGTGAATGGCGCCAGTGAAGGCAAAGGTTGGTTCGACAATCTCCCAAATGATCGTGTCTTCATCGGCACTGAAAATACACACACTTGGCAGACACGTGGCTACTACCGCACGCAGACTTGGTATCGTGATGGCAAGTTACGCGAAGCCGTAGACATCCCCAACCTAACTGAAAAAGAGATTTTCACAGTAGACTGGACAGATAACTCTCAACGTAGCAATCGAAAGCAATTCTATAAATCAAGCTACGACAATGCCACCGTGCGCTCCCCTGCTCGACGTATGATTGAGCAGATTCGCGACATCCCAAACAATGCAGGAATGTATCGCTGGACTGGGCACGACTATCTCGGCGAAGCAGGCCTAGCCAGCGGAGCTTGGCCCTTCAAACTGTTCTCTGGAGGCACCTGCGATTTGGCTAATTTCAAGAAGGACCTATACTTCCTCTACCAAAGCCAATGGACCACCGAACCAATGGTGCATATTCTTCCACACTGGACCCACCCGGTCATGGAGCTGGGCACAGAAATCCCAGTTTGGGCCTATTCAAACTGTGACGAGGTTGAGCTCTTCCTCAATGGCACATCACTCGGTAAACAAAAGCCCGGCACCAAGTGGCAGGAAATGCAATGCCAGTGGATGGTCGGCTGGGCGCCTGGCGAATTGGTCGCCGTTGCCTACAATAATGGCAAAAAGGTCGCCGAAAAAGTGATCCGAACCGCTGGCACTCCAGCGAAAATTGAATTGTCCGTAGATGGAGAACCGCTAGCCGATACTGGTAAAGACATCGTTCAAGTCCGCACCACCTTTCTCGATGCTAAAGGCGAGTTCTATCCCTATGGTCAGAACCGAGTCTGGTTCGATCTCGTGGGACCTGCGAGTATCAAAGCACTCGATAACGGTAAGCCAAATGATGTTGAGCCCTTTTTCGGAACAACGGATCGCACAGCCTTCTTCGGTCTTGCGCGGACCTATATAGAGTCAAAGAAAGAATCAGGCGACATTGCTTTGATTGCGGGTGCTATTTTGGGTGACAAGAAACTCGTGGTTTCCAATAAAGTTCATATCGACGTGCAACAAATTGCATTGCGCGGTAAGCCAGAAAACAAGTCGCTCGAGATTTTCTATACGACCGACGGATCAAGTCCCTCGACCCGATCGACTCCTTACACCGATGGCTTCGAAGTTAACCTAGGCACCACTGTCAAAGCCCTTGTTACGAAGAACGGGAAGCAAGTATTAATGATGGAAGAACGCTTCGCGAACGACGTCGGTCTGCTCTGGGAAGGCGGAGGCTTGGACACCGATTTCGGTGGCGATCAAGCTGAGGACGCAGAGCTAGGTAATGCTAAAATTTCAACCGAAGGTAAAAACTACAACGGATCTGCATATGTCAGAATCGACACTGTGGGTGCCTATGTAGAATGGTATCGCGAAAATGACGGCGACACCGCCGACGTAAAATTAGTCATCCGATACAGCGGTAAACCTGGAGATCGCACTCCGATGAAAGTTGAGTTGGATGTGAATGGACAATCAAAGGTTCACTCACTGACTCCCTCAGCAAATTGGGGCAAAAACTGGAGAACTGCCACGATTCCAATTACCATAAAGCCTGGTGCCAATACAATCCGCCTCACCGCCGTGGACAAGAAGGCACCCTTTATTGACGAGATAGAAATTAAAGAATAAGAGAAACGTAGGGACTTCACTCATGAAGTCCCTCGGGAAAGTTTAAAATACTGAACAAGTGCTGTCTCAAGAATGACCAAAGCGTTAGCCTTTCTGCCACTAAACAGTCATTTTTGAGGCAGCCTCGATTTACCCCTTCTACTCTCCTAGTTTCCACTGCTTCAAAAATTCCACATCTTCATCACTAAGCTCGGAGATAGGAATGGTGAATCGACGACCATTCGAAGAACAAATCAGATGGCCGTTTCTAACATCAATTAACTCCAATTCAGCTTTTTGATTAGTTCCGCGTTTAGTAAAGACACGCTTAATCCCGGCAGTCGGTAGCAGTTCAAGGCCTTCCGCCAAGAGCTCGATTTTTTGAAACGAAAAGGCAGCCAAGCGAATTGTTAAACTTAAGCTAGAATAACTGGATCCACTCACGGCTTCTGTCCGAAGCGTCTTCCAATTGGACCACCTCAAATTATCATTATCAAGTGCCACATCACGGTATTTAATGAGTGTGCCTGGTGGCACCAAGAGAGTCGTGAAAATCGTAAGCGATTCTGTGTCATCCGCTTTTGGCTTCGCATTATAATTATAGGCGAGGATGTTGTATTGATGCTTGGCCTCATCCAACGCAAACACAGCGTCAACCATATTGCCCTTTCCAGTAGCTTCGCCGATTTTTGAGCTAGTGTAATAGATATTGCCTTCCATCGAACGGAAGACCTGCTCCGCTAATTTGTTTTCTCCAGTGCCCCATCGAAACACATCCACCATATCGTGCTCATACATCATTTTACCTAGCATGGTAGTGAATGACTCCTGATGTGCCTTCGGCGCATTATCAAAGCTATTCCCTTTCTTACTCATGCTCGAGATCAAGGCAAATTCATGAATTTCCAAGGTCGCGTCGGGGTTCCATTCTGGAATGTCTTTGATCGGTGCGAAATCCACATTATACACATGTTCTAAATCGACACGATTCATCCGGTTATAAAAAGGGTAAAAGGAAACGCCGATAAAATCATAATCCACTCGATTCTGCTTAGCCCACTTTACAAATTCGGGACCTAAGGAATGCTTTGACGAAGCCCACAGAAAGTGAGTGCCCACTTCAACATCAGGCAGCACCGCGCGTATTGCATTTTCGGTGTTTTTATAGTGCTCGAAGAACTCCAACGGAGTGCCACGCCAATGTCCTTTGGTGCCGATTTCACGGCCGATGCAAAACCGCCACTGCTCAATCTCATCTTTGCCATACGTTTTTATGAGTTCCTTAAGCATTGCCTGAATATATTCTGACCATGCATTTGGATCGTTCGGTGGCCATGCATTACCGTATGTCTCAACTTCAGGTTGCCCCTTTAGGTCAATTCCTCGCTGAAAGGCCCAAGGTGGATTGTCGATTAGCAACTGGTGCATCCTCCCTCTTGATAGAACATTGTTTACGATTTTCTTAAGTGGTTCCCAATCGTAAACATATTTCCGCCCATCCCACTTGTAGGTGTCTTCGACTATAAGCTTCTCACCATTCTTCGATTTTCCTCCCAATGGACGAACGATACAGAAGGCAGGCTCGTCACTAACTGGCATACTCATTCCGCGTATCGGGGAAATACGATTGCTGATATCCCAATGATCAGTCATCGGCTCCCGCCGATCCATTGCCGAAGTAAAGTCGCACTCGAGCGTAATCTGAGCAGAGCCCTGAAATGCCCAAAGGAACGTGATCAATAATAATAGCAACTGCTTCATGATTGTATTATCTCTCAAAAAAATTAACTTACAGGCGACATCAACGCGCTGCTTCAATATAGCGCAACAACTCCTTTTGGTCCGAATCCGAAAGCTTCGAGGGGTGATAGGCCACCCACCTGCCGCCAACCTTGAGCGTAAACTCTCGACTATTAGAATCATAGCGAGCCTCCGCTTCTATTGTCTTCCCCTCCGCGTTTGTCCACACACGACTGGGAATGTGAATTTCGGATTCAGAATCCGCACTAGGTGTATAAACGTAGCTATCGCCGGTGGTGGTGGGATTTACCGCAGCTCCGGTAACCAAAAGCATCGCATCATGCTTCACTGGACTCGCTCCGAGATACATCCCCCATCGAAAATTAGTTTTATGAGTCGGGCGTGGCCACGATCCAGCTCCCACTTTCTCTCCATTTAAATAGACTTCATACTCAAGTCCATTATCCCGAATTCGGATATGAAACGGTTTTCCAGTCATATCTCTGGCAATGATCTGATCCTGCCCTCTGCGATGATTTATCTTAATGTCCCCCTTTGAACTCATGTTCAATTGAACCGACCAATCATTCTTTGGATTCTTGGCTTGAAATATGGCACAACCATGCGGCTTGATAATTGTATAGGTGCCGACCCATTCCTGCCAATCACCCTCTTCCCAACTGAAAAGACTAAACGCCTCAATTCGAGCAGCTAATTTCCTTGAATTGCGAACGTTTTCTTCGCCCTCAAAAAGTCGGAAAATTTGTGTGTTTCCATCTTCTTGATACCACCTAGACCATTTCGGAAAATCCCTTCGACTAATCGTGCTGTTACCGAGTGTGTGTATCTTAATTTCCTTTAATAACGGACGGTGAGCATTCGGGCCGTCTTTCAGCAAATCATGGTTGATCTTTATTTTAGCACCTAGAAATCCAGTCCCTGAGTTTTTTCCCTGCGGTAGCTGACCGCTATCCATAACCTCCGTAAACGTCGGGTCAGAACCCTCTTGTGTATAGAAATCTGCAGCCCTCGCTTGAACTTGGATAGAATAGAGCAAGAGCACGAACAAAAGCAGTCCAGCTTGTTTAATGTAGAGAATCATTTAGGGCCTAGGGTTAAGGCAAGGAAGCATTAGGCTTCTTAGGGCATAGGACTGGCAGTGTGCCAGCAAGTGCTCATCGAATCAATCGGAAATTTGAATTATCATTTCAGGAATCTCAGGAGCCTTAAAAAAGCGAACATACTGGCAGTGACTGTATTGAGGGTATAAAGGCACAACAAGCCAATCACGGGTATACACACTAAGCTAATAATGTGAAGCGAGTCACCCCACTCTAATAGCTCAGTTCCATTACAGTCTTGGTCGCATAATCCGGCTGGCTAAGCTTGACTGCGTCTCCTGTGCCTCTTGTTTCTCCTGCGCCACGGGAGTCTCTACAGCTTTCAATTCGATAAGCTTTACCGTGTGTGCTGGAAGTTCGAAATTAAGCATAAGCGTGCCATCAGTTGAACTTATTGGCTGCATCGTAGACGTTTTTTGCAGACGAGCGAGCGTATGGTATTGACCGAGATTTTCTTTAAGAACCTCTCTCCAGCCATAACTATATCGCTGATGAAAATGAATGCCCAAGTGCGGCGCATCGGGAAGTAACTTTACACCCGCTGCCTCACAATCCCTATAAAATTCATGAATCCATGCACCGTGCCGTTTGTCGACAGTCCACTCATCCCATGCCCACTGCGTAGATGCTAAGATTGCTTCACCCTGCAGATTGATAGTCATCGACTGTTGAACATTCGATTCACGTGGCGCTTGGTGATTGTATAGAAGTAAAAAGATAGACGTATCCTTCCGAACCGCAATCACTCCACTCTTTCCAACACCGTCTCCATTTGCTCGAAGCGCTAATCGTTCGCCACCTGCCATGGTATCTAGCATCTCGATTACGAGCTGACGAGGCGTAGGAACATCGGCTGCTGTATAACCCCAGTCGTAGATTTCTCGGATATTTTCACGGTATGCAATATCCGCAATCGCCGCATACCAACTAGCACCCCACTCTGAGCCATCGTTGCCATTAATACGGCGCTTATTTTCATCTGCGAGTATACCAGACTCATGTATTTCAAGTGGGATATCACTGATCTCAGGGAACAGATCTAAACGCTCACGAACTCTACGAACACTTTCCTCAAGCTGTATCGGCTCATTGACGTGGCTGTAGTGTGAAATTGCGAAGAATGTAGCATGTGGCTTTTCCTTGGCCAAATAATCGATCATAGTCACGCCCCAACCTTTACCATCTCCAGTCAATTGCATCGTTGTTTTCTTTCTCTTTGAGCCTGGAGGCGGTTTAGCAGGGTTGAGAATGTTACCTGGACCAATATCGGCATTCGGAATAATTCGTGTAAGTGCATCGACTGTTACTGCATAATGTTCGTAATACTGTTCACGTGTGCCGACCCAGTGTCCCGGAAAGAGATCCGGCTCCGTGCCGACGCGGTAGCGCCAGGTTTGGACTTCATCCATACCGAATTCAGCCACTAGAGCATTTACAAAGGCTGTAATATAAGCATGCCATACATTGAAGTCGTCAGGGGCATTCGAATTTCCGTATTTATGCATGACCCTGTCCTTACTCATCGCATGAGGGACATTGTCGAGCACGATACCGGGCTTAAAACCTACGTCTAGGAGTGCACGCAATCTGGGCATCAGCTCAGTGAAATCCGTTTTGATCGTGCCGTCGGGGTTCATGCCTTGATACCATTGATTCAAATTATCAGTACGCCCGCCTAAGACCCGAACACAGTTAATGGTTTCAGAAAATGGATGTGTTTCCTTAAACTTCTCGAGAAAGCCGGGGTTTGTGAATCGATCTTGATGCGTGAGTACCCTAACTGTCCAAAAGCGGTGATTCACACCGATAGACTTGTCCGTATCTATGGAGACATCCAAATGCTGTTGGGTATGGCTAGCTGCGGGTTTACTAATTCCTTCAGGAACGCATCCGATCACACAAGCAGCAATACTCGTAATTAGTAGCGTGTATTTCATATAGTTTTCAAATTGTAAAGTTCTACGACCGAACGAATGGTATGACCTTATACAATAGCTGCAACTGTTGAATCAGTTTCCGCCGCCGCTAGCTCAGTCTTCGAATTGGCTAGCCCAGAACTCTCTTCGATATAGGCGTAATAAAAGTATGGTGCTGAAATATATGCATTAAGCCAGCTCGACTCGGCCCACGGACCGAAGCAGTCGCATAATCTGCGGCGCACCTGAGTCCTTAATCAGCTAATTGATCTAAGTTCGTATGTAATTTACTACCTAATTTTCTTCTAAATCCGTCATACCACTCATCCGTTCGCAACTGGCCAGTGTGCCATGAATCATAGCGTCACTGGGAATTTGCAATGATCAGTTCAGAGATCTCGGGTGCGTTTGTGGATGAAGTCACGAGCAGGCGACACTTCGTAGTGATTACCGGCTCAAAAGTATATGCCCGGGCATTTCCACAGGCTTCGCCAATTGCTAAATCATGCCAGGTCTCCTCTTTCCAAACTTGAACCCGATGCCCCGTGATGTGGTCCCCGACTTCATTGATCTGCACAGAGTTGAACGTTTGAGGCTTCACCCATTCGGCTTCAAGCCATTGCGCTTTGTTTTTCTTTGCACGCCATGAAGTCTCAGGGTTCTCATCATTCGCTTTGAATGCCTCGAAACCGGGGTTCTTCTCTGTCACAATATGCATCGAAGAGGCGTTCATTCGAGCGATCATCGCCAAGTTATCCGCTTGATTGATTGGATCCGGGAAGCTCACTTCTGGCATTGCAGATACTGAGAAATGATAAACACCTGAGCCGACTTCATAGATCACGTAGTTTCCAACGGCCTCACTTTGCTCAGTCCCGACGTAGCGAACGCCCTCGGCCTGTTCAGCAGAAAGAGCGCCTTCCTTAACATGTTCTTTGCCGACGGCTGGAATATAGACAGTTGCCGAACTATTCGCAGGCACTTCGATGTGGAAACTTGCAGAATCTTCCGATCGTTTCCAATTCGAGACAATCTTTCCATAAGGAGAATGGAATTCCGTATTTGCATAGGACAAATCGCCAACAGGAGCGGGTTTAACCAGAAAATGGCGCATTCCTAAATGTTCAGGGTCCGGGCGAATGCCACCAAAGCCTTTAATGAAGTAACCACCGATACCGGTATAGCAGGTGTGTATCTGACTGTTGCCAACAGCTGACCAGCGCTCGGGCCACGCCGTTTTCCCCTCTCTGATAAAGTAACCATAGCTTGGATGGCGTGTATCTTGAAGGAGTTCATAAATTAGATCCATGCGCTCACCATGTTCGATAAAATATCGAGTATATAACGCCTGACCGGAACTTCCAGTATCGTAATAGGGAAAGGTATAGAGCACATTATCCACGAGTTGCGCGCTGACCTTTTCTCGTTCCTCAGGAGGCGTGACCCCTGTCAGCAAAGCAAAGGCTTGGTCGACTTGCTTCCCATCCAGATACTTCCCAGTCTTAGGATCGTATGAGAGTTTATGCGTCGCCTGCTGCTGCACCTTAAGGCGATCAGCATATGCTTTAGCATCTTCGGTTTCACCCAGCGCCTCGGCGGTTTTCATCGCACACCCAAGCATGTAGGCGTAAACGCAATTATTGAAATGTGCGGCATTCGGGGAATTGCTGCTATCCCAGAAATTCCCTCTAGGCGTGCACCAGTCTCCAAGTCCCGGCATCTCGCGTTTGCCCTGTTCGCCGATGATCAATGCACCACCGGTCGAATAATTGGAGTTTTTAAGTAGCCAATCCATCCATCTTTCCATCGACGCATAGTTGTCTCGAAGAATCTTCTTATCGCCCGTCATCTTGTAGGTTTCCCAGACGGTAATCGGGCTGTTCGCTTTCCACATTAGGAATGGGCGGTCTTCCTCGTTGATCACAGCACGAATCTGCCCGTCTCTTAACTGTGCATCGCGTTGAAACTGAAAATACTGCTCCATGTAGGCACCGCTCTCAAAGTTTGGCAACGCATCACCATACATAGCCGCAACGGTCACTTCACCCCAACCCCGACGTTCACGGTGTGGGCAATCGACTAATATGCCATCCATCGTGTTCGCAATGTAGGTGTTCAGGTTAATCTGGTAAATCTGGTTTAGCAATTCACTCGACGATTCAAACGCACTAATCTGCTTTCGGTCGTTGGTGACCACGTAACCCTTAATGTCCTCGAGCTTAGGCTTGTAGCTCAATCCTGAAACCGTCACCCAGCGGCCAGCGGCTAAGTTGAATCGATTGCTGAAATGCCCCTGCCCGCTTTCGTCAAAGATATATTGACTCTTCTGCTTCCAGTTTACGACCAATCCAATCTGGTCACTGATTTCGAAGGAAACGACATCTCCTTCAGCGCCGTTATACAAATTCATCTCGAAAAAGCCGGTGTAGTTTTCACCCATATCGATTCGATAAGTGCCGTCTTCATTGTCCCTCACAGCGATGGGCTTCACTTCCTTAAAGCGAACCTGAGGCTCCACCATCTGCGCACTGAGTTCAGCAGTGATGTCGCGATACTCGACCCTCAATGATCGGTCTTTAGCGCCGTTCAGCGCAAAGCTGATGTTGTCGCCTTCGGGAATTTTTGCGTTCATTCCGGCCGTATTAAAGACGACTGCATTCATCCAATCACTGTCGTCATAACTCGCGGTATTCCAATCGTCTTCCTTCAAACGGTCATCGATCGTTTCGCCGCCAAACCGTAAGATATCCCAATCGCCATAGTATTCGGTGTGGCTTTTCTTACACTTCCAAGTCGTGTCTGAACCAAAAGACAAGTGTTGTGCTCCAGCAGTGATTTCCACCTGTGCCTTAAACACGAAGGGTATGTTGCGAAATTCACGAATCCGTCTCCAGCGCGCCCAACCGGCAGCATGCCAAACTCCAATCACATTATCACCCTGCTCTAAATATTCGGAAATATCATAGGTTAAATAGGGAATGCGCTTCTTCATATACGACGAAACAGGATTCAGCACATTCTCTGTAATCTTTTTACCGTTCACATAGAGTTCATGGTAGCCGTGAGAGGCTAAATAAACAAAAGCTGAATCCGCTTCACCTGAAAGTGTAATATTTTTACGATACCAGTTATGGTCGGTTTTTAACTGATCTTCCTTGAGGATCCATTCACCCTTCCAATCTTCCGGGTTGAGCAATCCTATGGAGAACATCGCATGCTGGCTCCACTCAGAGAGCTCGCCCGACGCGCCCCGAACACGAACCTTCCAGTAACAAGTCTGCCCTGACGTCAGTGCTTCTCCATTGTAAATGCGATTAAAGGACTCTGAAGTTTCCGTCGTGCCACTGTCCCACAGATCTCCACGGTTGGCATTGAGGTTCTCCAGACTACTCGCAACGAGGACGTGATAAGCGACTTGTTGCTGACCACGTGTCGACTCATCGCCCACAAGCTTCCAACTTAATCGTGGCTGCGTGTTTTCGATACCGAGTGGATCCACTCGATACTCACACCGTAGATCCGTCGGTATAATCGAGCCGTAGCAGCTTAACGACAGGAAAAAGGTTAAGACGAGCAATACGCGTGAGGCGTATCGGTTTTTAAAGTTCAATGTATTCTTCATTTTCTGTTAATATCGTTATCAATTATTAAATATTCAGCTGATCGCTTCTAGTCTTTCATCTTCAATTCGATAGGCTTCACGGTGTGTGCCGGAAGTGCGACGTTGAAGGCAAGCGCTCCATCATCACTCAAACTAATAGGACGCATCGATGCAGTCTGTTGCAGACGAGCAATCGCTTTGTATTTGTCGAAATTCTCCTCGATCACGGCTTTCCATCCATCGCCAAATCGTAAGTTGAAGTGAATCCCTAAATTTGCTGCATCTGGAAGCGTTTCGACTCCCGCTTTCTCACAGTCCTTATAAAACTCACGTATCCACTCAGCGTGTTGTCGATCAACCGTCCATTCGTTTGTAATCCATGGTCCACCACTGCTCGACCAACCTGCCGTTTGATGGTAACGGACCTCTAAGCCGAGACGATCGGCCTCTTGAATCGTATGCGTCATCAGCTCGCGCCATTCCTTACTCAGATATTTGATCGGCCCCTTATCCATGAGCCGCTCAATCTGAAAGGCCTGAAATCCACCGATTCCAGTTCGCTGCATCGCTTCCAGATCTTTAGTGATCCCTTCAGCTGAAACATAGCCATTCATCCAGTGCCACCACGTGTGTGGCTTAGCTGAGTTCGGCGGCGATTGAAAGTTCTCCTGCAATGAGTCAGAAGCGGTCAGATTCGCCCTAGCCCCTCCCAGCCCAAGCAGAGCAACCGAGACAATACTTAAAAGTATCGTCTTCATAATTCTTCTGTCTCGAATTTCGTGTTCAGGATGGAGCAAGCTTTTG